>Ga0116221_1001923_pt1 | contig 13681 bp, 16 predicted proteins | sample Sb_taG_5_FD_88965 | JGI IMG/M metagenome (GOLD analysis project Ga0116221, IMG submission 88965) | Peat soil microbial communities from Weissenstadt, Germany - Sb_50d_8_FC metaG | ecosystem: Environmental > Terrestrial > Soil > Wetlands > Peat | place: Germany: Weissenstadt | collected 2010-09-21 | reverse complement strand
CGGCGTCGGACCCTTAACGATAGCCATGTTGATGTCGAATACTGTGAAGGCGGCCAAACTAAGGCGCGCTACCCGTGTACTGGCGAGGGCTAGTCATCACACGGCTTTGTGACCGATGCCACAAGGCTAGACATGCACCGCGCGAGTAATGCAGAACGAAGTATTTCCGGTACTGGCTGCCGTTTGCTAGGTTAAAACTGCGGTATTGTCGAGACTCCCGAAGTTCGCTTAATTGGAGAGGGGCTGATGGCTCAAGCAGCGGTAGAGGAACAGGCGGCCAGCAGATCGTTCCGCGGTTCGATGACCGCGGAAGAACGGCTGCGCGCAACCATTGCTTTCCAACCCACGGACCGGGTGCCCTTCGCACCTTTCGTCTACGGGTACGCGGCGGCGTTTGCCGGTGTGACCCAGGCACGGTTCATCAACGACTTCGATCTAGCCCAGCGCTGCATGGACAAGCTGAAAGAAGCGTATCCCAGTTGGGATGTGATCCGGTCTGCATTCGCCGATCTCGGGTATGGCCCGACGTTGCGCAATCGCTGGTTCCAGAAGGTCGCTCTTCCGGGGGATGAATTGCCGGAAGACATGCCTTACCAGATCGTCGAAGAAGTATTGGCGACGCAGGATGAACTGCGTGCCATCAAGACCAAGGGCCTGCAGAAGTACATGATCGCGGTAACGAAGCGCATTCGCCCGGACAAGGGTTTGATCCACTTCTTACTGTGGGAGATGCGCCGCAACAAGCTGCTCAAGCGGGACATTGCGGCCGCTCACAAAAGGGGCCAGGCGTTTCACTACGGCGGCACTTATGCCCCGCCGTACGAACTCCTGTCCATGACGCGGGGGATGAACGAGTTCAACAAGGACATGTACCGATTGAAAGATGAACTGGTGGAAGTCATCTGGTCGATGCAGAAGGACAGCATCAAGATGGCCGTCGACAGCTGCAATCGGTGTGGGGTCAAGCGTGCTTTTGTCGTGGGTTGCCGATGCGGCACAACCTTCCTCAACAAGAAGAACTTCGAAACCTACACATGGCCGACGCTGAAGGACGGCGCGTTGAAACTGATCGACCAGGGAATCACGCCGATCTTCCACCTCGATACGGACTGGGGACGCGCCCTCGAGTACTTCCTCCAACTCCCGAAAGGCAAGTGCATCATCGAAACCGACGGCCAGACGGACCTGTTCCACGCCCGTGAGATCTTGAAGGACCACATGTGCTTGTCCGGCGATGTTCCGCCCTCGCTGCTCGCGGTGGGCAGTGCGAGCGAGGTAGACGAATACTGCAAGAAACTCATTACGGTTGTCGGCAAGGGCGGCGGCTTCATCCTCAGCAACGGCTGCACGATGCCGATGAATTCGAAGCACGAAAACGTGAAGGCCATGTTTGAGGCGGTCGACAAGTACGGACGATACGACTGAAGCAGGCGAAATGCGCATGAAGGTAATCAGCTGCCGCGTCATGATCGACGAGATGCGCAGCTTTCTGCCAGCGGACGTCGAAACGGAGGTTCTGGAAATCAGCCGCCATATTCGTCCTAAGCAGCTGAAGCAGGAGTTGCAGTCGGCGATTGACCGAGCTGACGGCACGTGCGATGTCATCCTCCTGGGATACGGCCTATGTTCCAACGCGGTCGTAGGACTGCGGGCGCGAAAGTCACGAATGGTTGTGCCCAAAATGCATGACTGCATCGGAGTCTTTTTGGGATCGCACCAGGCTTACGTCGACGAGATGAATCGCGAACCCGCGTTTTTCCTGACGCAAGGCTACGTTCGCGGGTACCTGAGCGATCACAGTGGCCCGGCGGATGAGTTCGAAAAAGTGGCCCAACGATACGGGAAAGAGAAAGCCGAGAAGATCGTAGGCGAAATGATGCGGCCGTATAAGCGCTTGGTCTATATAAAGACGGTCCAGGCAACGGATCTGGAAGCGGATCGGCAGTACGCGGCTGCGATGGCGTCCAAGTTCAACATGCGATACGAAGAGAAGCTGGGTACCTCTGAACTCCTGCGTCGTATGGCGGAGGGCAAGTGGGACACCGACTTTGTAGTGGTTGAACCCGGACGGGAAATCACGCTGGAAGATTTTTTGCGGTAGTCGGCCGGGAACACAGCAGGTATTTGTACCAGGGAGGAAGAAGATGCCCAGTTTGGAAGAGATCAAAAATGCACTGGCTGAATTGAATGAGGATCTCGCATTACAGCTAGTGAAAGATGCGCTCGCGGCCAAGACGCCGGCCTTTGATGTATTGAAAGCATGTCAGGACGGCATGACAGAGGTCGGCCGGCGGTTTGAATGCCAGGACTACTTCGTCTCCGACCTGATGATGTCTGGCGAAATCTTCAAGCAGATCGGCGCCATCCTCGAGCCGGAACTGAAGGCTGGCGAAGCTCAAACCGTGGGCAAGGTCGTGTTCGGAACGGTGAAGGGCGACATCCACGACATCGGCAAAGATATTGTCGTGAACATGCTCAAATCGGCGAACTTCGAAGTGATCGACCTCGGGGTCGACGTTCCGCCCGAGAAATTCGTGGCGGCACTGAAGGAAAGCGGCGCGACCGTGCTTGGCCTGTCGGGTTTGCTCACGCTCGCGTTCGATTCGATGAAGGCAACGGTACAGGCTCTGCAGACTGCGGGGATGCGGGAAAAAGTGAAAGTCATGATCGGTGGCGGTCCGGTGGACGGTAACGTGTGCCGGGTCGTCGGCGCGGATGACTGGGGAGCTGACGCGCAGCATGCCGTGCGGCTCGCGAAGGGCTGGCTTACATCCGCTCACGCATAGCGTCCTGAAGGGATGATCTGTGACCAAACCTGAGATTGAACCCGGGACAGCCGGTTGCGAGGTGACATTTCAACCTCTTGGCAGACGTATCGTGGTAACCGCCGGCACAACGCTTCTGGAGGCGGGGAGGCGTGCCGGCCTTTTGCTGTGCGGGGGATGCGGAGGTGTCGGGATATGCGGCCGCTGCCGCGTCTCGGTCTCGAGCGGAAACATGTTCCCGCCGGACGAGGAAGAGCGCGATTTTCTGGCGGCCGGTTCTTACAGTCCGGGCACGCGGCTCGCATGCGAGGCGCGTGTAGCCTCGTCGGTCACCGTCGAGGCGCCACTCTCATCGTTCCCCTCGGGACAGCGGCTCCAGGTAGAGGGCGATGTGGCAGTCACCGCTCACGACCCCATCGTGAAGGCATATCAGCTCCAACTTTGCCCGCCTTCACTCGACGATTCGCGGTCGGATTACCGCCGCGTTGCCGATGCGCTTGATGCGGTTGCGGGACATACGGATTGGGAGATGCTTCCGGGTGCCGCATCGTGTTTCTCCTCTCTCGCCCGAAAAGGCCGGTGGGATTTGAATGCCTATACGCGTCGACAACAGGTGATTGGGTTTGCGAATTGCGGGATGAACCCGGTCGGTGTCGCCGTCGATGTGGGATGCACGAAAATTGCGGTGTACCTGGTGGACTTGTGTACGGGCGCAGAACTTGCTGCATCGGGCACACCGAATCCACAAATTCCATACGGCGAGGATTTGATCAGCCGCTTGGTCTATGCCGCGGCGTCCACGGAAAAGGCCAAGTCGCTGGCTGTCATGGTTAGAGAATGCATCTTGCAAGTCTGTGCGAAACTCTGCGACAGCTCGCACATTATCAAAGAACAAATCGCCGACATCTGCGTGGTCGGCAATACGGCGATGATGCACCTGCTGCTGAATCTGCCGGTTGCTCAACTGCTATCGGCGCCGTTTGTGGCATCGATCGACCGTGACGTTGACATTCCCGCAAGCGACCTGGGCTGGCAGTTCGCTCCGGGCGCGCAGGTTCACGTGCTTCCGAGCATAGGAGGGTTTGTCGGAGCGGACCACGTAGCCATGATCATGGCGCGGAATATCGATCGCTGCGAGAAACTCACGGTCGGCTTGGACATCGGCACAAATACTGAGATCGTCGTTCGCGATCCAGGAACCGGTTCCTTCTTGACAACTTCGGTACCGTCAGGTCCCGTATTTGAGGGCGGCCACGTTTCTCACGGCATGCGAGCGGCATCGGGTGCAATCGAGAAGGTCTATTCGCTCAACGGGAACCTCCGATATACGACCATCGACGGAACGAAACCAATCGGGATATGCGGCTCCGGTACTGTCGATCTTCTTGCCGAACTCCGGCGGATTCGTTGTGTCGATGAACGCGGCCATCTGTCGAAGACTCATGCTCTCGTCGAGAGCGGCCGGAGTGGAGCGAGGTTCCTTGTGGCGCCTGCGGCGGACACTGGTCACGGCCGCGACATCGTCCTGACGCAACAGGACATCACGCAGGTGCAGCTCGCAAAGGCAGCGATATTCGCGGGTATTGAGACCCTGCTGCAACTGACTGGTGTATCACCAGACGACGTGCAGCAGTTGGTGGTGGCTGGAGCATTCGGCTCGTACCTGGATCTGCGCAGTGCGGTCTCGATCGGGATGCTCCCGCGATTTCAGAATGCCGAGTACCTACAGGTCGGTAATGCCGCAGGAGCGGGGGCGAAGCTCGCTTTGGTTTCGAAGTCGGAGCGGGAGCGTGCACGGAAGATTGCGGAGAAAGCAAAGCGGATCGAGCTCAAGCAATACGCCATCTTCGACCGAAGCATGGCTAGAGCAACGCGTTTCCCAGAGTTGCGCAGCTTGATTTCCCACGCTGCATCACAGCTGCCGGTAAGTGTGCAAGACGAAGCACGATCAGGGAGCGATTGAGGAATCGATGGCTCTGGCGAACGCGCATTCCAGGCGCTCTGGTTCCTGGAACGAGTTCTTCTATTTCATGTTCGAGGTGACTCATGTTGGCGTACTTGTTTGTCATTATCTCGATCGCAGTGAGGTTTCTCTTTGCTCCGGTTAGCTTCTCACCACTAACAGCTTCGTTGTTGTTCTTTGGCTCGCGTATGCCCCGGAAGCGAGCGTGGATTCCGCTTGTGATGACTGCTGGGGCCGACATTGTCCTGACCACCGTCGTGTACGGATATCGCTTGTCGCCCGAGCACCTCTTTACGTGGGCCTGGTACGCTGCGGTACTGGGAGTTGGTTCCCTACTCGACCGGAACTCGAGTCCGCTGAGGCTAGCTGTGGCGGCGATTGCCTCGTCGGTCTCCTTCTTCATCGTCAGCAATTTCGCTGTGTGGGCCTCGTGGGAAATGTACCCGAAGAACCTTGATGGGCTTGTGATGTGTTACGTCGCGGCACTTCCCTTCTTTCGGACGGCCTTTGTTGCCGATTTGTTCTACACGGCGGTGTTGTTCAGTATTCCGGGGCTCCTGATCCACTTTGGACAGCTCTCGCACAACTGGCACCGTCGCTCAGTCGGTGAATAGCCGAACAGCCGATCAATTCGATACTCCGGAGGGTAACGCGTGACTCTCACTACCATCGCACAAACGAATGCACCAGCAGAGCAACTCGCTGTTCGCGCCAAGCGCATTGCCGACGCCACGCAACTCCGCCAGCCCGATTGCGTGCCCATGCTGATGCCGTTCGGTAACCTGCTGTCGCAACTGGAAGGGATACCGAACGCAGAACTCTATGCCGATCCGGAGAAAGCGCAACGAGCGCTGGAAAAGGCCGCCCTTCGTTTTCAGCCCGACATGTGTGACGGGCTTTTCGGTACACCCGAACCCAGTCGGGTTCTCGGTGATCGCATGACGAAGTGGCCCGGCTACGGTCTGGATACATCAGGTTCCTTCCAGTATCACGAGTCTGAGTACATGAAGGCAGATGACTACGACGCCTTCCTTGCTGATCCTGCTGACTGGGGTGTCCGCCGCTATTTGCCGCGCGTCTTTAGTGAATTGCAGGGCCTCGCCATGCTTCCGCCGCTCGGCGTCTCTTTGCTCGGCGCTTATGGCATGATGCAAAATGCCGCGGTACTCTCGATTCCACCCGTTGCGGCTGCATTTCAGAACTTGCTCAAGGCCGGTCAACTCCAATTCCAGTGGGTGCAGCAACACATCGAGTCCTGCCGCCGACTTGCTGCACTCGGTTTCTTGCCGATGGAGTTCTTCGACGGACCGAATGTCTCCGCGCCCTTCGATTTCATGTCTGACACGCTCCGGGGCATGCGTGGCATCTTCACTGACATGCGTCGTTGTCCGGAGAAACTGTTGGCTGCCGAAGACAAAGTCATCCCCATTCTGATCGAATACGCAGTTGCCCTGTGTAAGGTGCGGCACAATCCGTATGCGTTTCTGCCGCTGCATCGCGGATCAGATGGATTCATGTCCCTGCAGAATTTTGATCGCTTCTACTGGCCTCAACTCAAGCGCGTTGTACTCTTGCTGATCGACGCCGGAATTACGCCCTTCATACTTTGGGAAGGCTGCTGGGATCAGCGACTCGAGCACATCGCGCAGTTGCCAAGAGCGAAGACGATCGGCGTTTTTCAGAGTACGGATCTCATCAAGGCCAAGGAAGTTCTGGGTGACATAACCTGCATCGTCGGCGGGATGCCCAACAGCCTGCTCGCCGGCACGGATACCGTTGCAGTCCGTGAGCACACGCACAAGATGTGCGAAATCGTCGGCAAAGGCGGTGGCTTCATCATGATGCCCGCCATAGGTGATCTGCAGGGCTGCAGCCCCGACATGATTGAAGCGTGGTCCGAGGCTACGCATGAGTTCGGAAAGTACTAGAAGACGGAGTTGTCGGTCTGGAGGTTTGGGTACGGCCCTGAGACAGTCCGACGCTGCCGAATGATTCAGTGGGCCTTCTGCGTTTGTGCGGCTAGTTTCAACGCGCGGATGTGCTGCGGAGTCGTTCCACAGCAACCGCCAATAATATTGGCTCCGGCCGAGATGAGGTCAGGCGCGCGTGACGCCGTGTATTCAGGCGTCTCCCCATAAACGGCTACCCCATTTTCAATAGTTGGGAGGCCTGCGTTTGCTTGAATCAGTAGTGGCGCGGATGGCGCCGCCAATCTCATTAACCTGGCGATCTCAATCATCTGATCGATACCATTCCCGCAGTTTGCTCCGACAACATCGGCGCCGGCCTCCAAGGCCGCCTGCGCTGCTTTTTCGGGAGTCAACCCGACCGCAGTTCGGAACCCTTTACGTCCAGAGTTGAATACGAACGTGCACATGACGGGGAGATGGGTGTGGTCTTTCGCCGCGCGGATCGCTTGCTCGGCTTCCTGGATCGACCACATGGTCTCGATGCAGATAGCGTCGGCTCCGCCTGCAGCGAGCGCGATGATCTGTACCTTAAAGATCTCGTACAGATCCGAAGCCGGGATCTGACCGCCTTCGCCTTTGACAAACACTCCAGTCGGTCCAACCGACGCGGCAACGAATCCTTGCTGCGCCATCGCTGTCCTCGCGAGTCTGGCGGCCGCGGTATTCAAACTTGTAACTTGATCCGCGAGTCCGTAAGCCGCGAGTTTTAGAGAACTGCCTCCGAACGAATTCGTTTGTACGATGTCGGCGCCCGCCTGCACGTACGCCTTCACTATCTCCTCGATCGTATCTGGCCGCGACAAACACCAGGATTCCGGACACTCTCCGGCTTTTAGGCCGCGTGCAATCAGTTCTGTACCCGTAGCTCCATCACACACCAGCACTTCGCCAGCGCGGAGGCGTTCCAGCAGTCCCATCGTTTCATCCTTAATTATTAATGCGAGTCTCACCTGGCCGATTCGGGTTGTGGAAGAACAAAGATAAGAATTGCTGCTTTTATCATATTATAGTATCGCTATTGCAGCAGCGAGCATGCATACTCCCACCCCAATCAACTCAGCACGTAGAAAGTTGCATGGTGCAGTCACACACGAACTCGCTCTGAAGATCATCGAGGCTGAACTCAAGTCTGAACAGATCTCATTCCCAAACGAAGCCGAGTTGAGTACTCAACTTGGAGTAAGCAGAACCGTCGTGCGCGAGGCCATGAAGGTGTTGGTGGATAAGGGAATGGTTGAGATGCGTCCGCGCGCAGGCACAAGATCCCGGCCGCGCACGGCGTGGAATCTCCTCGATCCCGATATCCTCACGTGGCAAGCTGAGCTGACACCCGATGAAAAGTTCTTACTGGATTTATGCGAGGTACGACTGGCGATTGAACGCACAGCCTCTGGCTTTGCCGCAGTGCGTGCCACGCAGGAAGAGTTGGACGAGATCGCGCGTAGCCTGATGCTGCGCGAGTCGCTACCGCCAGATGCTCCGCTTGAAACTATTGTCGATATGGATTGGCAGTTCTTCAATGCCGTGATTTCGGCGAGTCATAATCCGCTACTGGTAAACCTGAACCAAATCATCCGCGTGCCATTCCGGACGACACTTCTGTACACATTCCGTTCCGCGACAACCATCGTGCTGGCCTTGAAGGCTCAGAGAGACCTTTTTAAGGCGCTCCACCGGAAAGACCCTGTCGCCGCCGGCAAAGCGGCTGAAAGGGCAGTGGGCGTTGCCATGCTCGCCGTCGAAGAGAGGGTGACAACCAAGGATAAGCGCGTGCCGAACGCGGAACTCGGCAGGGATCAATGACGAAAGCAATTTCGTGTCTCACTCTGACGCGTGTAGCCGGCGGACGGCTGTCAGCGGTAAACGCGGCCGTCGCTAGGGCGCAGCCTTCCGCGGCCGTCGCAGCCAGCGCGTACAGGTGCAATGGGCTCGTCTCTCCCCAGTCTTGACCCGGTGGATTGCTCAACCCCGCACTGCATTCTTATCCTGATGCACGCTTCGCCGCCAGTCATCCACCGGAAGACCCGTATGCGCCGACGCGCTTGTATAGATCTGATCGGGACGATCAGCGATTGTCGTCCCTACCACGACAGTTCACAATGGTGCGGGGCGGGCGACTTAAAGCCGAAAGGCGGTCCGTTTGCTGACGTTTCGCTCCAGCGACCGCATCTGGCCGAACTGCACGAGCGCGTTTCGCCGGTTGGGCGGTGCCACGCGCATCGCGGTCCCCGACAATCTGCGCGAAGGCGTGCTCGTCCCCGACGTTCACGATCCCGCGTTGACTCCACTGTATCGTGACGTGTTCGCACACTACGGCGCAATCCCCATGCCGTGCCGCATTCAGGATCCAGATCGCAAAGGCAAGGTCGAATCCGGCATCGGCCACGCGCAGAAAACGCCGCTGAAGGGCCTGCGTTTCGAGAGCTTGAAAGAAGCCCAGGCCCGACAAGCCCCTGGTTGTCGTGCTGATGAACGGTAGCGCGCTGGGCGTGAATTGGGAACGAGCACACGCTAAACGCCATCCTGGAAGCCTGGTATTCCGGCGAGGAAGGCGGAACCACGATCGCTGAAACCCTGAGCGGCAAGAACAATCCCGCCGGACGTCTTCCCGTCACGTTCTACAAAGATGTCCGCCAGCTTCCGCATTTTGAAGACTATTCGACGTTTGCTGCGAGGCTTGGGTGCGGACATGAAGGTGCGGCAGGAGTTGCTGCGCCACTCGACGATCCAAAGCACGGTGAACATTTGCACTCAGGCGATTTCCGGAGAAAAGCGAGCAGCCAACAACCGTTGCATGGCGCGATGGGGAACTTAGAGACACAAATTGGCGTCCATTGGAAGAACAGGCTGCCCTAGGTGTGCAGCGAGTCGACCTTGGGGGGCACTTGACCAATCCAGAAGCACATGTCGATACCACCACCGGATTTGGTCTTTTCGATCAAAACTCCACTACCCTAGTTCCTTCCGGAGAGACTACTTAACCAGCAGAAATTCCCCGTGTAGCTTAGCCGTTGAGTCTCCGCCGACCCAGACGTCGAACTGCTCTGGCTTAACAACCCACTGTTTGGTGGCCGGACTCCAGAATTGAAGTTCATCTTTTCCCAGCTTGAATTGGACGGTCTGTTTCGCACCTGCTACCAGGCTCACTCGCTCGAAGCCCTTCAGTTGCTTCACCGGCCGCGATGCGCTTCCTGAACGCTGGTGGATATAAAGCTGTAATACGGCGTCACCGGGCCGGGTCTATTGACTTTTGGGCCGAGTAAGCACCGACGACTTGAGCGGCAAACTGCAGGCGTACGTTGGGGAAGATGCACATCGTGTGTCAACACGGATTTGAACATCACGCAGCCATATTTCTGACCCGGCGGATCTAATTGGCGCTCAACGTCAGCAGGGCCTCCAGGCGAATCGGCACAGTCTACCGGAGGGTGGCAAATCGGTGGGACGGTGGTGGTACACCTCCCATCCCAGATAGCGGCCGAGCGCTTCAGCGACGGCCTCTGCAGTGTGGCTTCTGTTCATCATCCTTTATGTGTGACCCGATTCGGCGGACACGAATCGCAGATTCCCAACCCCAATTCAGCCGACGCTAAGGCGAACATCGGCGCTTGGTCACAGAATGGTCACAATAAACTGGCCATCTTGACGAGTTAAGTTATTGATTGAAAGGGTGGTTAGGCCTGTTGAGCGCAGCCCTGAAAAGGCTGGCGTCGGCGGTTCAACTCCGTCCCTGGCCACCACATTTCAAAGGCTTTAGCCATTCTGATCGTCTCTACCCGTTGTGGGTTGCGACCCACGATAAGCTCAGACCACGGCAGACTTCGCCCCTGGAACAAGCAACTGCTGCAGCACCCAACCCTGAGCTTCCAACTTGGCCGAGGTCGTGGCCTTCGCGTAGATGTCCAAGGTTGTCTTTACATTTGAGTGGCGCAACAACTCCTGTACCAATTTCGGGTCGCTCCCATTGGCTACAAGCACACTTGCCAGCGTGCGCCGAAGAGTGTGAAAGCCAACCGGCCCGCCGATCCCAGCTTTCCTCGCCGCAGGCTGAAGATGGTTCGCCACGAGCATGTTCGCCCGAGGCGGTTTCTCACCCTTTAGCCGAGAGCTCGGAAAGACAAGATCAGTGTCACGAAAGTACGGCGTTTCTTTCCGCCATGCTTCGAGTAAAGCGGCCAACAGCGGATGCAACGGCACCGGCCTTTGCGACGCTTTGCTTTTTGGCGGTCCGAATTTCCCGTACACGTAGGCCCGAGACACGCGAATGCAGGAGTTCCGCCAATCAATGTCGGACCACCGCAGTGCCAGAAGTTCGCTCACGCGAAGGCCCGTAGCTGCGTCGGCAAGAACCAAGACCCGGTGCATGTCATCCAGGTTGGACAGGATGTCCACGCATTGCGCCAAAGTCAGCACAACTGGGTCATAGTCGCTAACACACGACTGCCTGACAAACGCAATCGGATTGGCTTCCTGCGTTCTGGGGATCAGCCCATAACGCTGGGCGTGCTTGAATACCACCAGCATCACATTTCTCAGTTTGACAAGGGTTCCGTTGGATAGGCCGTTCTGTTTTCGCATACCGCGAAGCCAGTTTTGCACTGCCACCGGTTCCAGTTCACTTGCCCGCACCGCCTTCCACCGTGGCAAGACATGCTTTGTCAGATACCGGCGGTACGTCGTTATTGTGGAATGCGCTTTGGGGATCACCGCCTCTGCCTGATCTTCCGACAACTCCAACCGTGCGTAGTGGTCTGCTAGTTCACCAAACATGATCGGCCTTCCTCTGCCGGTTCTAACGTTGGGGTCGAAGCCGGTCTTGCGAAGCTTCGCCCAAGCTTCGGTTTCTGTCTTGAGTTCCGCCACACTGCCCACGACGAAGTTTGCGGGTACCCGCTTACCATCGGCGCGAGTCCTGTAGTAGCGATACTCAAACACGTCCCCGGACTTGCGGGACAAAATGCGTACACTTCCATGTTGATTTCGTGTCCGTGCCATCAAGCTTTTCTCCTTGGCACAGACGGCTGCGTTGGCACAGTTTACACCGCGCTGAGCAAAGGAAGTAGCTAGTTCTGAAATGCGAAATCGCCAAAGGTGGCGGGGACCACTGCCAAGCGGATAGCCCGGAAGAGCACCGCGCCGCGCCAACTCAAGGATGCGACGCGGACTCACCTGTAGAAATTCAGCCGCAGCGTCGGCGTCAACCAACGGCTCGATTTCGCAGCCGATTGGGACTGGATGGCCACTTTGATGGGTAGACGGGTCGGAAGTGGGAGGCTGGGATTGGGGAGTCATATCTGGCTCCGTGTCGCCGAATGCCGGGATAGAGCCGATGTTTCGGTTTTCTTCTTTCGCTTCCATAGTGGCGGGTTGAACTGGAACTGCGAAGGTTCGGTCAAGGGCGACCGGAGGGAGCCGCGCCAGCGGGCCTGCCCCTTGACGGGTTCTTCGCAGTTCCGGTTTCGTTCCTGTGGAAGCGAAAGAAAATGCCGGATGCGCAGGATGTGGTTACCGCGTCTCATTGTGCCGCCTGGCTCGCGTTCTGCATTGATTGTTCGCCCATTGACTCTGCGCCTATCCTTGCCTTCTCGCGTAAAACTATCGTCGATTCCTGTTCAAGATCAGAAGCCCAAACCTAGGCCCATTCCCATACCCAGATCCTGCCCTGGCTGTTGTGACCTGGCAGCCTCCTGATGCTGCATTGGTGCAATCGCCTGTTCTGGCTTATGGGCGCTCTGGTGCGAGACATCGTGGCCGAGCGCCTGCGGCAGCTTTTCGCGGTTGTTTGTAAAAATCTGTGCGTCCCACTGTCCGCGCGAAACAGAGACATACGCCATGCGGCTATTGAGCAGGTCTTTCGCCGCCAGCTCCGTGTCCACATGGATAAGAACGCGGTCGGCTGTTTGTCCCTGACTGGAATGACTAGTGACGGCATAGCCGTGGTCGAGATGCGGATGGCGCTGAGGCTGGTAGTCTAGGCTGCGCCCGTTGTCGAGTTTCAGGCGTATCGCTCCGTCTGGCGCGATGTTTTCCACTGTACCCAGTTCACGATTCGCAATCTTCAACTCCCGATTGGGCGCGGTGAACTGGATGCGGTCGCCAGTCGAGAATGCCTTCTCCTGTTGGCGATACACCGAGACGCCCATCTGTCGGCGAGGGTCGTAGGTCGTCTCACTCCCATCCACGCGTAGCACCGTGAGCCGATTGTTTTGCGCGTCGATGCTCTTGACGCGCGTGTATTCGCCCTTCCGAATGCCAGTCTCCCGCGAACTGCGCGAGTAGCGCAAAATATCGTTCACTTGATATTGCCGCGCCCATGAACGATCTGCGCCGGTCATTTCCTGACGCGGCACCAGCGTTTGGAGGGAATGCTCTTCCTTGCTCACGATGCCGCGCGCTTGCAGCTCTGCATGGATGCGTTGATTGATCTCTGTGCGTGAGAGATTGTCGGGCGACACCACCAGCGTGCGTTCCGGCGACTTGGCATACTCGCGCGCAATGGCCGCGATGCGCTCCTCACGCCCTTTCACTTCATGCACGCGGCCCTGCCGGTCAAGGCTGTCGATGGCCGCGCCAACCTGACCACGCGCCAATTGCTCGACGGCCTGTTTCAGTTCCGGGTCCTTCTGCCGCACGATCTCTTCGAGCCGCATCGTTCGCATTCCAGCTTCTTGAAGCTGCGCGAAAGGACGGCCCGCTTCGACGGCCTCATGTTGCCGCGCGTCGCCTACTAGCAAAACCCGATCTCTCGCATGAAGCCGTTCGATGAACTCGTGCATCTGGCGCGTCGAGGCAAGCGAAGACTCGTCGAGCACATACAGTCTTTTCTCGCCTGTGTCCGGCTGCTCTCCCCGCGCAAGATGGCGTTGCAGCGTCGAGGTCTCGATGCCGGCCTCGGCCAGCTTCTGCGCCGCGCGCGACGTGGGAGCAAAACCTTCGACCTTGTAGCCTTCGGCCTCCACTCCTTCCCGGATCACCGCCAAGGT
>Ga0116221_1001918_pt1 | contig 13697 bp, 10 predicted proteins | sample Sb_taG_5_FD_88965 | JGI IMG/M metagenome (GOLD analysis project Ga0116221, IMG submission 88965) | Peat soil microbial communities from Weissenstadt, Germany - Sb_50d_8_FC metaG | ecosystem: Environmental > Terrestrial > Soil > Wetlands > Peat | place: Germany: Weissenstadt | collected 2010-09-21 | reverse complement strand
GAGCGCGCGGCGCTTTTATTCTTGGCTGGCGAATCGAATGCGAATCAATTTCACTGTCCCGATCATAACTGGTATGCCTGACCTTTGGCAATGCAAAGACTCCGGATCCCGTGGCCAGGCCCAAGAATATGCATTGTCAAGACCCTTGTCCCGGGCATAGAATAAGATGTTACCATCTTTTTATCCGCGTGGAGGATTCATGAACAACGCCCCGTCTCGCCGCAATTTTCTGGCGGCCGGCCTGACCTTACCGGCTGTCGCCTCGGCAACCCGTACCGCCGAGCAATCGCAACCCCAACCGCCTGCCCGGCCGTCAACCGGCGCGGCGCTCCAATACCGAACTCTCGGAAAGACCGGCTTACGGGTCACCACCGTGGGCTTCGGCTGCATGATCACCTCCGACCCCAGCGTGATCACCCGGGGCGTGGATATGGGGATCAACTACTTCGATACCTCCCGTAATTACCAGGGCGGCCAGAACGAGCGCATGGTGGGAGCGGCCTTGGGCGCCAAGCGCAAGGACATCTTCCTGGCGTCCAAATGCGACACCCATACGGGACCGGGCATCCTGGCCGAGCTCGACACCAGCCTCAAGGAACTCGGCACAGACCACCTGGACGTCTGGCACCTTCACGGCTTAAGCGACCCGGCGCAGATTACCGACGAGCTGGTGGAGGCCCAGCGCAAGGCCAAACAGCAGGGCAAGATCCGGTTCGCAGGCGTGAGTACGCACAACCTTCCGGCCATCGTCGACCGCGCCATCGAAGCCAAAATGGAAGTCGTGCAGGTGCAATACAACTTCGCTTCGGCTGCCAGCTACGGCCCCGCCATCGAGAAGTTGCACCAGGCCGGCATAGGCGTAATCGGCATGAAGGTGATGGCTCGGGCCGGCCGCGGACGCGGCGGCGGCCAGCCGCAACGGCCCGCCAACTTTGGCGCCGCGGCGCTCAAGTGGACCATCAACAATCCCGCCATCGCCACCACCGTTCCCAGCATGACCGATAACGACCAACTGGAGCAGAACTTCCGCGCTATGTCCGAGCGATTCACCGACGCCGACTCCAAGATCCTGTCGGCCCGCCTGGAGGAGATCAGTCCGTACTTCTGCCGCATGTGCGGCGAGTGCACCGGACAGTGCCCCAAGGGTCTGCCGGTGGCCGACATGGTGCGCTTCGTCATGTACGCCGACGGATACGGCCAGTTCCCGCTGGGCCGGGAAAACTTCCTGCGCATGTCCGCCGAGCATCAGAGTGTTCGCTGCAGTGACTGCACCACCTGCGCGGTCCAGTGCCCGCACGGCGTGCACGTGTCGGCGCGCTTGAGCCGTGCCCAGGAGCTTTTTGCATGCTGAAGCTCCTCCCGAGTTTGGGCATCGCTCTGGGCCTGCTTGCGTTCGTGTTGGCGGCCGCCGAAGATCGGGCGGTCGCCCCCTCGTGCAGCCTGGTGCCCGGGTGGACTCAGGACGGACAGCCGCGGTATTACACTACCGACAACCTCTACGAGTACATGGACGGAAACTCGGAGGGGTATTTTTCCTACAACTTCCAGAACATGCACGGGATCACGTGCAAGCAAGGCGAGACCACGTTCGTCATCGATATCTCGGACATGGGCGACGCGGACAACGCGTTTGGCTGGTTCAGCGCCACGCGCGACCTGCGGCAGTTCGCGTACCCGGTCGGCACGGGCGGGCAGATTGTGCCGCGCCGCCTGATCTTCGCCAAGGGCAAATACTACGTGGAGATCGCCGCTAACCCGGAAGGCGACTTCACGGCTCCGCTGAAGCAGTGGGGCGGTCGCGTTGGAAAAGCTCGTCCCCGGCAACGCGTCTCCGCCCGCGGCGCTGGCATGGTTTCCCACGGATAGGCAGCAAACCCTGAAGCTGGCTCCGGAAAGCGTGCTCGGGCTGCGGATCCTCAAGCGCGGGTACGTGTCGCAATACGACTATGGCAAGGCGTTCGTAGTGCTGGAGGAGACGCCGGATTCCGCCGCCGCGGTCATGCAGGGCCTTCGCCAGCGATTCACCGATGCCGCGCCGGTCAAGCTGGGCGACGATGCCTTTCAGAGCACCGACAAATACCTGGGACGTATGTGCTTTGTGCGGACGGGCCGATACATCGCCGGCTACGCCATTACCGCGGCAGGCATGGATCCGGTGGCGCTGAGTGCCGCGCTGGTGCAGAAGATCCACTGATCCGGTGGACCACCGAAAAATCGCGTAAACTGAGACTAGGTATGAGTGCCCTGCGCCAGGTCGAGGAACTGCTTCCCGGAATCGATTCGACCCCAGGCGTTTGCGGCGGTGAACCCTGCATCGTTCGCACCCGCATACCAGTCTGGGTGCTGGAGCAGTCGCGCCGTCTGGGGATCGGCGAAGACCAGCTTTTGCGATCCTATCCGACACTTCGCGCTGAAGATCTCGTCACCGCCTGGGCTTATGTGCGATCGCATCGTGCGGAAATCGAAGATGCGATTAAAGAGAACGAAGACGCCTGAGTCTCAACCGACAAACGCATCCACGAGTCAGTGGCCCCAACCACAGACCTGAAAGGCCTGCTGGTCATGTGGCGCGGGCACTCGTGCCTGCCGTGTCGAGACTCGTCTCGACACGTGTTCGCGGTCTCGCCACACGATCGACGGCAGGCGTCGGCACGAGTGCCTGCGCCACGTCACCGCATCCGAGACCCTGTGATAATTCTCCGGTCGCCCCTTCACTTTGGCAATGACGCCTGCACGAACTTCACTAAGTCCGCGTGGTACTTGGCCGCCGATGGCTGGTCGATATAGACCATGTGGCCCGCCTCGTAGTATCCCAGCGAAATGTTATTCTTCTTGATCTCGTCCGACGCCTTCAGGTGGGCGACGGTCCACTCCACGGGGTAGAACGGGCAGGCGAAATCGTAATATCCCATTCCCACGAATAGATGCATGTGCGGATTCTTGGCGAAACCGTCCTCCAGGTTGACTACCGTGTTGTATTCCCCAGACCACGGCGGCGCGTTCCCCGAGACGTAATAGAGGTTGTCGTTCTTGTAATTCAGGTCGTTCCGGACATACGCCTCGAAAGCCGTGAGAAAACAGTCTTCGATATTGGCGTTGCTGTAATCGAAGCTCGTATTGGTGGCGCCCGCATCCAGTTGGTAGCCCGCAAATCGCGAATCCAGGCGCGACGTCATCATATGCCGGTCGCGCATCAGCTCCGTGCTGAACGGCCCCAGCGGAACTCGCAGGTCGAGCGAATCGATGAACGTCTTGGAAAGTCCCGTGTATCTCGCAAAGTCGGTCAGCACTTTCTCGCGCTGGGCCTGGGTCGCGCGCGCGCCGTCGAACAGGTATTCGAGATATTCGCCCGAGGCGAATTCGCGCGCCTGTTTGGCCATCTGCTCCACCGTGAGCTTCTGCAGATCCGGCGGCTGCTTCTTGTGAAAATGCGCGGTCATGATTTCGGTCGGCAGCGTCTGTAGTTGGCGCTGTTCGCCCGCACTGGCGCTGGAGTCGATGACCGCCGACAGCAGCATCACCCCGTTGATGGGAATGTCGTGGTCGGTCAGGTAGCCGGCGAGGCCCGCCGCCCGCGTGGTGCCGTAGCTCTCTCCGCCGACAAACAGCGGCGAACCCCAGAGATTGTATTCGTTCAGGAAGCTGCGGATGAACTCGCCGAAGGCCGCCAGATCGTTCTCCACTCCTCCAAAGTCCGCGCCATAACCCGGCCGGTCCGGGCGGCTGAAACCCGTGCCCATGGCGTCGATGAAGACCAGGTCGCCGGTGTCCAGCAGGCAGTTGGGATTGTCCACGTAGGTGTACGGCGGCGGCGTGGCCATGCCGTCCGGGTTCAACTTCACCATCTTGGGGCCGAACGCGCCCATGTGCAGCCAGATCGAGGCCGCGCCCGGTCCGCCGTTGAACAAGAACCAGACCGGCCGCTTCGACTTGTCGGTGACGCCGTCCTTGGAATAGTAGATGTAGAACAGGTGCCCCTCGGTCACCCCGCTGGTGGCCTGGTGGATCGGCAGGAATCCCACGTGGGCCGTGTACTGGATGGTCTCCCCGTGCAGCGCGATCTGGTGCTTGGTCGCGATCGGCTGCGCGGGATAGTTGATCGGCTGCATCTCTTCGGCGTTGTAATTGAAGCGATAGAAGTCGTTGGTCGCGCCCGTCGCTCCGCGGCCCCGGCCGCCCTGGGCGAAGGCTTGCACACTCAAGCCAGCGATGAGGATGAGTAAAAGATGAAATCGTCCGTGAACTCTCATGGCATTGCTCCTTTGGTTTTTGGACATGAGCCGCGTCTTACTGACGTGCCGGTGAAATCACTTCCCGGACGAACCTATTCAGGTCGCCCTCTAGTTTGACCAGCGCCTTGCTGTCGGCATAAGTCATCGCCCCAGCCTCGAAATGAGTGACCGTGATGTTGTGGGCGCGGACCTCCGGCGACACGTTCAAATGAGCCAGCGTATACTCAGCCGCATAGAACGGCGCATTGAGATCGAAGTAGTTGATGCCTACAAACAGGTGCAGGTTAGGATTGCGGGCGAACGCGCCGGCCAGGCTCGCGTCGTCGCTCCCGGTGGAAGTGAACGTGCCCACGCCGCCGCTCGACAGATAGAAGATTCCGTTGCCGCCGTTGAAAGTCAGCTCGCCCCGCAGGTAAGCCTCGTAGGCCGCCTGGAAGCCGCCGGCGAGATTGCTCAGATTGAAGTCGATCGGGCTTGGGGCAACGCCGCCAAAGCCGCCGCGCCCACCGCGACCGCCGCCGCCCGCCCCCGGGATAAAGCCGCTCACCCGCGCATCCGAGTTGGATAGTCCACGGTGTTGGTCGCGCATCAGCTCGCTGTTAAAGCGGTCCAGGGTGATGCGCAAATCGTTGTTTACGACAAATGCCTTCGAGAGCCCCGTCAGCCGCGCAAGGTCCGCCACCGCCTTGGTGCGTTCCTCCGGCGTCAGGCGGTCGCCCTTGTAGAGCGCGTGCAGATACTCGCGCGAGGCAAACTGGCGCGCCTGTCCCGAAATCTGTTCGGCGCTCATGGCTGTCAATTCCGGCGACAGCTTCTTGTGGTACCAGGCGGACATGATCAGGCTGGGCAGCAGCGTGATGTATTGCGCATCGCCTGCCACCGCGTCGGCGCTCATCGCCATGGATAGCAGCACCAGGCCATGAACCGGAATCTGGTGTTCCGTGAGATAGGCGGCCAATCCCGCCGCCCGCGCCGTGCCAAAATCCTCGCCCGCCAGAAAGAGCGGTGAATTCCGGCGATTGTACTGATTGACGAAGCTCCGCACGAACTCTCCGAGTGAAGCGATATCGGCGACCGAATTCCAGAAGTTCGGGCCCCGGCTCGGCTGAGCGGGCCGGCTGAACCCCGTCCCTACCGGGTTCACGAAAACCAGGTCCGCCTGGCCTAGCAGCGTATTGGGATTGTCGACCCACCCATAAGGCGGCAGCCCGGCGGTGCCGTCTTTCATCCACCGCATCCGCTTCGGACCCAGACCGCCAAACTCCTGCCAACTGGCCGAGACACCCGGCGCGCCGCCCAGGAAAAACAACACCGGGCGCACCGAGACGTCGCTGACCCCGTCCTTGGCATAGCTGGTGTAAAACAGATGCGCTTCCGACTGTCCCGTTGTGGCGTTGCGCAGGGGCATGTAGCCGGCGCGCGCGGTGTAGGCGAGTGCTTCCCCGTTGAGGGTGATCTTCTGGTGAGTTTCCGTGGGCTGGGCGTCGGGGATCGCGGGTCCAGTGCCCGCGGTCGTATCGTAATTGTAGAATTCGGTGGCGCCACCACCTGCCCCCCCGCCTGCATCCGCACCGCGCCCGCCGCGGCCCGCCGCGTTCGCAGGTGCGCCGGCGGCAGGCGTACCGGCCGGTTGCGCCGCGCCCGCCCGCCCGGCCCGGCCGCCCTGGCCCCAGGCAGTCGACGATATGCCAATCGCGATCGCCAACAGGATTTGTCCGTTCCGTATGTAACTCATTCAGTCAACCTCAAGACAGGCAACCAGTTTACAGGAGTGCCGACGCTACTGCCAGTCGCCGCCTTCACGGCCTCTCCGCCAGAACATCGCTCGCCGCGGCCTCCGCGACCAACCGATCAGCATCGGCGCGCAGCAGGAAGCGCTCCGCGACCGCCTTATCCGCCGCGGCCTTGACCGCGTCCACATAAGCCTTGTGGCTGCCGTAGCGCTCTTCGAGCGAGGGCCGCGGATCGCCCGAAGCCGCACGTTCCGCTTTGGTCTTGGCGAACGGCAGATAGCCGCCGTTCAACGTGCAGATCTTGCCCTTGTCGAATCCCGCAGCCGTGACGTTCCAGCCGACATACGTACCCAGCGGGACCTGCCGCAGCACCGAAGGCACTCCGCCGACGTCGTTGCCGTCGGCATCCACCTTGGGCACCAGCGTCGGAAGCACGTGCCTCACCGCGGGCGGTTGTTTGGTGATCAGGCCGGACTGGTCGTTGTAATTGAAATCCGGCCCGAAGTCGTAGTCGAACACCGGGTTCACCAGGCCCTCGGGCAAAGGCGCGCCGGGAATGTCGGGGAACCCGATGCCGGCCTTGGTGGCGGGCGCGAGCTGCCGCTGGTCGAGTCGCGGATAGCGGCTCGGCGGCGGCTCCGTCCCTTTGGTGACCCACTCGATCAAGGCCGCGGTCAGCGCGCGCATGGTGTCGCTTTCCGGATTGGGATTGGCCGGAAGCACGCAGCCATTGGGCGGCCGCGGAGCCGCGGTGCTGAACCCTCCGCGGCCGCCGCCATGCGTCGTTCCGGGGAAGAAGTAGCGGCGCACGTTGGGCGGCAGCGGAATGTCCGATTTGGCATCCGTGCCGACCAGGTCCGGCGACTCGCGCAGGAACCAGAACTCCAGCGCGCCGAAGGTATCGAAAATCTTGGGGCAGGTATTCGTGGCGCGGCAGCGGTCCAGCAATCCGGCCGTGGGCCGGCTCCGCACGCGGTCCTGGTAGTCGCTCCACCAGAGCACGCCCTCGCTGCCAGGCTGGTACCCGGCCGCGTAGCCGCCGGCCACCGCGAAGCGGAAGTTGAGCGCAAGCTGCCGCGCGGCAATATGCGGATTAGCGCCATCCCACACCATGCGCCCGCCTTCGTCCTGGTTGAAACCCAGGTGAATGTAGCTGCGGATAAAGTTGCCGGATTGCGAATCGCCCCGGCTGATCGCCCACTTGAGCTGCCCGGCGAGCGGGTTGGGCGTGCCGATGTCGTCCTTCGCGCCGTAGCGCAGGAATGAATTGAGGTCGCGTGTGGCGGCGAAACCGATTCCCAGCACCAGCGGGTCCTTGGCGGTGAACACCAGCACGTATTCGGAAGAAGGGTCGAATCCGCCCTTCACGCACAGCTTCCCAGGATCGGGTGTGCCGGGGAACGGCTTCGCGGTGCAGTCGGCGAATGCCCAATCGCCGCTGGGGACGGCGGCGGCCGGCGCATTCTGAGAAGTGCGCCGCGTGAGGCTGGCCTTGGCGGTGTCGAGCGTGAGCGGGCGCTGGTACGTCAGCCCCACGTATGGCGTCGTCCCTAGATCGACGGTCGTGGTGTTCGGCGGGATGTCGATCAGGCGCTCCAATACCGGTCCGGTCAAAGGCGAGCCATCGGACTTGCGCGCCACCGGCGCCACGATGGTCTGTGCATTGGACCGCTGCGGAAGATCGCCCTGCCATCCGCTGAGAAGATTGATGCGGCCATCTTCGGAGCCCACCGGAGCGCCCCGGCCGCGGTTGGACACGCTGTAGTAAAGGACGCCGTTGGACTTGGACATGTCGATGGGCTTCGACAGCGCAAACGTAGCGGAGTATTCCACCATGCCGCGCGCGTTGCGCGGCGCAAATTGAATGTCCATGATGATGGAATTGTGCGGGTCTTTCGGGTCGATTTCCCCGAAGAAGTGGCCGCTCAGCACCTCGTACTGGCCGGCCTTGCCGAACGCCTGTCCGCCAAAAGCCGGGGATTCGCGATGCTCGACGACAATTCGTGTGACGCGGGCCTGAAGACAACCTGCGCAGATCAGAATGACTGTGGCCGCAAGACCGGTCCGATTCAACATACCGGACATTATATGCAAGCGCGCCACATGCAAGCGCGCCGGGCGATCTCGCCGAAATTGGCAGAACCCGCTCGGCCCCGAAGCGCGGCCTTCTCGGCGCTCTCCCCTTCCTCCGTTTACTCAGGTTTTGACTTTCTCTTGGGTTTTCTCCGCGTCTTCCTCCGCGTGCTCTGCGCCTCCGCGTCAAAGACACGGTTTCCTCTTGCTGCCTCTTCACCGGGCTAGGGTGGCTAGGGGGCTAGCATGGCTAGCACGGCTAGCACGCAGCAGCGCGCCCCCTCACAACCCCGCCCGCACCTTCTTTTCCTCGCCCCACATCATCGCGTCCGGCCCCGACAGTTCCAGGAACAAGCGGTAGTTCGTCCGCGCTTCGTCCGCCTTGCCCTCCTTCTCCGCCTCCAGCCCGCGAAGATAGTAGTACCGCGGAAAGTAGAACGACAACAGAGTCCCCGGCCCCGTCAACGGCGGAATCGGGTTCCAGCGCAGCAGCGGCGCCGCTTCCTTCGCCCGGTCCGTTTCGAGCAGGCTCCACGCCAGCAAATATCCAATCTCGTCCGCCGCCGCCCCACCCCGCTCGTAAATCTGCTTCAGGACCACCGATGCCGGTTGAAACTCCTTGCTCACCAGCAGCGCATACCCCAGCGCGAGGTCGCGGAGCGAGCTTTTCGGCGCATCGGGAAAGAGTCTCTCCGCACGCTCGGCCCACTCGGCGGCCGAGCCCGGCTCCTGCACCAGAAATCGGGCCACCGCCGCGGTGGCCGCGGATCCCGGGCCCGCCAATTTCACCGCCTTCCGCGCCATCTCATCGGCCGCGGCCCGTTCCCCGAGCATCAGGCTCCACACCGCCAGTTCGCCATACGACCGCGATGCCGCTTCCCGCAACTCGCCCTTTTCCAGCACGCGCGCAAACGCGGCCAACCGGTCATAGCCGGCGTGCCGGCGCCCGCTCATCCAGGACCACTCGGCCCGGAAGGCCTCCACCAGCGGGTCCTGAGCCGCTTCGCGCGCCTCGGCATATTGTTTGGAGAGCGCGTCGGCGCCGGCCACGTCGCCCGACATCAATCGTGCCATGGCGGCTTTGAACAACTCGGCCGTGCGCGGATAGGCGGGATCCTTCCGGGCGGCCTGCAGATAGCAATCGTCGGCCTCGCGAAAGCGGTCGGCGAGCAGGTAGGCGTCCCCCAGCGAGTCCAGCGGATTGGCGTCCGCGGGCCGCAGCGCCTGGTAGCGGCGCAAGGCCGTCACCGCGCCATTGAGATCCCCGGCATACGACGCGGCGTAGCCCAGCCGGTTCCACCCATCCGCGTCCTCCGGCTCTACCTCCAGCGATTTCTGGTACGCCGCGACCGCCGTCGGGTATTCGCGCCGCGCCATGGCCGCCTCGGCCAGCCCTCGCCACGCCATGGCATCGTGCGCGTTCAGCTTCACCAGCGCGTCGAGCGCCCGTTGCCGTCCAGCCTCGTCGCTGTTCAGAGTCGCGATGTCGAGTTGGAGGTGCGCGCGCTCCGCCTCGGAAATCCGGCCGCCGCGCGCCAGCGCCGTCTCCAGCACAGCCAGGGCGCCGTCGCGGTCCTGGCCCTGCGTTTTCCGCTCGGCCAGCATGCGGTAAGCAGGACCGAAATCGGGGTCTGCAGCGATGGCCCGTTCCAGGTTCCCCGTAGCCGCCGCCGCGCCGGTCGATTCCAGGGCCGCGACCCACGCCTGAAGTGCCTGCGGATTGCGCGTCCCGTACGGCGCCGGCCGCTCCGCAATCTGCCGCGCCAGCCCCGATGCCGCCGTGATCGCGTCATTCGATCCCGCGGTGGCCGATACCACCTGGAATACCGCGCCCGTTTGCGGATCCTCGATGCTCAGCCGCGCCTCCAGGCGGCCCTCGCGGACCCAATACTCTCCGTACCCGATGCGGTTCGCCCCCGCCGCCAGGGCCAAGGTGCGCTCGGCCGAAATGCCCGGCGCCGTAATCGGCCGCACGCCGAGAGCTTGCTGGAAGCTGTGCATCCGGCTTGCCGGAATGGCATAGATTCCCGGAGCGCCCGAAAGTTCTGTGGTCAGGATTTCGGAGAAAGCCCGCCCCATCCAGTCGGTCGCGGTGTCCAGGCCCAGGTTTTCGAATCGCAGGATGGCGATACGCTCGGTCTGAGGTCTGGCCGGCTGGCGGTTGCAGGCAAAGGCAAATAGACCGGCAATCGCGAACGCTGCCTGAAACACGCGGGCGCTACACAACACCCGGGTCTTACAAGACACGCGGTTCCAGGGTGAGCAGTTTCTTGAATTCGTCCGTGTCTTTCAAGGCGGCGAACTCGGGCTCTTCGCCCATTTTCTTGTCGCGGAAGCCCTCTTCCAGCGCCTTCCTCAGGTACTGGAGCGCCAACTCGTTGCGCCCGCCCTTGGCGTAAAGCTTGGCCAGGTAGAAGTGGAACTTGCCGCGCTCCTCCACGCTGCGTTCCTCGAGCATCACGCCGAAATTTCCGTGACGCTCGAAGACGTCCGGGTCCAGGCCCAACGCCGTCTGGTATGCCTTGGTCGCGTCCTCGTACCGCTTGCGAGCGAAGTACGCCGTGCCCAGGTTCATGTAAATGGAGGCCGACCGGGTCTCTTCCGGCGCAATCTTCAGAGCCCGGTTGTACCAGGTGATCGCCCGCCGCGGACTCTTCTTGGCATAGTAAACGGTGCCCAGGTTGTTGAGCGCCTCCACGTAGTCGGGCTTGATCTTGATCGCCTGCTCGTAACTCTTCCGCGCCTGGTCGAGTTGCATCAGTTGATGGTAGGCGATGCCGGTTTTATTCAACAGTACAGGGTCCTTGGGAGAACCTTCGTGAAACGTCTCGATCGCCTCGCGGTACATTTTGCGCGCCATGAAGATGTCACCACGCATTTCCGGCGACAGCGGTTTCGCCGGCTGGGGCTGTGGCACGCCCGTCTTGGTGCCATCCAGCATTGCGTTGGGTGGTGATTGTGCGATCGCGGAACAAAACCCCGCCGCGAGGAACAGGGCAAAAGTACGGCCAAACATCAGGGCCCACCCCCTGTGTTCATTCTAGACCCCGGAGCACAGGCTTTCAAGCCTACCGAGGTTACTGTCAGGCGAGCGCCGTCTCCCGCGGCGCCAGTATTTCTACTTTCGTATGCAGTCGCGCGTTCAGCGCATCGAGGATTTTGATGGTTCGTTCCAGCGTGATTCCGTGGAATTCGTTCCGCTCGTCTCGAGATACCTGCGATTCGTGCACGCCGAGCCTCCTGGCCAGCTCGCGCTGCGACATCCCCTGTGCGATTCGCAGGGAGATCAGGAGGTGGCCGAACCCACGCAGGTTGTCGAGTTCTTCGAATTCGCCGCGCTTCAGACGTTCGTAGCTCTCGACTTCTTCCTGCAACTGAAGGTGAAACGATTCCATGGGATCGATGACGCGCTTAATCTCCTCATCGCCGAGGCCGGCCTCCTTGAGCCTTGACCGACGGTCAGCGAGCCGGTTTCGCTCCTCTGCCAGACGAGCCGACGCCTCTTGATATTCCGTCTCGTTGCGAATCATGTCTCACCTCCATCCCTGGCGATCGTGGCTTTCACTCCGGCAACTTCATCAGCCACACCGAACTGTGGTTCTCCTTGCGCGCAAAAACCAGTCCGGGACCGCGAACGGCCCACGAGTCTTCGGGCTGGATTGCCACTGGCGAGCCCGGGACGAACTTCACTTCGAACGGCTCGCCGAACCGGCGCGCCTGGGGATCGAAGCGCGTCGCCATGAACTTCGGACCCTGGAAGAAGTAAAGGAAATTGGAGTTGCCAGGCGAGTGGGAGTAGGGAGAGTTATCCGGGGGTAGGTTTACCGGGATCCATTCCGAGGGTGGAACCGGCTGCTCCCGCCAGGGGACTATATGGGTGATGCCCGAATTTCGCGAGCCGGGAGGGACCACCCTGATCGTGACCCAACCGCGGTCCTCGCCGAAAACACCCCAGGGTTCGACGGAATCGGAGGGGTGCTCCAGCCAGGGCCGGTCTTTGCCGGAAGCCACCTCCAGGAGCCGAACGGTGTATTTGCGTTTCGAGTCGAGCTTGGTGGTCTCTTCGGGAAGATACAAGAGAAAGCGCCCGTCGGCGGAAAACTCGCGGGCGTAGCCACAGCCCTTGCAAAGGACGCGCGCGGCGCCGACGCCGGCCCCAGGCTCGCCAATCCGGATCGAAAACGTATCGCCCTCCGGGACCGAGTAGGCGATCTGCCGCCCGTCAGGTGACACGAACAGCAGGTGGGAGCGAACCGGTGGCGATCACCAGCGTCTGCTTCCCGCTCTCCAGGTCCAGAGCGTAGACGTTGTGCGCAAGCGCGCGGCGGCTGGTGGAATCCAGGACCATGAAGTGAACGCTCCCGAAATCGCCTCCCATCGCCTCCAGGTATTTGTCGCGTCCGTCTCGAGTGAGCCGCCGTGCAGGCCCCGTGGGCTGGCCGCTCGAGTGAGAAACGGGAATCAGATAGAGATCGGAGGAGCGGTTGGCCTCCGACAAAGCTAACATGCCGGTGGCACTGATGGTGCCGGGGAGTTCATCCAGGGTGCCAAACGTGAGCTGGCGGGGAGGGCCCGCTACGCGCCACGATCCGGGCGACAGGCGAATCTCCCAAACATTTTGGCGCTCGCCTTTCAAGGGCGCGAACACAACGCGATCTCCCGTCATCAGGGGATACGTCGTCAGTCCCAATCCCGCAGCGCGCAACACGTCGCCGGCGCCCGTGGCCACCGGGCTGCCTCCATCCACCGGAAGGACAAACCACTCCCATTCGTCGAGATTCGTGGCTTCCGGCCGTTTGACGCCCATGCAGAGGATATGGCGGCTGTCCGGTGCCCATGTCGCACCCGTGGACCCGGCCAGGCGGCCCTGGGTGCTCGTCCAGGCCGGCAGTTCCCGAGACGGCCCCCCGTCCGACGACCCGATCATGAGACCATACGAAGGCGGGCTGGTGTCGAACCAGGCGATCTGACGGCCATCCGGGGAAAGGTAGTAGCTCGGGGGCCACGTGGCGTTGACCAGCGCCTTCGGTTCCCCACCCAATGTGGGGATAGACTCAATGGTGTACTTCTGCCTACCCCGGGGTACGGTCGCGTAAAGGACTCTGGTACCGTCCGGGAAAAACGAAGGACGGGCGACCGGTTCGGCCGAATGGGTCAACTGAATGGGGTTGCCGCCGCCCACTTGTTGCAGCCACAACTCGTCCTTTCCGGAACGGTCCGAAATATAAGCGACGAATTTGCCGTCTGGTGAGATGGCCGGGTACGAGTAGGAGTGCCCGTCGTCGGGCGACAGCCGTACCAGGTCGGGCCCTTGGGATGGAGTGCCGCCGCGGGAGCGCAAGAAGGTCCAGCCGATAGCCGCTGCCGCGATCAGAACGGACATGACCGCCACCGCCGGCCACAGCCAGCGCCGCCTTCCGGCCGGCGCCGGAGCAGATGCCGCGGAGCGCACCAGCTTGCCCGATTCCGACTCGTCGCGCAGCTCCTCCAGCGCCAGCTTGACGTTGGCCATATTCTGGCTACGGCGGTTGACGTCCTTGCGCAGGCAGCGCGCGATCAGCCGTTCCAACTCCGGCGGGGTATCGGCGGAGATCTCGCTGGGCGGCTGCGGGTCCTTCTCCACCACGGCGGCCAGCGTGGAAATGCGCGACTCGCCGCG
>Ga0116221_1001914_pt1 | contig 13705 bp, 26 predicted proteins | sample Sb_taG_5_FD_88965 | JGI IMG/M metagenome (GOLD analysis project Ga0116221, IMG submission 88965) | Peat soil microbial communities from Weissenstadt, Germany - Sb_50d_8_FC metaG | ecosystem: Environmental > Terrestrial > Soil > Wetlands > Peat | place: Germany: Weissenstadt | collected 2010-09-21 | reverse complement strand
CTCGCCGATACCTCTCAGAACCCGGTCGGGACCGGAAGCCTAGGTCGTGACCCCTTGGTCTTCCCACACAAAGACGTACTTTCTCCCTCGTCGAAATGGAGCCGGTCGGGGCTTCGACATGTGCTTGTTGAAATGCCCCTTCGGCAAGACGCAGTAGACGCTCGTTGGAAGGTCCGGGTTATATCCCTGGTATTGGATGCTGTGTAGCTTTGCCCATCGCCACCCTTCGTTATGGCAAACAGGCTCGCCCGGTCGAGCGATATGGGGAACCTTTATCAATACCTCGACTGCTGTTGGATGGGCAGGAGGTGGCTTGGGTTGCGGTTCCATTCTAGCGACTTCCGCCCGGAGACGCTTCACTGCATCACTGTCATCTCCGGCCACGTTCATCAAAGATACGCCGACGGGGACGATTGACCAAACGAGGACGCCACGGCATGCCGTGAGCACCGCGGACTCCATCCTCAATCCCGATGTCTCGCCTCGCTCTCAGCTATGAGGTGACGCAACCAGCGTAAATGATTGCTTGACCACCTGCTTACTACGACCGCGCCCGAAGGTGGCTGTGAAGGTCAGGGGATAGGTCACGGTTGAACTCCGCCTGTTCAATCTCGGGGTCCCAAAGAGGGATGTAGTCCCCGTGCGAGTGCTTCGATACCTGATTCCCCGCGGAAGCCTTCCGATACAAGTGATTCGTCGTGATGTCGACACCGTCGTCGTTATTGGGAACACGAAGGGAGATCCGACGAGCGCGGTGGCTGTTGGCGCATTCGTGAATGAAGGTGATGTGGGCGGAGGGGGAGGCGGTGGCGGCGGGGATGGGAGGTTGTACGTGAACTCGTCCGCATCTACGGTCGCCGTCGATCCGTCAGACGTGACGACCGAGACGTCTGCCGTACCTGCTGTTGCTGGCGGCGATACCGCTTGAATCTCGTTACTGGAGATCACGGTGAAGGATATTGCGTCGGTACCGCCGAACTTCACCTTATTTGCTCCGGTAAAGCCGCTCCCGCTGATTGTGACCGTCTCCCCCCCGCTCGTCACCCCAGATGATGGCCAGACAGAAGAAATCGTGGGTGTGGACGTAGGACTGGGAAGTGGAAATGCTCTGAATGTCTCGGGCAAGGTTTGACTGACGACAACTGCGAAGAGGGCGGTGCCGGTGGGATCGAATGCGACCGTTCGGGGTCCAATGTGCTCGCCCGGCTCGTTTCCAATCCGAGCCGAGAAGAGTTCGGAACCCCCTGCAAGCGGGTAGACGGCGACCGCTTCGGCATTCGCTCCATAGTCAAACCCAGCAGCGACGAGTCCTCCGTCGCCCGGGGATACAGCAACGGCTGTCACCGAACCCGCAGGATTGCCGTAGGTGACTGAGGTCGCGGCAAGGCTTGGATAGGAAAACTGAAGAAGCTTGCCGTCCCCACCCAGCTCGATTTCCGATCCGTCGGGCGTCAGGGCGGAGTCTTGGACATTTCCCACAAACGCATCGTCCCTGTACAACATCGTCGGACGTGTCCACGTGGGCGATGCGGCGGCTGCATCCAGGCTGGAGACCTGCGTGGAAACAGCAACCAACGTGTTTGGATTCGCCGGATCGGACCGTAAGCTGGCTGGGTCATTGTTGTCACTGAAGTAATCGCCGCTGTAACTCGTCGTCACCCGAGTGCTCGGATCAACCCTGTCGAGGCTTCCTCCGTATACCCACAGATATCCGCCCGCATAGACCAGAGCCCCGGGACTGCCAAGGCCAGTCGCCAGCGCGCCAACGGGCGTGAGGGTGGTCGTATTGATCTCGGTGATCGAGCCCGTTGTGTTCTGGGAAACGTAGAGGGTACCGCCGACCACGGCCATACCCTCGGCCCCCGGCTCACCGGAAACGGTGTCCACTAGGTGACCTGCGTAATCGAAAACCGAGATCGTCCCGGTGTCAGGACACGAAACATAGACGTGGCCAGTTCTCTGGTCCACAAGGCTCATCCAAGCCGTACCCGGCAGAGTGGCCGCCTCAACAAAAGTGAACGGCTCGCTGCTACTTGCTGGTCCTTGAGATGTTGCAACGGTGACATCTCCGGTTGTGCCTGTCTCAGGAGCGATTGCTGTCAGTTCCGTACTCGAGACGATCTGAAAATAGGCAGGAACACCGTTGAATGCGACACCCGTCGTCGTGTCCAATCCTGTGCCGAAGACACTCACCTCGGTCCCTGTAGGGCCTATTGTTGGAGAGAGACTTGTCACCGTGGGTGACACGGTATTGGCTCCGGAAGATGTCGATGACCCAATGGCAACAATGGCACCAAGGATCGTCGAAGCGATCAGGCCTAGAACCAGGTTCCGCCGCCGCATCCTGCCCCCGTTCTTCATTGGCACTTTAGCGAGTAATCATTCAACCGGCCATAAAGACAGTTCGGCGGACAGAACCGATTCGGAATCAAGGAGTCGTCCGGCCATCCCTTCCCCAGACAGCGCTACGTTGGGATCGTGCCGCTTCCGAGTTGCCCGAAGTGCCAGTCGTCCGAGCTAGACGAGGACTGGGGCAGCCACGACAACGACTGTCCTCCCGGTGAGCACCGGCACCTGGTCTGCACGAACCCCGATTGCCTTTGCGTGTTCACAACGCCTGCACGACTGGGGAAGGCCCATTGAACCTCAAGCTGGACCTACGACGCCTCGTTACGTCCTTCGCCAGCGGGTTAGGTGGATACCAATATCCACCCGAGGCCATTGTCCGTGACAAGGTCCGTGGGCTCGCCAACAGTCTGGGGCCCACGCCTTGAAGGCACGGGGCCAGTAGCCGGGCGCGCAAAGTGCTGGGTCCAGGCCGAACCATCCCAGTACCGCAGACCCTCGCCCAGCGGGTTGTCGTACCAAGCTGGCGGCGGACCGTCAGCAGATGTGATGGCAGTCGAGATTGCAGCTTTGATGCCCGCCAGTTGTTCAACCTCTTGTTGTGCTTCGTCTGCAGGCTCTTCGCTACCGGCGTAGTCCGGATGTTGGTGAGGTGGATACCACTTGCCGTCGGACGCCTCCCACCATCCCGGCCCCTGGGATACGTCACTCATATCCCCAATCCCCCCATTCGGCGGTACCACCAATCACCGTACATAGCTGAAAACTCGTTGTCATCATCAACTTTGCCGAAAAGGGCGAGCCATGAAAACCGAGGCAACGCCATCAGAGTGTGAGCCTGACGGCTTGTGGCGATGGTCGCACTCAGAATCGACCGTAGGACTGGTCATGAGATTGGAAGCCAAGCGTGAGGTATTCCGACAAGGCCGACTGGATTCGTCAGTCGGGTTGGCCTGACTAACGCGCCGGACTACCCCTTCTGTTGAACGAGTCCGATGCTCTACGTGCGGCCTCGCGTGCGTCGTACGTCTTGCCACGTTCGGCATCGCCTGCCCTACGGAAGTTGGAACCAGACACTTTGGCGTCATCACTAACCCTGACCGGTGCGACCTTGAACGGCTCGTCCGGTGGCGGGTCGTGTCCTTCGATCTTTCCGTCCCGAACCAGCGGCGTAGGTTTGCCCTGGGACATCCATCGGGCCTCATGTAGAGCGAATGGGTCGGTGTACCAACCTGCTAGAGCTTCGTCCATATCCTGATCTTTCCCTTGGTCACATCTGGGTACCTAGCTCGCTCACTCCTTGGGTCGAGCCGAGACGATGTGAATGCGGTCTGGATCGCCATACACTTCGGTGGCGATTTGCAAGGCTTCGCTCCACGCCTCTGGCGTATTGGCCTCTTGCGCCTTGATGACGATCTGATCGAGGTGATCCGTTCTGGCTTTGGCATTAGCGGCCTCCTGGGCGGCGAAACGGGCCGATTCCACAGCTTTCGGAATTGCCTGGACCATCTGGTCAGCCCTCTGCCTGGAGTTGCGCGCCATTTCAACGGCGATTTGGGCTCCTGTTGCTGCTTCCTCGGCAGCTTGGGCAGTGCGCTCAGCCGTCCGCATTGCATCATCGGCCGCCTGTTTCGCAGTCTGGGCCTCGTGTGCTGCCTCCTCGGCAGCCTGGGCCAGCTGCTCAGCAATCTGATGGGCGTGAGTTGTCACTCGCATGGTTTGTGCGATTTCCGCCACGACCACAGCGGCTTGGGCTGCGCTCCGCCAGGCCTCGGGAGTACCGGCTGTCTCTGCTGTGGCTATGGCCTTGTCGGCCTCTCTGACCCAGTGGTCAACGGTGTCTTCATACTCGCCTGTTGCACCGTCGGCTTTGTGCTCGGCTCCATCGGTCTGATTGTCGGTAGGTGGTTTCTCTGATGGGGCGACATCGGGACTGAGGAATGGACCGGCCTCATCGGACGGAGCACTTAGTACCTCATCGACCGGCATCGGCGTGGGCGGCGGGACAAGTTTCGTCGACCTGGTCCATGCAACTCCGTCCCAGTATCGGAAGCTGGCCGAATCGACCGGATCGGGATACCAGGCCGCTGGCATGGCCGTTCCGTCGGCACCGAGGGTCGCAACCGGGACGTCCACCGGCTGAACGAGATTGTCGGGTGATGTGCCTTGGCCGGTCGGCACCTGAGAATCTCGTGGTGCTTCATGGCGAGCCTCTTCGCCACCGGTGGAGGTGGGCTCCTGCTCAGGCGGGTACCACTTTCCGTCCGAGGCCTTGGTCCAACCAGGACCCTCGTATACGTCACTCACGTTCCTTGCGCCTCCGACGTGGCGTCGAGACCTTCTCATCGTAACGCCTGGAGGGAACGGTCTCATCGTCAACTTTGTGGAACTCGGCAGCTAGGTGGTCAGTTGGGGCCGGAGCGCAGTCGGATGCTGGACAGTTGGAGGCTGGGTGAAGCTCCAACGGAGTGGTTCATCGGAGCCCGCTTAGGAACGGGTCTGGTCCTCCTCGTCCCACGGGTCGAACGCCACCGTTGAACCACTTGGCCTGATCTACGCATCGGGCCGTGGCTGACGTTCAGGGATCACTCTGGTCGTATGCGTCCCATGCCTGGCGTGCCGCCTTCTGTGGGTCATAGGCGTCGAGCCGTTCAACGTCATCGGCTCGACGAAGGTCGGCACCGCCATCTGGTTGAGCATCATCTCCGAGCCTCACCGGTGTGGCGTTGAACGGCTCATCCGGCGCTGGGTCGTGTCCCTCGACGTCTCCGTCCCGAACCAAAGGTGTGGGTATGCCATCAGACATCCATCGGGCCTCATGCCGGCCATACGGATCGGAGTACCAGCCTTCTAGTGACTCGTCCATGGCGTCATCATACGATTGGTCAAGATTCCTCGCTCGTGGCACCCAAGACCATGTTCACAAAGTCTTCCGCCCATGCGTCAATCTCTTCATCGGTCATGTCCGGGTCGACACGCCAATAGTGACGCTTCGTCCCATGCGGTGGCTCTCGGTACTTGTCGTCGCTCATGCCGCATCACCGTGCTCAGCGGCCTCGTCCTCGCAGTCCTGACAAGTGTCCCGTTCCGCGTCACCTCGGAGAACCTCCTCGGTCTGGGCAAGCCACTCGTCCAGTGCCGCGCTCGCTCTCGACGTCGCCATGGTGAACCTCCCATCGAGCGTGGCGTTCGCGTCTTGCCTCTCAGCAGGTTGTGGAGTCGGCGGGGTACGTCCCTCGTCCTTATCAGGAAGACCGTCCAAGAACTCGACCTTCTCGATCATCTCGTCGGTCGGCCACATGCCGCCGGGGTAATCATCGGAAACCGCCGAAGGGGTCGAGCGGCCCGAAGTCATCAGAGACCGTGGGAGCCCGGTTGTCGCTGGCCTGAGCACTCATCCGGTCCTGCCACTCGACGAGCGCTATCGCCACCTCGTGGACCTCATCGTCGGTCATGTCCGCTACCGCAAAGACCCCTAACCAAGTCATACCTGTGGCTCGGAACTCCTCCTCGCAGATCGGGCAGATCATTATGGGGTCTTGGAACTCGCCACGGTCCCTGGCAGGCTTGTCTAGGGGGAGTATCCCCATGGCTCCACATTGGGGGCAGTGACGCGCGTCACGGTGGGCGGGATTGATCGCTGTCACCGTTCCTCCTCATCGGTCCTGGCGTTGCCACCGTGTCCGAAGGTCGGTTGGCTGGGGGTCAACGAGCCAAGGTCTCTCGCTCCATCTGGATGATTACAGGACCAGGATATCTGACCCCTGCGCTCCTCCGACGCCTTCAGAGGGTGGTGGTACCCGGGCCAAGTGGATGGGCAGGCGCGACCTGCGTAGCGTCGTGGTGGACCCAACAGCAAGGGAGGGACCATGGCACCCCAGAGCACAACGTCGTCCCACGCCATCGCCACACCACTGAAGGTGGCTCGTGCCATCTTCGACGCCCTCAGCAAGAAGGACCTCGACACTCTTTCGGAGTTTCACACCGACGCGACGGTGGACGACTTCGCGGCCATCGGAGAGATCCGCGGCAAGACGTCGATCCGCCGATTCTTCGAGGAGTTGTTCTCCGCCTTCCCGGATTTCGTGTTGACGGTAGACCGGAGCGTCGGTGATCGTTCCACAGCCATGGTGCAGTGGCATGCGACCGGGACCTTCTCTGGCGGGAAGTACCAAGGCATCGAACCGACTGGCAAGCACGTCGAGACCCGAGGGGTTGATGTCTTGGAGATCACCGACGGCCGAGTTGTGCGCGACACCATCTACTACGACGGGGCCAGCTTCGCCCGGCAGATCGGGATGCTGCCTAGTGCTGGATCGGGAGTGGATAAGGCGATGCTCTCGGCGTTCAACGCAGTGACGCGACTGCGCCAACGGCTCCCGTAAATTTTCCACGTCGATCCGCACGCCCATACCTCGTCAGGAAAGGTGACCCATGCCCGTTGTCGGTGATCGAGTTCGCTTCGCATCCAGAAAGGTCGACGAGGCTCCCCGTGAGGGCGTGGTGACCGGTGTGATTGGCCAGCTCCTTCGCATCAAGTGGTCGACGGGGGAGGAGTCGACCGTCATCCCCGGGCCTGGAGCGGTCGCCGTGATCGGCAAGGTGAAGGCGTCATCGGGCAAGAAGGCCACGGCTCCGGCCAAGGCCGCCAAGGCCACACAATCGGCCAAGAAGGCCAAGCAGACCGCCAAGGAATCTACGAAGCGATCGACGCGGTAGGTCCCACGCCTGACGTTGGCAAGAGAAGCACCAGCGAGAGACGAATACCGCTTGGACTTCTGCGTTGCACCAACCCAATCCTGCTCAGCAGCCTATGATGGGCCGACGGGCAGGGTATTCGGCAAATCTCCTTAGAGGCTCATGTGACGAAAGAGTGTCTTGCGTTGTTGTTTCACTCCACGCAAGCGCCGGACGACCTCCTCCACGCTGAGGTCGTCACGTTCACGGACGCGCGATGCCACAGCGTCGAGTCGCCTCATCTCGCGACTGCGTAGCCATTCCTGTTGGACCCTCGATCGGCACCTGAGCGCCCGGTTGAACGCTGCATTCGCCGCATGGGCATCTTCGAGCCCGAGGATCTGCGCTATTCCGGCGAAGGACCGGCCTTCGTCGCGCAGCGCGAGGGTCCGCTCGTCGCGATCCATTTCGTCAGCCATTTCCGTGGCGTCCTTGCTCTTAACTGGCCAGACTTCGACCGCCCTTAGAGCGCTCGGACGCTCTTGGCCTGGAGACCCTTCGGTCCTTGCTCGGACTGGTAGTCCACCTTCTGCCCCTCGATCAGCTCGCGATAGCCCGAACCTTCGATGGATGAGAAATGAGCGAAGACATCGGCGCTGCCATCGTCAGGGGTGATGAACCCGAAGCCCTTGGTGGCGTTGAACCACTTCACGGTGCCTGCGGCCATTGTGTTGCCTCGTTTCTCCACGCTGGGGACACTTGCGGGAGACCTTGTGGCGACCGGCAACGACGCACAGCTTGCGTGAAATCCAACTGCTCGCTGTCTCCAAGTGTACTCGGCGCACAGCTTGGGCGCTCCAAGAAGGGCGCCGGAGCATCGGAACGTCGATAGCGGTTCCGCACCCCCATCAACCCCTCCGAGGCGTAGGCGTCGATGTGGAGTGCCCGGTAGAGCTGATTTGGGACTCTGTTCCTCTGTCTATTCACGCATCCGAGGCGTATCGTGTACACACGGCCGATGGACCCGCGTCCCCACGATGTGGCGGATACTTCAAACGCTCTCCGAACTACTCGCAGGGCATGAGTGATGATGGGGCGACGCGCCAGGCCATGGCGTGTCTCTCGGAAGCCCATTCCCTCCGCAGGTCATCTGACGGTTCCTGGATCGCTCCTCTCATGCCCCAAGGTGGGGGCGATGCCTGACAAAGGTGAAATCACCAGTGTCATGTGGCACCAACAGGGCCACCGCATTGAGGTGAACTACGTCGAGGGCGACACGGACTATATGGAGGGAGACGAGCTGGTCGTCTCCAATATGGCTGACAACGAAGGCTTGTGGTTGACGCTCACTTCGGATGACACCCGCAAGTGGGTGCGACCTTGAAGCCGGAGTGTCGTCCCACCTGGTGTCGCGCCGAAGAACTTTGGTGAATCGTGTTCCCGGGTGAGATTACCGGCCTGACGTTCTCCGAGGTCGACAGATGCGCCGAGATCACCTATGCCGACGGTTGGTCCGATAGTAGGGAATGCTCATTGTGGGATGCCTCGGAATGGGCCGGGGCAGCAGGGCTCACGATTGTGTCGGTGTCCATGGACACCTACCGGTGGGAACAAGTGCAGTAGTGCCTGAAACGGGGACCCACGATTGTCGTCGCCGCTCGGTCCCTGCGCTCCTGGACCACGGCGAGAGGGCCGGACCCCCGCGCTGGCACCGATGTCAGCCTCCGGGAGTCGGATTTCCTCATGCCATAAACCGTGGTCAACGATTTCGAGATGAACTGAACGAAGCGCGCCCTGGCATACCGGCCGGGACCACCGAGGGGGAATAGTCTCTAGAGCTGATGACCGACCTCACCGCACGACAGCGGGGAATCACCTCTCTCCTGGTTTTCGACCTGGTAAACGAGCCCTTTGATCCGCAGCTTGTCGAGTTGTTCGAGGGTCTGGATGACCGACACTTCGATGGATTGCTTCCTGTCGTTCCTGTGTGTCAGGGCATACCCGAGGGCTTGGACGAACGCGAAGATCTGAACGGGTTGTTGAGGCTGATGATGTACCCCAAGCGAGACGCTCCGGTGCAGGCATCGGCGATGATCTACCTCGCTCACGAGCTGTTCGATGCTCCTTGGGGCTCCGAAGAGGCCCGCTGGGACAAGGTCACGGACACGCTTCTCCACCAGATGGTCCACTTCGCGATCCAAGTGGACGCCCTCGGCGGTGCACATCCGTTTGAGGAACACCACGGCGAGCATTTCACCGCGGAGTGCAACCGGATTGCCGAACGGGCGGGCTGGGGGCCGGTGCGGGAGAGTGCCGAGGATGTCTCTCCCAACTTGGACTCCGCCGGGTGGCCCGACAATGCCATCGAACGGGGTACCGGCTGACCTTCAGTGGTGACGGTGTACAAGTTCGCGTAGTGCGGTTCGGGTTAGGCCGACCCTCCCACCAGGGATTGTGTCGACCGACTCTGTGAGCACCGAAATCCCCAGCATCGTCCTCTTGTTTTCCCCAGGTCCCAAGCACGAAGGTGACGCCGTTGGGTATGAGCGTCATGGCCAACGGCGGGAAGTCCGAAAGCCGTACTTCGACCACCCTTTTCTGGCCAAGGGACAAGGGAGGAGTTCTACCAAGGCCGCGTCGTGGCCTTGGAGCGGGTGAGGGAGTGGGTGTTGCTTACGTCGCAGCGCCTACCGGAGGGCTTGCCGAACGCGTGTGGTCCCGTGCGACCTGGTGGCCCCCCGTCAGGTCGCCGGGACTCACACCTAGTGACGAGGACGGGCGACGATGGCGGGAAGGCTTCGGATTTCTCGTCTACCGGGGCTATTGGACCGCTACCGGAAATGGGACATCGTGCTCGACGGCGAGTCGGCCGGTTCCGTTGCCAACGCCCAGACCGCTGACGTGTTGGTGGAATGTGGCTCTCATTCGCTGCGGGTCGGACACCGGTGGTGGGCCAGTCCCATCCGCACCTTTACCGTGAGTGACACAAAGACTGTGCACTTCGTCTGTCGCCCACGTCCCCATCCCATGATCTGGATCCCCTACGGGCTGGCGTCGTTGTACAGACACGATCTATTCATTGTTCTCGAACGGATGCCAGCAACCAAGAGTCGGTCCCGGACACCCCCGGCTCTTGCCTGATCAGCCCAGACCGACCCGGCCCGTCGTCCTATGAGTATTTCGGCCAGCGAGATTCGCAAGGCACAGGATGCGAAAATGTGGTGAGATGGTTGAAGCGCTCATCATGGGATGCCTGTAGGCGACCCAACTCGTGAGCGCCGAGGGTGGGAATAATGGCTTGGAAATCCGTAACGGGACAGGTGGTACTCGCCCGCCTCGATGGCCAAGTGCGCGAGGTCGTGGTGACGGCTTGGGACTCTTACACAGGAGCGGTGAGGGTCGACTGGCCACTTGAGAATCCGACTACCGCTTCACGCTACCGGGCCTCACGCGTGCGGAAGACCGAACTCGACGAAGCTCGCTATGAGCCGCTCGACCCCGTCGTTTTCAGAGCCAACACCAAGGGGTAGACCTCCGCAGACATACAGGGATCCTGCCGGGCACGCTCCAGACCCAGATCGGATTCTCCCGCTTTCAGCTCTTCGTCCAGCGACTCTCCTCACAGACTTGTCGCTCTAGGAACACGTTGAAGGCTTCCTGCCAGAGTCGTGCGGCGCGGTTCTGGAAGAGGCGAACGGGCGCAGCTCGAACCACAGAGACCATCGTCCATCCCTCCACCAAGAGCTTGGTTAGTTGCTCTTCGGTTTCGGTCTTGAAGGCCTCTGCTCTGGCGTTCTCACGCTGGCGATCAGGAGGGAACGACGTACCTTCCCACCAATACGTTCCTCGGAGTCGAAGGTGCTTCCACTCGCGTTGGACCATTGAGACTGCCTGACTTTGGGCGCGGCACCATCAACATATCGCCCTAGTGCGTGCGAACCTGATCGCTTCTTACAGAGACCGAGTGCTGAGGTCGACACAGGGAGCCGAGCCACGCAAACGGCGCCCCCGCCTGTGGCCTGGGGCGCCGTTTCCAGTCACCTTCTCTCAGAGGAGAGGTGGCACTGTGCGCCCGGCCAAAGCGAGGCGTCTCTCCTGCCACGGTACGCCTGCACCCTCGCAGGTGCAATGGGGTACTGACGGGTTGACGCCCCTTTGTTGGCAGTGAAGCGTTATGTCTGTGGAAGACGAACTCAGCCAGGCCATCGCCCTTGCCACGGCGTGGGCCGTTGGTGAGGTCGACGGGTGGACCGAGCTGGCGCACGAGGCGATTGCCGGTGACCCGCTGAGGGCTCTCAGACAGATGAGCTTCATCGTGAGCCAGTTGGCCGAGACCGTCGCCGAGGAGGCCGGGGGGATCTGGACGGCGAGCACGGTGCTGCAGCACTTGGCCCTGGACTCCGAGGAAGACGAGGGACCCGACTCACCGTGAAGCGTTCAAAGGGGCAATGACCCAGCTCACACTCGCCGCTTCCCAGCCCTGGACCATCAACTCGGGAGGTCATAGTGTGGCCCTCGTCCACGCCTGGGACGTTCACATTTTGGAGGCGAAACCATGGACGCAGCCATCGGTGATCACTTCGTGATCGAAGGAAAGAAGATCGGTCAGGCACGCCGAAACGGGGAGGTGGTCGAAGTCTTAGGGTCCTTGTTCTCGCCTCGACCGCACTTCCGCGTTCGTTGGGACGATGGCCACGAGAGCATCTATGTTCCCGGTCCCGGCGCGAAGGTGGATCACACCAGGGGAGCCCGTCGGGCATCACGCCAGACAAAGACTAGGTCGAGGCTGACGTGAGAACCGTGTGTGCGATGGCCCGTCAGGTGGGTTGCGCTCACACAGTAGCGTCTACGGGTCGAATGCCGCTGCGTTCTCGTTAACCGACGATCGCACTTCTCTCGGTCCTACTCGGCCACGGGCCGTCGGGCGAAGGCCTCCACCTGGAGGAGCATGCCGGGCACGACGAGCTGACACGCGATTGTGGTCCGGGCCGGGTAGGGCGGGCGGAAGTACTGGCGGTAGATCGCGTTGTATTCGTCGACGAGAGCCGGGCGGGCCAGATATCCGCTCACCTTGATGACATCGGCAAAGTCGCACCCAGCGACCAAAAGACACTGGCGCAGGTTGGCGAAGACCTGATGCGCCTGTTCGGCAAAGTTCGGTCCGATGAGATGATGGTTCTCGTCGAAGGGAACCTGGCTGGCGATGGCCACTAGGTCGCCCGAGACCACCACGTTGGAGTACGGAAACCCCGAGAGAGGATCACCTGCAGCGGGGTGCTCAATCATGGCTCTGGTCTAGGCCACAGAAGGGCACGGACTCAAGCAGGCGACGAAGAGAGAACCCCATCAGGAGGTCGCCCACATCGGGTTACTTCACGGTCCGGTGGGGGTCGTGCTCCAAACGTTCGATCGCTTCGGCCCATGTCGGAGGCAACAAGGAAGCTGGCATGGACCAGGAAACGAACACGGGGTGATCCATCTTGGGCCTATACTGTTTCATGGCGTCACGGTGAGGTGGCGTGGCCACGAACCGATTCAGCGCCTCTCGGTCACTCCATGCCGTGAGCGTGAGAAAGCGCTTCTTCATCGGGTGCGCGACGAGCGAGATGCCCAGCGCACCTGGCGATGTCCTTGCTTGCTTGCGGATCGCCATTGAGGCTCGAAAGAAGCCCAACACGGTGCCGAGCGACGCCAGGTCCAGTCGGGTGGCCATCACCACCACCTCCCCGTCCGAGGTGGCATCGGTTTCAACCCATGGGAGTGTCGGCACGTCGGCAGTTTGCCTCACTCCATGGTGTCTTGCCGGAGTGCTCGTAGACCGTCATTTCTGACGAAGACGTTCCCCACTCCTCGACGTACCGTGGCACTTGGTAGCTCCCGGAGGCGATGCCCCCATCGTTCCCCAGGAGCGCTCAGGGGGGTACGGCGGGGCGTAGGTTATGACGGCCACACAGCATCTCGGCTGCGTGTCCTGATTCCGCCACCCCTCCAGGCATTGTCCGGACGCCCTCGTCGCCTTTCAGGACGTTCGACTCTGGTCCCGACATCCCCTAAATCTCATCATCACCCTTGTGTCTGCCGAAGGTCCTATCGAGAGCATCTTTGGCCGCCTTGCGCCGGACCAGGAACGCCTGCTGTGGTTCGTGATCACCTACGCCGATGGGGACGTGGAACATCGGGAAGGATCGCTTGTCGACGCCAGTTCGCTGGCGTCGGAACACGGCCTTCAGATCGTCCCGACTTTCGGCAGGTGGTTCCGGTGGGTCCGAGACCCTGACACCTGGCCTATTCCGCCTAGCGCTGGGCCGTAGGGAACCTCGGCGGGGTCTGGGCGGAGTTGTCGTAAGCCCGGTCGGTCGCCTTCCAACTGCTGGCGACGGGACGAAAGTCTCTCGCCCCGGCGTGTACATTTGCGGGTTCCCCGTAGACGCCCCTCGACCCATGGGCATGCGGTGGCGGTCGGGTGACTCCGGGGGGTTGGTGCCACCTCTACGTCACCAGGAGTGCCGAAGGGTGGCAGGGCATGGGCAGCCGCCCCAGACGAATCGGAAACCCCGATGGCGCTCCCCGTGTCCCGGTCGCCCTCGTACTTTGGCCACAGGCGATGGACCGTGACACGGTGTCAGTTGTCACTGACACGCCTTGTGTCAGGTTTCAGGACGTTCGCGCTTAAACGTCCATT
>Ga0116221_1001912_pt1 | contig 13712 bp, 5 predicted proteins | sample Sb_taG_5_FD_88965 | JGI IMG/M metagenome (GOLD analysis project Ga0116221, IMG submission 88965) | Peat soil microbial communities from Weissenstadt, Germany - Sb_50d_8_FC metaG | ecosystem: Environmental > Terrestrial > Soil > Wetlands > Peat | place: Germany: Weissenstadt | collected 2010-09-21 | reverse complement strand
GCGTGCTCCGAGAATAGCTGACCACGAGGCCCACGCGGGAGCGTCTTCCCGCACGTCCGCCGCGCTGGGCATAATTGTCCGGGCGCGGCGGTATGTTTCTCATGATCACCGCATCGAGGCCGCCGACGTCTATCCCCAGCTCGAGAGTCGGCGAGCAGGCGAGGACATTGACGGGAGAGACCTCGGGCGGGGCTTTGAAGTCTTCTTCCAGTTTCGCCCGGTCTCCCGTCGTGATCTGGGCCGTGTGCTCACCCGCCACGAGTGGAACGGCCTCGATCTTTCGGATATGTTTCACCCAGCGGTTCTGGTCGACGTCGCTGTCGGGCCAGCGGACAAAGCTGCCATGGCACCGAGGGCAAGGCGACCGGTGATAGACCCCCGAGCGGGCATGGCCGCACACGTCGCAATGGAACCGTCTCTCCTCGGTCACGAGCTCCAACTTGACGACGTCGGCATTGAGCTGGATGAGCTTGGTCTTCTGGCGTGCCCCGCAGAGCTCGACGGCAGTGAGGAAACTGCCCCGCCTCAGGAAAGCGAGAATCTCGACCATCAGGTTCTCGGTCGGCTTTTGCGTGCCGAACCGATCGCAGAGGTGTCGAAGGATCGCCTCCAGGCTCGGGGCCCGGCCACCGGCCCCGGGTCTCCTCCAGGCATTGTGGCAACGAATCCCGTACGAAATCTCGACCGAGTTGATGTAGGCGAGAGGGTTCCCCAGAGCGTCCGAGGGATATCCCTGTGGCTGGGCAATCCGGCGTTCCCACTCGGCTTCCCTGAAGAACTTCGGGCAGGCTGGGTGTCGAGGGTGGTATCGGAGCATGTCGCGAGAGAGGGCGGCCCGCATGCGGAACTCGTCGAGGAACACCACGAGGATGTGCTCCAGGCCCTCGAGCGTGACGCCGAGTCGTTTCGTCAAGTCCCCACCCATGGCTCGCACGTATTCGTCGAGCCGATGGTAACGGATTCCCGTGAGGCCAAGATTAAAAAGCGTTGCACGATACCCGGCAGTGACAGCGATCTCGTCGAGGAGTGGCGCTTCCTCCCAGGCCTGAATCCGTTCCAGGGCCTCGTCCGTGATCCATTCCGTATGCTCCGGGACGTGAGGATTGTCGCGGTGAGTGACGGCTTCCTGGCGGAGCAGTTCGACGGCTCTCTGGAGCGTCAGGGCCGGCTCCGTTTCGAGGATCTTCATGATCCGCCGTCTCATCCGATCGTAGCGGCTGGCGAACTGGATGAACCGGGCCTGGTGCGCCGCGTCCTGGCGGCTATCACTGAAAACGAGCAACCGTTCCTTGCCGTCGTGGTTCGGCCGCGACTTGTTGAGCTCGGCAAGGATCTCGACGAGCCCCTCGCCAAGCACCTTGACCGCCGCCGACGTCCCGAGGCTGACCGGCGTGATGATGTTGTGGCTGCCACCCGGCTTCCCGCAGCAGACGCAGCGTGTTCGGGCCGGGACAAGAGTCACTATGAGCGAATAGCAACTCGAGTCACGGCTGAACTTGAGGCTCCATGGGTCGAGTGATCCATCGAGGACGGGACGGCGGCGGACTTGCTCCGGCGCTCGGTTCGCACGACGAGCCCGGGGCCTCTGGAGTGCTTCCTCTTCATCCTGGTCATCATCGTCCTCCGTCACGGCCGGGCTCTCGAACCGATCGGGCTGGTAGATCATCCATTCGGGCCCTTCGGTCTCGATCGCACTCGGTCGCAGAGTCTCGTTCCCATCGTCGAGATCACCGACAACGCGCAGATAGTCGGCGCCGCAATTACGGCACAGGTAGAGCGGGGCGGTGAGGAAACGGCACTCCTGGCAATGCTCTTCACCCAGGGGATAGACCTTCCCGCACGAGGGGTTTGTGCAGCGGTGGAACTTCCAGCCCCCGCGGACGAAGCGGTGGGTGCGCAGGCGCAGCGACCCGGCGGCCTCGTCGGGCAGCGCGGCGCCGAGCACGAGGGCCGACTCAACCTCCGCGAGCAGAGGCTCGGCGAGCGCAGCGCGGCGTTCGGACACCTCGGTCCGCACTTGCTGGATGATCTGGCTCAGGGACATGGGACGCTTGATGAGCCAGCGGTTCATGTCCCAGAGCAATCGGTAGCGGCGGACGGCATCCGTGAGGGTTGTGTTCGGGGGAAGGTTGGCCAACCGACAGAGCGATGACCGCACGACCTCGGGCTGCGAGACGTCAAGCATCCTGAGCTCGACCATTCCGGGGGATGTCGGGTACACGGCCTCCGTCGGGATCTCGATTTCCTGAAGCTCTTCACCGAGCACGCGGATCGTCGACTTCTCGACGCCCGTCAGGATCTCGAAGAACTCCTGAACGGCCTCATCGCGAAGCTGGATCACCTGGTCCTGGGTCAGGCCCTCTTCATCCATGCTCTTGATGGTTGCCGAGGTGCCTACCGGGACAAGCAGGGGAAACCGACGGGAATGCTCGTCAGTCGAGACCTCGACGCGCCAGTCCTGACGGGCTTGAGCGAGGTGGGTCTTGAGGCGCCGCACCAGGAGGGCGATGTTGCTGCCGAGAATCCCGCGGTAGGTGTGAACCTCGTCGAGCACCAGGAAGCGGCAGCGGTGATTGGCGAAGATCCCCTCGCGGTCTGCTGGCCTGACCAGCAGGTATTCCAGCATCATGTAGTTGGTCAAGAGGATGTGCGGCGGGTTGCGCCGCATCTCCTCCCGCTTTGTTTGCGTCGTGCCTCGGTCATACTGTTCGACGCGGATCGCACCGGCGAGGCCAGAGGCGGAGAGATAGTCGTCGATCCGCTGCTTCTGGTCATTGGCCAGGGCATTCATCGGGTAGAGGAGGATGGCGGTCAGTCCGGCGTTGCCCTGGTAGCGCGTGGCATCCTCGAAGGCGTTCTGGATGACGGGCAGCAGGAACGCCTCGGTCTTGCCGCTGCCGGTCCCCGTCGTCACGACGATCGAACTGGGCTGCGAACCGAGCAGCTCCTCGATGGCTTCCGACTGGTGGGAATAGGCCCGCTTCTGCTTCGTTCGGGCATCCATGACCTCGGCGAGCTTCTTATCGATCGGTAGCTCAGTCCACAGCTTTCCCTGCTTGAAGGGACGGTGGGCCTGATAGAACGGCTCTTGAGCGAGGAATCGAGGCGCATCGAGCTCGCGTTCGAGAGCTGACCGCAACTCGGGGTCCTTGGCCCGGAACTCCGTCCGAAGGTAGTCCCGATATTCGGCGATGACGTGGTCCAGGGCTCGAATGGGATGAAGACTCATGAGACGCGTGACTCTTCTGAAGTGACCCGGACGGAACCGGGACCGTACCACACCTGTGCGACGGCGCCGTCTGGAGTGAAACCGATGACCAACTGCCGATCCAAGGCCGCGTCCGTTTCCAGCAGACTCGCAGGCCTTTCCCCTGTTTTGCCTGGGTGATCTCCGCGCATCAGGCTCTGGCGAGTCGTGATGACCGGCTCGTCGGACTCGCTGTCGTGACGAAACGGGAGCGCGGTCAGGTACACTCGGTCGACAAATGAGAGGACTTGAATTAGCCCCTCTTTGTCCCCACGAGAGTTGGAATCCTCATGGCGAGGAAGCCTTTGGAGGTAGAAGGGCGTAACGACCCAGAACCGCCCGGGATCGCCATCCCCGTACGAGGGATGGATGGCTTCACGCGATCCGTGATGCGGAACCTTCATCGCGGCGTGGTGATTGAGGCCCGGGAACGGGAAAGCCTCTGCGATCCCCGGCCATTCGCTGCTGGGCACGTCGGCGCCCAGGAGGAGGCGCAGGTCGTTCCACTCGACGAGCATGGCCGAGGAAATGGTGTTCGGATCGTCGCTCCACTGCACGGGATCCACCGGGCGGACGGGATGCAGGGAGGTGACTCTCGCGTCGCCGATGTTCCATTCGTCACCACGAAAAGTGGTCTGGCGTCGGGCGTGATCTTGTTCCCACTCGTCCCAGATCCGCGTGTAAGCCGGCTTGGCCCCTTCCTTGAGCAAGGTGATGGGGTCGGCCGACAGATCTCTGGTCCCACGGCTGTCCCGAGGGTAAACACAACCCAGTATGGCTTCGTTATAGCGATCGATCAGATCGATGAAGCCTTCGAAGTGATCGGCGTGGGGGTGGGTGAGCGTGAGGACCTCAACCCGGCCGCCATACCGGGTGATGATAGCCTCGGCTGCCGGGCGACGGGTCCTTCCCGCCTCGAAACTGTCAATGACCATCCAGTGATCGGGTGGGACGCGGAGGAGGACTGTCTCTCCCTTGCACGGGCCGAGGACGAACATATAGAGCAGGTCGGGATCAAGTTCATGAGTCTCGGGAAGCGCCATCAATCAGCCTCGGCTTCCTGCTTCCAAGATTCCTGAACCGCACGCCGATACCACCGATCGGGAGGTGGGTAGAGCGGAAGCAAGTCCGGGTCGCGCCAGGTCGTGTCCTGATGCAATGCGATCCGCATCCGCCCCTCACCCTCGCCATAGTAGCCCATCTCGAGAAAGGAACCCTCGCCGAGATCGTCCCAAGTGAAGCCCGACCCGGATGCTTCAACCTGGTCGCGTCGAAGCTCCGTCTCGAAGTACCGGAACTCAGCGTTCCGCGTGGGCGGAAGTTCTGCCGCGAGCAGGAAGGCGACCCCGTCTTCCTGGTCGATGCCGTCCACTCGCGCCGGCACCCAGGTGCGGAGCGGCGCATCCTGGAACCGGGACGGCAGGTCCGTATGCGGAGCCGGGGACCGCCACTCGCGCGGGGGCACACTCAACGGGAAGACCGAAGTGCCTCGTTCCGCTTGTCTCAGCGCCTCCAGGAGCGACCAGAGCGCCTGGATGCTCGCGTCATGCTGCGCCAACTGCCTGGGGATCTCGCGGAGGACCATCGCGGCGAAATCGAGTTCGGCCCAGTGCAGAAGCCAGCGGGCCACCCAGCGGTGAAGGGCCCGAAAAATCCAGCTCGGCGTTTCGTCACCGCTGATGCTCAGCGCGCGGACCGCCTCGTGCCACTGAGCCCTTGCCTCACGCTTCCGGCCGCGAGTTGTCAGGTAGCAGATCCAGCGCGACCAGACCCAGGGATGTGTGGGTTGCAGACGAATCGCCTCGCGGTAGTGAGTTTCGAGCTCCTCGGCACCCTCTGCCAGCCAGTCCAGATTGTAGCCCAGGTAGTGATGAGCATAGGAGTGCTCAGGTTCCAGTTGGACCGCCAGCCGGAACACGTTCACCGCGGCTCGATGGTCGTGATTCTGATAGGACAGGCTGCGGCCGATCTCGTCGAGTTGTTCGACGAACTTGAGACGCCGATCGGAATCCAAGAGGTGAAAGTTCGATCCCAGCAGCTCGTGGTGGAGGGATTCGAGCGAATTGCGGAGCTCAGAGTCTCCTCCTGGGGCGTACTCCCGCACGAGTCGATCGTGTACGGCCGTCCGGATGTCTCTCGGCATGCGCCATGGCTTGTCGCTCCTATCGCGGCCTGACAGGTGATGGCGATTCAGCACTTCGTCGCGAACCAATGGGTGGAGCCCGGCCCGGCCATCCCTCCGGTCGAGGAGGCATGACTCGATCAAGGCCCTCTCCAGCCGCTCGAGGCCCGGCATGAACTCGTCCAATACGGCCTCCTCAAGGTGGGTCCGGGCGAGGGCCAGCTTCGCGAGGATCGTGCAGAAATCACGATGTTCCACCCGCTGCTCCACTTGGTCGAAAAGTTGCTCGAGGATCACTTTCGCCGATGCCTCTGACATGGAAACCGATGCGACTTCGTCCGCGGGAAGGAGCACGGCCAGGGCGACGCACAACTTCATCTCCCAGGCGGAACGGAAGGGGACAGGTTCCGGCAGGGAGTCTCGTAATCGGGACGCATTATCCCAGAGGATACCCCAGTCTTCCTGATGAGTGAGTATCTCGCGGCCGTCGTCAAGCCTGGGCGTTGCAACTCGACCCGCCGGCTTGGCGTCGCCGGGAATCCGTCCAGTGATGATGCGTCGGCACCGGGCGCCAGATGCGACCCATTCGGCGAACAACCGGGCCGAGTATTGGGGAGTGTCCTCAAGCAGCGATTCTTCCCCTTGGTACCAGAGGGCCGGCTCGTCGCAAAGGATCACCACATCCTCGCGGTGTCTATGCACCACTTCCGCGATCGCGGTCATCTTGTCCGCCCAGCATGTCCTGGGATCGGACAGGATCGCCACCTCGCCGTTCAGGAGTTCTTTCGCTCTGAGCTGACCGGCCGTCTCCAGGAGGGCGATCGGCCCGGAGTCGTTCTCTCTGTTTGGGGCCGTCACGAGTACGGGGATGCACGTCTCATCGCGATGCAATTCCTCGGCCACGTGGCGTAGGATGGTGGTCTTACCAGACCCAGCCGCCCCGATGAGGTTCCAGAGCGCCGATGGGCCGGGGGACAGGTCCTTCAGGCGTTCAACGAGGGTGGATGCCACATCAACTTGTCTCTCACTCAGCGTAAGCATAATGCCGATGATCCGGTGGACGGGATTCCATTGAAGAACGCTGACGTCGGGACCAATTAAGTGCTGGAGCGCCTTCTCGAGCATCGCCGAGGGGGGCCGTTCTGATCGACGGCCGGTCCTGAATCCTAACCGTCAGGTTAGGCTCATCAGTCGTGACGGCCACATCCGCCCTCAGCCGAAAGCGGGGCGCGTCGCTGGCGTGCAAGAGACTACATCATCATTATAATGCATTGCTGCAGCTCATTCCCAAGGTTTCCCGGGATGAGCAGGATTATCGCTTCATTCAGTGCCGACCGGGAAGTAGCCGACCTCGGCGAGACGTTTACGGGCGATTGCCCGTTCTTCGTCCGTGAAGAGCTCGGCGACCTCGTCTTTCAGAACGATGGCCTCGATCGTGAGGTCGAGCCGATGGAGTTCCCACAGCCGGCCGAAACCCTCGCTGAGGTCAGGCTTGGCAAGGATGCGTTGGCAAGCACCCAGGGGGCCGGAATCCTGAACCATCTGAATCATGAAAGCGGGATGGTAGCCGAGTCGTTTGCAGTCCTTTGTGGCGTCCATCATGACGCGGTTAAGCCGTTTTTCAGCGTCTGACATGGGAAACCTCTTGAGGAGTGTGAAAGGGCGAAGGCATCAAGGCTTCTTCCGAGTGCGAGTTCTCCCCGAATGCGATGACACTTCGAGTGTGAACTTATCCGTACTTGCCGGTTCCAGACCGGGAAGCTCGATGACCGGCTGGGGAAGTTTCTCATTGAGCGGGATGTCCCAGTAGGGGTCGTGTTTCTTGGTGAAGGCATCGAGACCGATGGCCTTCAACTCGTCGAACATTGCCAGGCAGAGCTCGGGGGCCATTGGGTAGCTCGTGTGCTTGAAGGCCGAGAGAACATGGGCGTACTGGTCGCGGGAGAGTCCGTAGGCATCGACTACCACCGCGTCGATTGAGGCGCGGACATGCCAACGGTCGTCGTCGTTTGCGAGCACGGGCCAGGTGAACGGCTGCCTGCCGGGTTCCCGCCACACGCCGCCCATTTGATCACGCCAGAGTTGGGCGTAGCCCTCGTGGTTGCACGACAGACGAAGAGCTGAGTGGGGTAGAAGTGAACCAACAAATGCATTTGCAGGAATGGGTATCCCATCACGGATGAACGCGTTTACGGTTGCTCGAACCCGCTGTGAGAGTTGCCAGTCGAAAACAAAGCTGTTGGCCACTGACAGCAACCGCAGAGCGTTGGAATTGCGTCGTTCACAGGGGCTCTTCTCAGTAGGCGCGTTATGGCCGCAAATAACAGAAGGTGGAAGAATAACCCATATTGACACATTTTCATCACCAGGGCCGGCGATCCGACGATGAGCTAGCCTAAAAAAGCGAGAGGCGGTGAGCCAATCCGGTTTGTCGAGTAACTGACTGATAGCCACAACGTACGACGGGCGATCTGCCCAATGGTCATCGTATTGGCGAAATGTTCTCCCTTCGTGAAGTACCTCATAGCCCGTTCTCAATAGATTCAGTGAGACCTCAAAGTCTCTGGGATCAACATTCCCAAGCGTCAGGTCTTTAAGCGGAGTGAAACGCCACGAATCAAGTGCCATATCACACTCTCGCCCGAAACGAACACTGAGTTTGTTGGCAACCTGTCCGAGAGGCAGTCCGTTTCTGAAACAGGATTCGGTGATTGCAAGGTCGTTTGCTCCACGAGGCTCAAGGAAACTCAGATATTCACCAGTGGTAGACTTGATAAAAGCAAGTGAGAACTGTATAGGTCTTGTACTCTTCGTGAACAGCCACTCGTCATCATGCAGGAAAAACGCACAAGAGAACTCCTCCGTCGGTTGTCCCGCTTGGGCGACCAGCGTCGCGAACTTGAAGCGTGAGTCGATCTCGAACAGCTTGCGTCGGTTCTCGAACGAGTAGCAGTGCCTCAGGTTCAGCTTCTCAAGGTAGAGCCGCCGAACTCCGGTAGCTCCTTCGTTCGCATGAAAGGCTGATGGAACGACGACACCGGTCCATCCCTTTTTCCCCAGCAACTGGGCATTCCGCTCCATGAACACTCGAAAGGCATCGCCCTGTCGGCCCGCCAGGTCGCCGTCGATGTAGACCTTCTGGTACTCGTACAGGACGTCGTTGGCTCGCTTATGCTGCTCGAATTCCTCCTTGTATTGCACGAACAGAGGCCCACAGAGAGGGTCGGCAAGCAAGCGTCTTTCGATGCCTTCACGCTCCCGCGTCGTCGGAGCGTTCAAGATCTCGAAGTCGAAGGCCGCGAAGAACTCCTTGGACTTGAACTGGATCGCGTCCCACGGCGGGTTGCCGAGCACCGCGTGGAACCCCTCCTTCCCATGCGGCGATCCCAGAGGATAGAAGACTTCAGGGAAGGTCAGGTCGTAACCCAGGGCAGGAACGGCCCGAGCCGAGTTTACGGCGGACTCAAGGCCAGGCCGGTCCGCGGGGACCGAAGACAGGCCAAGCCCGCGAGCTATCTGGGCACGTAAGTCGTCCGATTCGATCTCGTCGGGTGGCCGACAGTTGTGTCCAATCGCCTTCAAGAGTTGGCTATACGCAAGGTCGTCGCACTTCTCCTGGCCGAGCATGACCCCTCCGGCCCATGCCGCCGCGGCAACGCGGAATGGCAATAGTGCCTGGTCGAGTCGGCTCTTTACCGCCTCCTTGTCCAGAACGTCCGCGAGTTCCGACCCGACCGACGACTCCAGCCGTCGGACCAGTCCGAGGGCCTCGGTCAGGGCCTTCTGCAGTTTCCCGTACAGTCCCTGGCTGAAAAGGTCCTCCACCGGCGTGTCCGGTTTGCCAGGGCGGAACATCAACTTGTCCCAGAACGGGCCGGTCAACGAGTCGCCCACAATCAGCCGGTGGTCGAGGAAGGTCAGCGGCATCCCCTCGGCGTGCGACTCCAACCAAAGAGCAAGTTTGGCTAGCTCGACGGCCAGCGGATTCTTGTCCACTCCGTAAAGGCAGTGCACCGCGACCAGGCGACGGCAAATGGCCTGGGCGCGTGCGGTCGAGACTCCAGGCGCAAGTGACTTGCTGGGCAGGTACCCCGTCACTGGTTCAAGAGCTTGATCCTTGCTCTCGCGAGGCACGAACTCGGTTTTCGCCAGCTCATCATCAGTATCGGGGAGTTCAATGATACGCTGTCGCCAGTTCTGAGCCGATTCCAGAGCGGCTGCACGCTTCTGGTCGGTCCTCGCAGACTCCGCCTGTCGTTCGGCTTCGATAGCTTTTTCATCGCAGGAACGGCACGCTTCGTAGAGCTTCTCCCCAAGGAAGCGGCAGGCTTCCACGAGGAAATGCCCGCTGCCCATGGCCGGGTCGAGAACCTTGAGCTTGAGGATTTCGAGCGGCTTCGGGTCGTTCTGCGGGCTACGTTCCTCAACCTGCGGCCCAAGCGTTTCCTGCACCAGGAAGCGCACGAACGAATGGGGCGTGTAATAGGAGCCGCTCGCCTTCCGTCCCAGGCCGACTCGCAAGTAGAACCTGTGGGGAGGAATCTCCTCGATCCAGAGGACCTTCGACTTCTTGCCCCGCCCGTTCGATTCCTCAACCTCGTCGACGTCCACATCCTCTTCGGCTTCGTCATCCTCGGCCGGCTCTTCGTCGATGGGACGGGCCGGTCGGTATCTCTCCCCTTGAGCCAGCAGGACAACCACTTCGAGCTTCTGCCGGCGCAGCCGGCACATCGGCTCGGCCGTGATTCCGGGCTCGAGCTCGAGCAGGGCCTCGTAAACTCGCCCCAGGTCTTCGACATCGAGCGAGCCGTAGTGCACCCGTTCCCGGGTGTCGCTGCCGCGTTTCTTGGGTGTCCAGAGCAAGCGATCGAGCAACCAGGCGACGGCCCGCTCTCCCCAGGCACGCTCGGTCAAGGTGGGCGTCGCCTGGGGGCCGAACAGCTTGCCCCCCAGCGGCTTCACCACCATCTCGGTGCACTCGAGCCCAAGCTCAAACATTCGAAACAGGCTGCGCAGCCCCGATTCCAGCAGCCGGCCTGTCTCCAAGCCCCGCTCCAGAACGACGCGGGCGTAAGTTCCCAGGGCCATGCTGGGGGAGAACGTGTTCCGCCACAGGCTCATGGAGGCAAAGCCGAACGAGCGCGCCGGGTCGTCGCTCGACTCTAGTTTGAGGATGAAGAGCAGCCGGTAGATTGTGATCAGCCCCTCGTGCCAGAGGGCCTTGGCGAGCGCAGCCCGGTCGGGCTGGGAGTCGAACCAGTCGCGATTCTCGGGATGATCCAGGATTTCCTGGATGAACCTCTCGACGGCCTCGCGTGCCTGAACCCGCAACTCCTTGGTGACACGGGCCTGCTGAAGGCGGGCCTTGTCCACGATGTCCGGCAGGGCCTGCACGCCTTGCGGGCAGCAAAGCGCCAGGAGCAGCAGGAACGAGTCCGGGACCTCCCGGTGTCGTTTCCAGCCTGCATCCAGGGGGATGATGATCTGCGAGTCGAGTCGGGCAGGATCGGAGATCAGAATCCGCAGCTCGACGCCGTTGGTGAGGATGCCCAATCTCTCGCCAGTTGTCAGCAAGACGCGCTGGGCGATCCGCAGATGACTGAACCGATAGGCGCGCCCTCGCTGCGCGGGCGCATCCAGATCTTCATTGAACGACGTGGTCCAGACGCGGAGCTTGTTGCCAGTGTCCGCTGTGAGCAGCAGATTGCCGCCGCTCTCGAGATCTTCCCGGGTCTGAACGTTCTCCGCCGCTTCCAGCTTCGTGTAGCCCAGCCAATCGATCAGGGGCTCGATGACCTTGTTCCGCACGCGGAGGGGACCGCCGCTCGCGGCAAGCTCCTGAAGGTGCCTGCGGTACTGGTCCCAATTTCGACGGAGCTTTTCACCTTCACTCCCGAGCTTTTTCGGCAGCAGTTTGCGGGAGGTGAGTTCCTTTTCGAGCTCAAAGCGGACGAACGGCGCCGGCAAGGCTGGCCCAAAGAACTGGCAGTCCGACAGGTCAAGAGCCATGGTTCACCTCCGGGACGAGCATGAGCATTCCCAGGGGGATTACCTCGGGAGGGCGAAGATCCATGAGCCTCTCGAGGGCATGGGTCCGCTGCCGGAAGAGCTGCAAAACGCCCTCGGCCTCGCTCCGCTGCGATGGCCGCCGTGATCGGTCGCTCGCGAAGGCCGCGAGGCGCGCCGAGGGATCGGTGATCGAGGCCCACTCGGCGGCCGGCGTGTCGGATGTTCCCTCATCACCGTCCGATCCGAAGAGTTCCCCCTGCCGCGCTGGGGCCGATACGACGGAACCGGTGATCTCCTCGGCACGCTTCTTCAGCCACTCCGTCTGGGCGTTGTTCTCGCTCTTGAGGCTCTTGCTGCGCTCGGCAGTAAACTGCTCGGCGAGAGGTCTGAAACCTGCCTCTGCTGACTTTGTGGCCCGATCCTGGGCCTGCTCATGCCAATCCTCGAAATGCTCATCCCAGATGCCGGTTGTCCGGACGCCTTTGCCGGGATCGGCAAGGGAAGACCATTCCGAGGCAGAGGTCATGAGCAGGGTATCGCCCTCCCTGGTCGTTTTCACCGTGATGACGCGCTCGAACTCACGACCATTGCGGCTGGAAACTCGTCCCAGGAAAGTGAAGAGCAGCGTCGGTTCGCTCACATTCGCCTTCGCCACGCTCGCTCTCGGATCCTGGTTGGCCGCGCTGTTCCCGCCGAACGAGAGGTTCCGCACGCGATCGAGGGCCCGGCGCACGAGCGGGTGTGCTCGACCCAGGTAACCCACCTCGTCCCCTTTCGGGTCGGCGGTGATCTCGATGTCCGTCGTGAGTCGGATCAATCGCTTGTCCGAGTCGTAGCCCGGCAACTGGTCGAGCCCATAGGTCCAGGCGGGAGGGACGCGAAGGATGAACACGGGCCTGCCGGTGTCCCCCTCGACCAGGTCGCCGCCGTCGAGGAGGACGGCATTCACGACAAACCGGGATAGATCCACGCTCTCGGCCCTATTTCCCTGTTTCCGGGCCTCTCCGGCCTCTTCGACGAGCTTCGTCTCGGCATTCAAGCCGGCATCACCGAGCCAGACGTTGGTCTTCGCGGCCTGCTCGAATCCCTTCAAGCTGCGGTCGATCTCCTCCAGGAGTTCCTTGGTCGCCTCGTCGGCGACAGGAGTTTCCTCTTCGCTCTTGAAGTCGAAGAGCGTCGCATCTTCCTTGAAGAGCTTGGCATCGTCGTCCATGATCCCCTTCAGCAGACGCTCCTGGGCGGCATCCGTCGACGAGGAGAGTCCCAGGGTGTTCGGCACGAAGGTGAGCCTGGAACGCATCCGCTCATACTTGGCGATCAGCCGCAGCAGGATGCGGTCTTCGAAGGTTCCCCGCAGGAACAGGTAGCGAACCATCGGGTTGAGCCGCTGGCCATAGCGGTCGATTCGCCCGTTGCGTTGCTCGAGGCGGTTCGGGTTGAAGGGCAGCTCCAGGTGGATCAGGTGGTGGCATCGTTGCTGGAGGTTCAGGCCCTCCGCCGCGGAATCCGTGCTGACGAGGATCAGGTTGTCCCGGCTCCGGAACTGCTCGGTGACGGACGCTCGTGCCTTGTCACCATCGAGGCCGCTCATGGTCACGACCTGCCCGATCTCCGGCGTGTTATGCAAGGCTTCGGCGAGGACTTTCTGACTATCGACGTACTCCGTGTAGATCAGGATGTTGGCCCGAGGCTCCACTTTGCGAATCTCCGCGATCACGTCCTTGACCCGATCGATCTTGGGGTCTTTGTGCAGGCAAGCTTCCGCCAGGCTGATCATTTCATCGAGCTGCTCGACGATATCGGACACCTTGCTGAGCTGACGCGAGCCGCTCCTCGTCTCGCGTTGGAGGGTCGCGAGCTGTTGGGCAAGATCCTCGGCCTCGAGGAGGTGCCTTTCCTGCTCCTCCTCGACGCTCAGGATGCCGAACCGGTCGAGCTTCCTCTGATAATCTCGGAGCGTCTTGATCCTTTGCCGGCGACTCTCCTGGGCTTCCGCGGTCTCGGAGATAATATGCTGAAACCGCTCGGCAACGACCTGGAGCGTTAACCTCAGGGCCGCGACCGTCGACACGCTCCTTTTGAGGAGCGCGATGAATGCAAGTACGTCCGCATATCGTTTCGAGCGGAACGCCCGTCTCAGTTCCGGTGCAATCAGGTCGAGGAGACTCCGCTGCAACTCGACGAACTTGCCGTATCTCTTGGGGTCCGGAACAATATTGATCGGCACTATAGATGCAATGTCCATTTATGAAACACCGTCTGGTCGACTTTCCTCTGACGCTCCCCTCTTCAGAAGACCTGGCAAGCGAAGGCGACCACCGGCATCGATGAATT
>Ga0116221_1001907_pt1 | contig 13735 bp, 10 predicted proteins | sample Sb_taG_5_FD_88965 | JGI IMG/M metagenome (GOLD analysis project Ga0116221, IMG submission 88965) | Peat soil microbial communities from Weissenstadt, Germany - Sb_50d_8_FC metaG | ecosystem: Environmental > Terrestrial > Soil > Wetlands > Peat | place: Germany: Weissenstadt | collected 2010-09-21 | reverse complement strand
TGAGGACGGTCTTGCGCTCGGCCACCCAGGCAACCGATTCGACATTGATGGGATGCAGGGCGAAGAGCGCGGCCACCATCAGGCTGGCCCACGTCGAACCGGTGGTTCGCCATAGCAGCCAGAACAGTAACATCGCGTTCAGCGCGTGCAGCAACACATTGCCGTAATGATGGCCAGCGGGGTTCATGCCGAAAAACTGGGAATCGGCAGCGTGAGAAAGCCAGGTCAAGGGGTGCCAGTTGGCTTCGTCGTACGTGGTGAAGGCCCACTTCACGGTGTCCCAGTGCAGACCGGCGCGGACGTGTGTGTTGTCAGTGACGTAGCGATCGTCATCGTAGTTGACGAAAGGATGACGGCTGACCGGGTTGTAAAGAGTGAGAGTTGCCACGACTAGCAGCAGACCCAGGACGAAGCTCCGCTTTGCGGGCGAGGAGAAAAAGCCGTCAGACGCGGCGGAGCTTACCCGAATTGGCGCCGGAGAGGCCAATAGAAGATTCTAACCACAGAGAACACAGAGGGCACGGAGGCAAGGGCAAACGAAAGTAACGGCGAGATGCTTCTGGCTTCTGGCCAACCCTCGGATTCAGCTAGTCGCTAGAAGCCAGTAGCGGGCTAGGATTACGCCGGTTTCCAGCGCAACACCGGCTTGCGCGCTGCTGCCACTTCGTCCAACCGCGAGACGCGCGTGGTGTGGGGCGCGGCCAGCACCATCTCGGGATCTTCTTCAACTTCCTCTGCGATCGAACGCATGGCTCCGATAAACAAATCCATCTCTTCTTTCGATTCGCTTTCAGTCGGTTCGATCATCAGTGCGCCGGGCACGATCAGCGGAAACGCGGTCGTGTAGGGATGAAAACCGTAGTCGATAAGCCGCTTGGCAATGTCCATGGTGCGGACGCCTTTTTTCGCCTGCAGCTTGTCGCTGAAAACTACCTCGTGCATGGAGGGAGTTGGGTAGGGCAGATCATACGTTCCATCGAGTCCTTTGCGGATGTAGTTGGCGTTGAGCACGGCATCTTCCGTGGTTTGGCGCAGGCCGTCCGGCCCGTTCGCCAGCGTATAGGCAAGAGCGCGAACGAACATTCCGAAGTTGCCGTAAAATGCGCGTACCCGACCGACCGACTGCGGACGGTTGTAGTCGAAACCGAGAGTGCCGTCAGACTTGGTGATCAGCACGGGCTTCGGAAGGAACGGCTCAAGCATTTTCTTCACCGCGACTGGCCCTGAGCCAGGTCCTCCGCCGCCATGCGGCGTCGAGAACGTCTTGTGCAGGTTGAGATGCATCACGTCGACGCCGAAGTCCCCGGGGCGCACCTTGCCGACCAGCGCGTTCATATTGGCACCATCCATGTAGAGCAAGCCGCCCTTAGCGTGCATGATCTCGGCAATCTTCGCGATCTCCTGCTCGAAAACGCCAAGCGTGTTGGGATTGGTGAGCATCAGCGCAGCGACGTCTTCATTCATCTGTGCGGCCAGCGCAGCAATGTCCACCATCCCCTGCGCGTTCGATTTCAGGTGCTCAACGGCATAGCCGGCTGTGGCCGCAGTCGCTGGATTGGTGCCATGGGCGGAGTCGGGAATGAGTATTTTTTTGCGCGGATGCCCCCGGGACTGCAGGTAAGCCCGCACCAGCAGGAGGCCAGTCAATTCTCCATGCGCGCCGGCCGCGGGCTGCAGCGTGATCGCGTCCATGCCGGTGATTTCGATGAGACATTCGCTGAGCGTCTTGATGATGCGCAGCGCGCCCTGCGAAATCTTCTCCGGCTGGTATGGGTGCCCGTTGGCGAGTCCATCCAGGCGGGAAACAACTTCGTTCACCCGCGGATTGTATTTCATGGTGCAGGAGCCGAGCGGGTACATGCCAAGATCGATGGCGTAATTCCAGGTGGAAAGGCGGGTGAAGTGACGGATGATTTCGATCTCGCTGACTTCGGGCATGTGGCCGAGGCTCTTTCTTTCGGCGGAGCCTAAGAGCTTGGCGGTGTCAACGTCGGGAACGTCGAGCGGTGGCAGCTTCCACGCGGCCTTCCCCGGAGAAGACTTCTCGAAGATCAGCCCTTCATTCTGGTTGACGTGGCTGGTGGCTTTGCGAATCATGTCCTTCATCGCGTCACCTCTTCAACGTCAGTTTCTTTGGACGATTTCACCGAGCGCTCGCTTTCCGCCAGCAAGCCGGCGACCGTATCGATCGAACTGCGCGAGGTCATCTCGGTGCAGCACCACAGCGCAGCATTGCCGAGTTCCGGGTAGAACTTTTTCAGCGGAAAGCCGCCGACAATTTTGTGGCCGAGCAGACGGTTGTTAATGGCGTAGGGATCTTCGCTGGTCTGGATAACGAATTCGTTGAAACGCGCCGCAGCCGAAAACAAGACCTGACCGTGTTTCCCGAACTGCTGCGCAGCATACGCAGCCTTGGCCAGGTTCTGCTTGGCCAGCTCCCGCAAGCCGACTTTGCCGTAAATCGTCATGAAGATGTTAGCCATGAGGGCGATCAGCGCCTGATTGGTGCAAATGTTCGAAGTGGCTTTTTCGCGGCGGATGTGCTGTTCGCGTGTGGCCAGCGTCAGCACGAAGCCGCGTTTGCCATTGCGGTCGACGGTCTGGCCGACGAGGCGGCCGGGCATTTGCCGGACGTTTTTCTCGCGGGTCGCGATCACGCCGCAATAAGGTCCGCCGAATCCAAGTGGCACGCCGAACGATTGCGCTTCCATGGCAATAATGTCGGCCTGGCGAGGCGGCTCTACAATACCCAACGACACGGCTTCGGCAATCGACACGACTAACATCGCACCATGTTTGTGGGCGATTTCAGCCGTGGCCGCGACATCTTCGATCGTTCCGAAAAAATTCGGTGACTGAATCAGAACGCAGGCGGTCTGGTCAGTGATCTTCTGCTCCAGCTCTTTCAGATTGACGCGTCCACTTGACGAGAATCCGGCTTCCGCCAACGGCATCCCCTGATGCAGCGCGTAGGTGGCGAGGACTTCGCGATACTCGGGATGCACGCTGCGGGCAGTCACGACCGAACGGCGACCGGTGAGCCTGGCGGCCATCATCACTGCCTCGACTGCGGCCGTGGACCCGTCGTACATAGAGGCGTTGGCCACTTCCATGCCGGTCAACTCGCAGATCATGCTCTGAAATTCGAAGATGGACTGCAGCGTGCCCTGCGAAATTTCGGCCTGATACGGAGTGTAGGCGGTGAGGAATTCGCCGCGTGAAATCAGAGAATCAATAATGACCGGACGATAGTGGTAGTAAGCGCCCGCGCCGAGGAAGGTCGCGTAACCGTCGCCGTTTTCGCGCGAGCGCTCGCGGAACCAGTCCACGATCTCGGATTCCGCCATCTGGCGTGGGACCTTCAGGTCACGATTCAGGCGGTACTCAGCTGGAATGGGTGCGAACAGGTCGTCAATCGAGCGCGCGCCTATGGCTTTGAGAATGGCCTCGCGGTCGGCGGGAGATTTGGGTAGATAGCGCATGGAAAAAATATTAGATGTAAGCGAAGCTCACTCGGATTTCAGATTGTGGATTGATGATTTCAGATTGAGAAGCGACAGCTTTCCGAAATCTACAATCTTCAATCTGCAATTTCTTTCATCCCTCCTCGGCAACAAACTTCTCATAGTCGGCGGCGGAGAGCAGCGAGTTCACCTCGCCCGGGTCCTTCAATGTCACCTTGACCATCCACGCGCCGTGCGCGTCTTTATTAATTTTCTCCGGGGCGGTCGCCAGTTCGCCGTTGACCTCCGTCACCGTGCCCGAGGCCGGGGCGTACAAGTCAGAAACCGCCTTAACCGATTCTACGGAGCCGAACGCCTTGCCCGCAGTGATCTCCGACCCGGCCTTGGGTAAATCCACAAAAACGATGTCTCCGAGAGATTCCTGCGCGTGATGGGTGATGCCGATGGTGGCGGTCTTGCCGTCAGACTTGATCCACTCGTGTTCTTTGGTGTATTTGAAGTCGGTAGGATATTGCATATCGCTGCTGGCTCCTGGGTGTTAGCTGCTAGCTACTAGCTTCTGGCTCTTAGCTCAAGCTCTCTTTGGCCGTTTATAAAATGGCGTTGGGACTACTTGCGCCTTCACTCCCTGACCGCGGATTTCCACTCTTACTGTAGATCCGACATTGCCGAACGCTGGCGGCACGTAAGCCAGCGCAATGTTCTTCTTCAGGAACGGCGCGAACGAACCGCTGGTGACGTAACCAATCTCACGGCCGCTGTCGTCCACAACTTTGTAGCCGTCGCGAGCGATGCCGCGTTCGACCATCTCCAGTCCGACCAAGGTGCGCTTTACGCCCTGAGATTTTGCTTTCTCCAGGGCTTCGCGGCCAACAAACTCGGGCTTCTCCATTTTGCAGAAGCGGTCGAGACCGGCCTCCCAAACGTTGATCGTATCGGAAATTTCGTGACCATAGAGCGGCAGCTTGCCTTCGAGCCGCAAGGTATTGCGCGCACCTAGGCCGCAGGGCACAACTCCGAATTCCTTGCCGGCTTCCAGAACCTGTTTCCAGACCATTGCGCTAGTGGCTTCGTCGGCGGGCACGTAAATTTCAAAGCCGTCTTCGGCAGTGTAACCGGTGCGCGCGATTAGAATGTTCTTCAGCCCGCACACTGTTCCCCGCGTGACCCAATAGAATTTCACGGCGAAAAGGTCAGCGTCTGTGAGCTTCTGCAGCAGATTGACACCCTTCGGTCCCTGGATCGCGATCTGGGTAAAGTCGTCGGAAAGATTCTCAACTTTGCAGTTGAACTGGCGCGTGTTGTCGCACACCCAGTTGAAATCCTTCTCCCGCGTACCCGCGTTGATCACCAGCAGATATTCACTTTCGCCCAGGCGATGGACGATGACGTCATCAACAAACGTTCCCTGCGGATAGAGGAGCGCCGAATACTGGGCCTGGCCGACGGCAAGCCGCGAGGCATCATTCATTGAAATGTGCTGGACTGCGGCGAGCGCCTCGGTTCCCTGCAGGCGAATATCGCCCATGTGGCTGACGTCGAAAATACCGACGCCGGTGCGGACCGCGTTGTGCTCGGCGATGATGCCGCCCGCCGAGGGATATTCAACGGGCATGTCCCAGCCGTTAAATTCGACCATTTTCGCTCCCATCTGGCGATGGACAGCATTCAGCGCGGTTTTGCGGATGGCCGGCGTGGTGGTTTCAACAGGGGACAAGTTCTCCTCAATCAAGAGCCGTAGCCAGGCTGCGGATGGCGAGACTCATTACCGTAACATGCAGGCGGCGAAGGCAGCAACCTTACCTGCTTGTGGCCGAGTTTAATAAGGAAGCGAGCCGGACGCGACTATTCTGTCGCCTCCCACCCTTTCGCAAAAAACGCGAAAGGATGGGGCACCCACAACGGGGCTGTGCCCTAATCCATAGTTACTCGCGTCACTTTTTCCAACCGTGCCGCCGGGGTAGAGTTCTTTCATGCCTGCCACCACCAAAACCAAGAGCCGCTGCATGCAGTGTGATCTGATCGAAGACCGCTGCGAGTGCGAGAAGTACTGCGTCCTATGCCAGGGCCAACTGGATGTTCGTCTTTGCCAGGACGGCTTGTACTATTGCCAGGCTTGCCGCGAGGCCTGTGAGTATAAGGTGACCGACTAGGCTGAGAGCAAGGCCCCTGATGGGTCCGCACGAGCGAGACGCTCGCGCCTACACAAAGCAGATTCCTCACCCCTAAAGCGGATTCGGGACAAGCGAGCAAGAGCAGTTCCGAATGACAATCTGACAAGAGTAAAAAGAGTGGGTTCTTTACTTCGCGCTTCCAGCGCCGGCGGCCCGCGGGTTGGGTGGCGCTGTCAGCGTGTGCTGCACCAGGGCGGCGCAGTCGTGGAGTTTCTTGAGCGATAACTGCAAAGCTTCAATCTCGCCTCCAGCCCCGTGCTTGCGGGCCAGCGCCAGCACGCGTTCCGCACTCTCGCTGACAGTACATTCGATCTGAAGCAGCACGGCCAGCGAGTCCGCATGCAGTTTCCATAAGGAAGGCGAATTCTCAGATCGCCTCAATTCTTCGAGCTCTGTGGTCATGCGGCCCACCACCGCAACCAGGCGCAACAAGGTGCGGGCAACCCCGGCGCGCACACTCTTCTCTTCGAGATAATCCGCGCAATAGGCATCCGCTTCGGCCGGGGTCAGGATCAGGTTGAAGAAGCGCATGGGAACTACCTGGCGGAACTTGGGGTCGGCCACGCGTACGAAAACGCGGATGGATTCCTCGACCCTGAGGAGTTTGCTCTCTTCCGTCGCAATCTGCTGCGGAGTGACGGCCGCACGCATGGCGGGGAGGTCAAGCACCGGCCGCGAAGCAGGGAGAGGATTTGATGCTTTTGTCGAAGCGGGCGGGCGAACTGCCCGGGGACCGCGTCGAATCGGCGGGCGCTGTTCCAGGGTGCGTTTCAGTTTTGACACGCGCCGGAATTTCTCCAGAGCGTCGTCGTAATCGATCCTGAGCAATTCGCTTTCCTTGAGCGCCGCGACATGCTCCACGGTAACGTCCACGCCATCCACGTTGCCCAGAATGCTGCCGCCCTGCTCCGCCAGCGCATCGGCGAAGCTGCGGATTTCAGCCGCCGCCTGCAGGAACAATGCATCAAACTTGCGGCCAAATGTCTGGTTGTATTGTGCGATTGTGGCCAGCACTCCCGGATGGTAGAACGCCGCGCCAAAACATTGTTTGAGATCGCGCACCCGGGGAATGATCGAGGACTCGAGCAACGCATTCAAATCGCGAAACTCATTGATCTCATCCTGCAAACTATCGAAGTTGCGCAGGAGTTGCATGTGTTCCTCGGAGAGCGGCGGCAGGTCCGCATCGGCGAGGATTTCGATCAGCGCGATTTCAAACGGTGAAAGCGGCAGGGCCCCGTCCAGACCAAATCCCCGTCGCTCCCATTGGCCGGGAACGCGCGGATGGCGGTAAAGAAATGTTGCAACCACGTCGGTCTTGTCACGGTTGACGTCGCCGAGGTCCTTCTTGCGCGTGAAGTACCGAAGCATGGCCTCGGCAATTTCCGGGTCAGTGTCTGGAACGAAGGCGCGCCGAAGCATGGCAGGGGTAATGGCCAGGTCCAGCAAGCGCAGCCAGCGGTGCATGGCGGAGAGCGTTCCCAGGACGTCGTCGTCGCTCTGCAGCGAGACTGCTTCCAGCCCGGCGGGAACGGGGACTTCTCCCGCGATGGGCTCCTGCAGGAGCTTCTCATAGAAGCCCTGAACAGTGGCCAGAATGGCTAGCTCCCACTTCGGATCCTCGACCAATCACTTGGCTCCTGGGACCGAATCCCCAACCCCAATTAGTGTACTGGTAGTAAAGAACAAACGACACCCCGAGCACAATATCCGGCACGGTCCGGGAGGCCATGAACTAGTGGTGCCGGTGCGACACACTATTGCTGGGCGCTGATCAAATGGCTCGGACCGGCCTGGTTTGGTGTACACTTCCGCCGTCAGTTCCCGGCATCATTCGTTGACTACTTCATCTCAGGGGTGATCTATGAGTGTGAATCGCGGACGTGTGTTGATTGGCGGCCTGGCCGGGGGCGTGGTGTGGGTGGTCTGGGGTTTCCTGGTCAACCAATTCATCATTACAAATGCGCGGTATGAGGCGGCACAAGCTGCCGGTCTGTTCCTGAAGCAGCCGCGATATCCGTTCTTCGTGGGCCAGTGGATTGTAATCACGCTGCTATTGGCGATTATTGTGGCACATCTGTACGCATGGACACGCCAGACCCTCGGGCCAGGCCCCGGGACGGCGTTGAAGATCGGATTTCTGGTCGGATTCGCGGCCGGCTTCCCGGAGAACTTCGCCCATGCTACCTGGTCTGCGGTGGATCGGACCTTTCCTCTCGGATGGATGCTGGAGATGTGGGTGGGAGCAATTCTGGCGGCGCTGGTCGCAGGCTGGCTGTATAAGGACTGAGCTTTCTCATGATTTCGCGGCGCCATTTTCTTCAAACCGGGGTGATCGCAGGCGCATCCGCGGGTGTAGGTTCGCTTGAGGCGCGAGCAGCCGAGGCGGAACCAAAAAAGCTGCCGCCGTCGATTGCCAGTTTGCAGTCAATGATGGGCCAGGCCGCTCCTATCGCCGGAAAAGAGTATGGCCGGCGCCAGGAGAAAGCCCGGCAATTCATGCGGGACAACGGTCTCGATGCGATCCTGCTCGCGGATGGAACATCGCTGCGTTATTTCACCGGGATTGACTGGTGGGGAAGCGAGAGGTTGTTCGCGATCGTGCTGCCCGCGAAAGGCGCTGCGCTCTATGTCTGTCCGGCGTTTGAGGAGGGGCGGGCACGCGAGCAGATCGCCAAAGCCGCGGACGGGCAGCCGGCAGATGTTCGCGTCTGGCAGGAAGATGAGGATCCCTACCGGCTGTTGGCGCAGGGCTTACAAGACAGGACCGTTTCAACCGCAATTTTGGGCATGGAAGAGACGGTCCGGTTCGTTTTCAGCAGCGGGATCGCCAAATCTGTTTCACAGGCGAAGATTGTGAGTGCCACGCCGGTTACAGCAGGCTGCCGCATGGTGAAGAGCGAGCACGAGATCGCTCTCATGCGCCTGGCTTCCAAGGTAACGCTGACCGCGTATGAGGCAGTTTATCGTTCCCTGAAAGATGGCATGACGAAGAGTGAGTTTGAAGATCTCATCACCGCAGCCTATGACCGGCTAGGTTTCACCGGCGAGGCCACGGTGCAGGTAGGAGAGTACACCGCGTTCCCACACGGATCGGCAACTTCGCAGGTCATTCATGAAGGGTCGATCATTCTGGTGGACGACGGCTGCAAGGTGGAAGGTTATTGCTCGGACATTACTCGCACCTTCGTTTTCGGCAAGGCCACTGACAAGATGAAAAGAGTCTTCGACATTGTGCACCACGCGCAGAGCGAAGCCTTGAAGACGGCGCGACCGGGGCTGCAATGTCAGGCTGTGGACGCCGCGGCACGCAAAGTGATCTCGGACGCCGGCTACGGCCCGGATTACAAGTACTTCACGCATCGCCTGGGACATGGCATGGGCATGGACGGCCACGAGTGGCCTTACCTGGTGCGGGGAAATGCGACACCGTTGGCGGCACAGATGACTTTCAGCGACGAACCGGGAGTCTACATCCGCGGCGAATTTGGGATTCGCCTGGAAGATGATATGCACATCACGGAGAATGGCGCCGAGTTGTTCACACCGCAGAGCCCGTCGTTGGAAGATCCATTCGGGAGGGCTTGAAACTCAAAAGGCCTGCTCCGCGGTTTGCGGGGCAGGCCTACTGCTCATGAGAGCACGCCACGTTGGTTTCCGTTACGCGTGCACCGCATGCAGTTCACGCACTTCACGCAACTGCTGCTTGATCGCCACCGACAACCGGCGTATGCCTTCACGAATCTGGTCGGGTTGTCCGAATGAGAAATTCAAGCGCATGTGGCGGCAGCCTTCGTTGGCGAATCCGTTGCCGGCATAGAAACAGTTTCCCGGCACGAACGCGACATTCTCCTTAAGCGCAGCCTGGAACAATTGGTTGCTGTCCATGCCCTGCGGCAAAGTGACCCAGAGGAACAAACCGCCCTGAGGATGCGTCCAGGTCACTTCTGATGGGAAGTATTTGCTGAGCGCTTCGAGCATCACGTCGCGGCGTTCGCGGTAAACCTTGCGAATGAGCTTTACGTGCTCGTCGAGGAAGTTGTCTCGCGCGACCTCGTAAGCAATGACCTGCGTAAAAGTCGAGGTGTGCAGGTCGGCGCCTTGCTTAAGCTGGACGAACTTTGCAATCACGTCAGGCGGCGCAACAATCCAGCCCAGGCGCAGGCCCGGGGCCAGGGTCTTGGAGAAAGTGCTGAGATAAATGACGTTGCCGATGGAGTAGCCGTCGTCCCGGCGGAGGTTTTCGCGATCGAGAACCACCAGCGGCGGCAGGTGCGCACCTTCATAGCGAAGCTGGCCGTAGGGATCGTCTTCGACGATGGGAATTCCGTACTTATCGGCCAGCAGCACCAACTGGTGACGGCGGCCTTCGGACAACGTCGTGCCGCCGGGGTTTTGGAAGTTGGGCAGCACATACATGAATTTTGGCCCCATGCGCAGAGGCTCTTCCAACAGATCGGTGCGCAGGCCGTCCTCGTCGCTCTGCACGCTGATGTATTCGGCGCCGTACACGCTGAAGGCCTGCAGCGCACCCAGGTAGGTAGGCGCCTCGACCAATATGCGGTCGCCGCGATTGATGAAAAGCTTCCCGATCAGATCCAGAGCTTGCTGTGAGCCGGAGGTGATGAGAACGTTTTCGGCCTTCGCCTTGATTCCGTAGCGGGCGATGTGGCGGGCGATCATTTCGCGCAGCGGCTCGTAACCTTCGCTGGCCCCATACTGCAAAGCCTGGTGGCCGTTCAACTCGAGCACTCGCCGGCAGGCTTCCTGAAAACGATCGAGCGGAAACACGTCGGGGGCGGGCAGGCCGCCGGCAAAGGAAATAACCTCTGGCTTTTGTGTGATTTTCAGCAGTTCGCGGATGGTGGAACTCTTAACGTCTTTTGTACGCTGGGCATAACGAGACTTCCAGGCAGTCGACACGGTTCCCTCCTTCACACACCCTCAATCTAGAGAATGCCCAGAAATTCGGCAGTGACCGGGCGACGGCAGGGGGGTGACCAATGTCACGGGAGCAATGTGACCTGTCGGGTGCCTGCATTGACCCGGATGGAGCTACTGACGTGTCAGGCTTCGATTACCGTCATAGGCTTACGTGAGCCGCTACCCCCGAGCGGGAAAGTCATACGGCCAGGACCCAGGTTGTGAGCGTAACCGCGACTTGTCGTTAATTGAAAAAGCGCAGGTAAAGTTGAATCCATCCTACAGAAGCGATCAGAAGCGATCGGCGTGAGGCATTAAAGGTGCAAGAAACTCCTGATTCGTATATCTCACCGTAACTCAAGATTACACAGTCTACAACTTGCAGGAATCGCGCACTGAGGAATTTTGGTGTGAATAATTGTAGACTTCTCGTATGGAGTACTGCAGCAGCTCGCAACTCAGGCGTCAGATTGCGGCGTTTCGTTGGCCGCGGTCATGGGATGATTCCAAAAATTAGGAGCTAAGCTTGACAACCATCGAGACACAGTTATCGCCCATTTCTCCGGTTCCCGCGTCGTATGACCGCCATATGGAAGATATCGGGTACATGACCTGCATGACCCTGGTGATGCTCGGCAACTATGCGCAGACGGGCCATTTCGGCGGGCCTCTGGCCTACACACCGTATAACGTTGCCGTGCACCTCGCGGGACCGGAAGTAGGCGGTTTACGCTACGACTACCGTCGCCCTAAGCATCCTTATGGGGACAAATTCATGCTGGCCGGCGGCCATTGTATTCCGACCTGCTATGCCTTGTGGATGATCATGGGTCAGGCCTTGGAGCGGAAGTTCGAGATGACCGGCGACTCGCGTTACAAAGTGGATCCGCTTGTCGCCATGCTCCCGGTGGATGCCCTTGGGTTCCGCAGAGGCGCGGGAGCGCTAAAAACGCTCTTGCAAAGCTTGGGATTGGAAGATCACCCACTGTTTGCCCAAGCCAAGGGGCGCGGCATCCGCGCCCTGGCTGGCCATGCCGAATCGACAGATCTTACCAATGATGTGAATGGAGGCCCTTCCGGTATTGGCATCGCGACAGCCGCGGGGAAAGCCGCATTCTGGGATTTCATCGGCGCCCCAAGTTCCCCCAAGGTGATCGCTTTCGAAGGCGAATTTGCCCTGACCGAGGGTCATGCCCAGGAGTTGAAGACCCAGGCGCTCGCGCTGCAAGTCGGCAAACGCTTGCGGATTCTCTTCTCCCTTAACAACAGCGGCATCGACGATTCCCTGCTCGGCGGCGTTATTGTCGAAAAATATGACGGCTATCGGATCATCGATCAGTGGGCTTCGTATGGCTGGAACGTTTTCACGATGGAGGATGGAAACGATTACGGGGAAGTTGTGGCCGTGCTGAAAGCCATGGAGGAATGGGACCCGGCGGATCGGCGCCCCATGATAGCGATTGGCAAGACCATCAAGGGCTACTGGCCCGCCGCGATTCGCGGCGAGATCCCCAATTACGGTCCCCAGGTGGTGGGCTATGCCAGCCATCCTTATGCGCTGAAGATGAACTCGGACTATTTTGTCGCCCTGGCAGAGACCTTCGAGCGCCACTACGGTGTCGAATTCAAAGGCATCCGTCAGGGGCCCGTGACGGATCCCAGAGAGCGCCTGATCCAGTTCAAAACCAACATTGACATCGTCATGTCGGTGCTCGATCACAACGGTTTGGGCGACTGGCTGGCGGGCCGGTTGGTAGAGATCGGCGATACCGTCAAGGACGAGGTTCCCGTTCGCATCGATGTCCGGCACGATCCCTTTCTCGATGATCGTTTGCGAGTGGCAAATTTGCCGCAAGAACGGCAGAAGCTTTCGGTAACGAATTCAATTTCCGGAAAACAGAAGGAAGTCGAGATTACCCTCTTTCGTAAACCCGGGGAAGCTGCGGGAGCGAGGCGGGCCATTTCGGAAATCATCAAATGGATGAACTATGTGACCGATAACCGGCTCTTTACCATAGCCGCCGATCTGTCCGAGTCGATCAACGTCGAGCACGGCAGCTTGTGGGGTCATTACGATCCCGAGAAAAACCCGCTCGGCACGCGCTTGAAAGCTGCCATTCAGGAAGCAGGCAACGTCTCTACCGCGATTGGGCTTGTGAGCCAGAGTGCCTCAGTTGACCCCGCTAAATTTTCGGGAGTGTGGGCACTCAGTGGCACCTACGGTGCGTTCACGCCATTGATGTATACGCCAGCCCGCGTCTGGAGCCAACAGAATCAGGACAGCAAGTTCCGCATGGGGGTGCTGCACATTTTAGCAGGGCATTCCGGACCGGAAACGGCGGCGGATGCACGCACGCACTTCGGCATTTTCGCTCCACAGGTATGGAAGCTTTTTCCGCGCGGCCAAACCATCAGCTTGAATTTCTGGGATTACAATGATGTCGCGCCAGGGTATTTTGCCGCAGCGGAGATTGCTGCACGCGAACCCAAGGTGGGCATCATCGTAATTGAGGTGGCACGGCCCGATTTTCCGGTGGCCGACCGCAACCGTTTTGCCGATCCCGATGTGAAAGCCGCCGCCAAGGGGCTTTATGTGATTCGCGATTTTGCCCCGGACCGGCCTCGTCAGGGCTACGTGATTGTTCAGGGCGCCAGTGCGACCATAAATGTCCTGAAAGAGCTGCCGCACTTGGACGAGCGCGGAATCAACGTCAAAATCATTTCCGCCGTCAGCGAAGATTTGTTCGATCGGCAGCCCGACAGCTACCGCCGAATGGTGCTGCCTCCCGAGGCTCTTTTTGACCTGATGGTGATTAGCACCGGTACCCGCCGTGTTTGGCCCCTACGCGACCTCGGCCCTCTCACTGACAAGTATTCCCTTACCTCCGACTGGGACAATCAATGGCTGACCGGCGGTTTAGAGCCGGACGTGATTGCGGAAGCCCATTTGGATCAGGCGTCGATTTTCACGGGCATTCAGCGGTTCGCAGAAGACCGTGAGCAGCGCTTAGCGTTCCAGCGCGAATTGCTGGACGCCGTATAGCGTAGGAAATCACCTCCATTCCAGCAAGCGTCCTGTGACGGTTCGCTTCGATGGCAATGTGACCGTACAGGATGTAAGGGAGTACTTCGAGAAGTTGAAATCTGGCGCCACGTTCGACGCGACTTTTTCCG
>Ga0116221_1001901_pt1 | contig 13748 bp, 10 predicted proteins | sample Sb_taG_5_FD_88965 | JGI IMG/M metagenome (GOLD analysis project Ga0116221, IMG submission 88965) | Peat soil microbial communities from Weissenstadt, Germany - Sb_50d_8_FC metaG | ecosystem: Environmental > Terrestrial > Soil > Wetlands > Peat | place: Germany: Weissenstadt | collected 2010-09-21 | reverse complement strand
TCCCTCAATCCGAATCTCGCCATGGCCTACAACACTCTTGGCGGCATTCGCAGCTACTCGGGACAACCGCTAGAGGCGATTCCAATGATAGAGCGCGCAATGCGCCTGGATCCCGCTTCTAATCACCAATATGTCCACTTCCTCGGCATGGCGTACCTGCTTGCCGGCAAGTACGAAACAGCGGCGACCCTTCTCAGGCAGCGTATTCTCCTCGTGCCCAAGACGGATTTTTCGCGCGCCGCGCTAACTTCCGCTCTTGGTCATCTCGGTCAGCTCGATGAGGCCCGTCGCATCTGGCGCGAGCTCAAAGAAATCAATCCGAAATACTCATTCAAAGAACATTTCAGCCGGCAACCCTTCCGGCAAGAGGATGTCGAAAGTGTTGCCGAGGGTCTCACGAAAGCCGGATTGCCAAACTAACGGCCGAGATCGCACTACGCCTTTGGGCGCTGGAAAAAACTTCCGGAGGTGGCCCGTCACGTGCCTTGCCGTAATTCAGCAATTTAGTCGCTGTCGGAGTGAAAGCGGACGTTGCGCGGACACCACGAATGTGGCCGTGTTGTCCCCGTGGGAGCTACGCGCTTTGGGGCCGAGAGCTATGATTAACTGCCGCCCTTTCCTTATCGCGACCTAGAAGTCAAATGCTGGTAGAGTAATATCGACCGTCACGTAACCGCCTCGATACTCTTGCTTTGACAAAGGGCATAGTTAGAAACTAGGCATTGCAACAGCAGCTCACTCCGCGACGTTGACGCGTTTTGATCAACTCGCACGGGTCGATTCGAAGAGCGCGAGCCAGGCGCCCCGCCAGCCGGGCGGACCCGACCTCGGAGAGGGAGAAACGCATGGTGGCCGCCGACGCCGGAGCTTTGCCGTCGCCCGCGTCTCTTGAAAATCCGAACTCCTGCCTCGTCATTATCGGGCAGATTCTCAGCGTTCTGGTTCCGCTGATTATTTGGTTCGCACCGCTCCCGCTCGAGCTCGAAACCAAGCACTGCTTTGCGATCGTCGGATTCATGATCGTGGCCTGGATTACCCGGGCCATGGAATTTGCCTTGACCGGATTGATCGGCTGCTTTCTGTTTTGGGCGCTCGGTATCGTTCGATTTCCCGTGGCGTTCAGCGGCTTCGCTAACGACACTCCTTGGTTTTTGTTCGGCGCTCTGCTGCTCGGTACGGTCGCCACCCGATCGTCGATCGCGCGCCGCCTAGCCTATTTCGTCATGCTGCGGGTCGGCGTTACCTATCCGCGCATCCTGCTTAGCCTCATTGTCACGGATTTCCTGCTCACCTTCATCGTCCCGGCCGGAGCAGCCCGCGTCGTCATAATGGCCTCGATTGCAATCGGTCTGGTCGAGGCCTTCAACTTGCCGCCCGGTAGCAATGTAGCGCGCGGCATGTTCCTGGTGCTCACCTACACCGCCAATATCTTCGACAAAATGATCATCGCCGGAGCCGCCTCAATCGCCGCCCGCGGCTTGATCGAGAAGGTAGGCGGCGTCACGCTGCTGTGGAGCTATTGGTTCATCGCCTTCCTGCCGTGCAGCATTGTTACCGTGCTCGCCGCCTGGTGGCTGACGCTCAAGCTCTATCCGCCAGAAAACGTCGCGCTCGCCGGTGGCCGCGATTATTTGCGTGCGGAAATGCGGAATTTGGGAACGCTATCGCCGCTCGAGAAGCGAGCGGCCGTCCTGATGGCGGCGGCGATCCTGCTATGGCTGACGGACTTTCTGCATCACATCTCGCCTGCGGTCATTGCCATGGGCGCTGGCCTGTTCGCGCTGTTACCGCGCGTCGGCGTGCTCGAGATCGAAGACCTCAGGCGGCTCAATTATCTGCCGGTATTTTTCGTCGCCGCCGCGGTGAGCATGGGCGCGGTGCTGGAGGAAACGAACGGCTTGCACGTTCTGACTGGCTCAGTGTTCGCGTTCGTGCAGCCGTTCATGACCAACATCATCATGACCACGATCGTCATGTACTGGACCGCGGTCGTCTCGCATTTCTTCCTGGCGAGCGAAATCTCGATGCTCGGTGCGACGATTCCGCTGGTCATGGAGTTCGCCAAGACGGACGGCCTCAATCCGCTGCTGCTTGGCATGATCTGGACGTTCGCCGCGGGTGGCAAACTTTTCGTCTATCAATCGGGCGTCCTGATTGTCGGCTACTCTTACGGATACTTCGCCGCCCGTGACCTCCTGTATATGGGCGCGCTGCTGACGGTCATCGAATTCGTCATGCTGCTTTTGCTGGTTACGTTCTATTGGCCGCTCATCGGCCTGCACTGAGCGCAGAACGTCTGAACGCGGCGCCGGCTTGCCGGCACGCAATGCCGACAATATCGTTAGCACAAGCAACGTAAAGGATGGGCGCGAATATGAACCAACTCGAAGATCTGCTGCGCGATCTTGTTGTCGCCAACCGCGTTCTTGCCAGGGAGGACGTCGTCGACGCCTACGGTCACATCAGTGTGCGCCATCCCGACAATCCGAAGCATTTCTTTCTGTCGCGCTCGCTCTCGCCCGAACTGGTCGAGCGCCGCGATCTGATCGAATTCGATGAGATGGGCGAGCCGGTCAACGATAAGCGTCCCCCGTATCTCGAGCGTTTCATTCATGCGGCGATTTTCGAGGCGCGGCCCGACGTACAAGCGGTGGTACACGCGCATGCCGAGGACACTCTGCCCTTCGGCTTGGTCGCGACGCCGCTTGTGCCGGTCATCCATTCCGCGGCTTTCGTCGGCGGCGCGGTGCCGGTCTGGGATATCCGCGACAAATTCGGCGACACCAATCTCTTGGTCACCAATATGGCGCAGGGGCGCGATCTGGCGGGCTGTCTTGGCGCTGGCAAAGCTGCGCTGATGCGCGGGCATGGCTTTTCCGCGGCCGCAGGCTCAATCTTCGAAGTGGTCCGGCTTGCGGTCTATCTGCCGCGCAATGCCCGCGTGCAGATGAACGCGATGCGGCTTGGCGAGCCGAAGCCGCTATCCCCTGGGGAGATCGCCGCGCGCACGGCAAGCTACAAGCCGCACGCCCCGGAGAGTTGGCGCGCTTGGGAATACTGGGCCACCCGCGCGGGCTGCGGCGAACCGTATCGGCAAGCGGAAGGATGATCCTGAGCCACACAGAACCCAATAACTGCGCGCTCGGCAGGGCACCGCAGTCTGCACTTCCACGCTTGCAGTTCCGTTCTCCGTCATGAACCGATCAACCGAAATCCTGCGCGGCGTTAGTTTTGAGCAAGTCGTCGCGTGAGCTAACTATTTCTCGACGTCAGGGCGCGACGGGCCGACCAAACCGTTTGCCGCGTTAACCCGACAAAATGTCGCGGCTGTGAGACAAGCATGGACACGGAAGTTCTTATCGTTGGCGCCGGCCCCGTCGGCCTCACACTAAGTATCGATCTCGGCAAGCGCGGTATCCGCTGCATCCTGATCGAAAAGAATGAAGCGCCGCTAGGTTATCCGAAAATGGAGCGGTGCAATCCGCGGACGATGGAGATTTTCCGTCGTCTCGGTCTGGTCGATACTGTGCGCGCTGCGGGGTATCCGCCGGAGTGGCCGATGGACACTTATCTGGTGTTCGATCTGATGCGGCCGCCGCTGTTCAAGATGGCTTATCCCACGGTGGCGCAAGCCAGGGCCCAGCGTGACGCCACTATGGACGGGTCGATGCCGCTCGAACCCTATCAAATCATTTCCCAATACACTCTCGAGCCGTTGCTCAAATCCATTGCGGAACGGATTCCAAATCTGGCGCTGAGATTTGGCCATGAATTGCTATCGTACACTGAAGACCCGGACGGGGTTGCAGCGCAAGTCAGAAAAACAAACGGTGATACAATCGCGATCCGTGCCCGATACATGGTCGGTTGCGACGGCGGATCGAGCGCGGTTCGCAAGCAGCTCGGCTTCAAAATGGAAGGCGAGCCGCACCTCTTGGAGATGCGTCAGGCCCTTTTCCATTGTCCGGAGCTTTACGACAAGGTACGCGCGCCGCGTGCCCGGCATTATCACCGCATCGACGACCATTGGACGTTGATGATTGTCCAAGACTCGCGCAAGCACTTCACGCTTCATGCCGTCGTCGAGAAGGACGAGGACATGGCGCAATTGTTCGAGACAACCGTCGGCACGCCGGTGAAATACGAGATGGTGCATTGCGCAAAATGGGTGCAAAGGCTGCTGCTAGCGGAGCATTATCAGCAGGGTCGTGTCTTTATCGCCGGAGATGCAGCCCACCTTGTAATTCCGACCGGCGGTCTCGGCATGAATACCGGCGTCGGCGATGCAATCGACATCTCCTGGAAGCTTGCCGCGATGCTGCGAGGCTGGGGTGGCCGGACGTTGCTACAGTCCTACGAAGCCGAGCGGCGGCCGATTGGCGCAATTAACGTCAAAGCCTCCGGCGGCGGCACAGCTGGCCGGATGAAATGGCGCGCCGCCTATCGTCCGAACATCGAGGACGACACTGCTGAAGGCAGGGCCGCGTTGGCCAATCTGTTGGCAATTGCCAGAGAGGAGGCGCCGAAAACGTTCCGCGTCATCGGTGCCGAGCTGGGCTATCGCTATGCCGGTTCTCCGGTGATTTGCGACGAACCCGGCGGGCCCGCGCCAAACATCGAGGAATATGTGCCGACGAGTTGGCCTGGTGCGCGTTTGCCGCATGTTTGGCTCAAGCCCGGTGAAATCTCGGTGCACGATCGGATCGCCGACGGGTTCACGCTTTTGCGGCTCGGTCGAAACAAAGACGGCGCCGCGGGTTTACGAACAGCCTTCGGTGCCGTCGGGGCGCCTTTCTCGACGCTCGACATTGAGAGCGAAGCTGCTCGGCGCGCGTATGACGTCGACTACCTTCTTGTCAGACCGGATTTGCACGTTTGCTGGCGTGGCGACGCCTTGCCAAAGGACCCGGACAGAGTGGCGCGCGTTGTGACTGGACACTAAAGCGCCGACCGGGTCGCGCGCGATGTTGCGACGAGTGCCATTGCTGAAAGCGCGTTGGAACGATGAAAAACTTGCTGAGGAGGCTCAGCGGTCCTGAAGCAGGCGAAACCGCGATCTGCCAAGGCAACGGATAGGCCGCGCTTGACGAGATGGAGCGCAATCGAGGTGCCGGCAATCTCCCAGCACGATGACATCAGTGCGCGCCACTAGGTCCTGCGCCGCGCGTTATAAAGAGGACACGGCAATCCGCCCGGTGGGCTCCACAAACCAGCGCTCGCTCTTGAATGATTTGCCGGCAAGCCGCGCCACCAACCAATCGGCGACGAGCGTCGGCGGGAATGGGCCGAGGTTGGCTGCCGGCACATTGCCGACCGAATGACGACTTTCGGCGTAGATAACGAGCTGGCGCGGCGCGCTCATCGTTGCGATCATTCGCTCGGTATATTCGAGCGGGCTCAATTCATCGGCCTCCCCCGCCACCACCAGATAAGGACTGCGGATTTTTTCGGCGTGGTCTTCCCGGGTCAGCGTCTTGACGAATTCGTCGAATTTGCCCTCGTCAGTATAGTTCGCCATCCACATGAAGCGCTTCTTGAAGGTCGGCGATGCCTCCTCGAAAATGGTGTGGCAGCCCGGCTCAAGGCAGGTCGACATCACCGCGGTCGCGGCGATGCGCGGCTCGTGGGCAACCATTATGGTGCTGAAGAAGGAGCCAAAACTCACCCCGGCCACCCCGATTTTCTGCGCGTCCACCTCCTGCCGGCGGACGAGCCAATCGACCAGCGCCGGCCCGGCATCGATCCAGTTCTGCATCGAAACATAGACCCCCAGAAGCGGGCTTTCGTATTGGCCCGGTCCGTCGATCGCTAGCACCGCAACGCCGCGCGCGAGCCAGCGGTCGTTCGCCAGCGCGACATTGATCTCCTTGAAGCTGTCCATTCCTGGAATGGCAATGACGACCGGCACTCGGCCGCCGCCGTAGCCGGGCGGCAGATGCAGCCAGGCCGGGATCGTTTTATCGTGGAAGGGGATAGAAACCGCCTCGACCTTGTGATCGGCGAGCCGAGCGTAATTGGCGTAGCACGCCCGCTTCTTGGCATGCAGGTCTAGGTGGGGCTTGCTGGAATCATCATAGGGCCACTCGGCAGCGCCATAGTGGACGGCCGCCATAAACCAATTGTCACGCGCGGTGATGAGATTGCCCTCGGCCTCGGCGGCGCGCGCCCTGGCCTCCCGGCGCTTGGCGGTGCTTTCGAAGACCGGGCCGATATCGGCCATCTTCTGCACGCGCGCGCGGATGGCCGCGAAATCGGCACCCGCCTCCACGCCGCACGGCGCCGAAAGATAGAGTGAACGCGGCTGGTCCCAATCGATACCGTTGGCACGAATGATGTTGTCGAGCGCCCAACGTTGTTCGGCAAAGCGCTTGGTCATGGTCTCATCCTCCGCGCCGGCGAACGCCGGCCCGCGTGTAGCCGCAAGGCCCGCGCCAATACTGGCGGCAGCGAAGGAGCGAAGAAGACCGCGGCGGTCCATAACGATTCCTCCCTTATTACAGATCAATTGCTTCTCGAAGGCGAGCGCCAGAATAGCCCACGATGAGTAGCTCAGGATAAAGTCATTGACTTCCGATAAATGCCGTTATCGGAACCTATTTTGATTGAGCCACACAGAAACCGGGTTTTGCATGGCAGAGGCCCCCTCCGCCTCCCCCTCTTGAATTGACTCAGGTTTTCGCCGCCAGGGGTGCCCTACCCACAAAGTCACCCACGAACAAATGCGAGCAGCCTCGGGCGGCGCGTCTCGCAACCCCTCTTTAGCTTAGTTCCGATAAACCCCCTTATCGGAACCAATCGCGACCCCGCCCGGTCGAGGCAGCGTTAGCATTCGCTGTTCGCTTTTACTGAAAAGCGGACATTCGTCGGTCGCTTTTCGATGTCCGCCTCGGGCCAGAAGGCCACATTTCGGCGTGGACCACAGCCCGCATGGGGCGCACCCCTCGTAACTCCTGGCAGTTTGCTCCGAGTGAACGCTCCGAAACATCAATTGCCGCGCCAATAACGAGGCGCACCGCCTATTGGCGGTTCGCCGACAAGAACTTCTCCAAGTGCACAATCACCCCGAGGCGACGAAAGCGACATAGCGAACTAGCGCAGGGAACGGAGGGAAAACCATCCGTACGTCCAAGCCGGCGGAGCTATTTAATAATCTTACCTGTCCATCTCTGCTGCCACGCGCTTGGAGTTTTCGCATCGATCAGAACAAATGCTATGCGGCAGTTCCTTCCGCTATTATTAACCCAAGCGTGGTTAGTGCTCTGTTGAACCAAGACATCGCCGCTCTTCACATGGACTTCTGAATCGTCCATGAGCATGTCGATTTCGCCATCGAGCACGATCGCGTAGTCGATGCTTTTAGTTCTATGCGTATTAGGATGTCTGGCGTAGCCCTGAGTCGCAGGATCGATCCCCATCGCTATCAGCACCCTGTCATGGTCGACAGGCGAAGGCACGGCCGCGTTGGCAGGAGGCGGAAAATCGACAATACGAAACACTGTCCCGTTTGGCGGCGGCGGCACACCTGTTTGCGTCTCACCGCGATCACCTGCTCCGTTGACGTCCACGGGAAATTCGCTGGTCACCCAAAGCGTCGTCACTGCGTTTCCGCCGGCGCTGCGTTGTTTCGGTTTCAGATCGCCATCATATAACGCGACTGCCTTTCCAGCTCGATCATGACCGATCACGACGCGTCTGACGGGTTTGAAGTCCACATTTTCCTCCCCTGCTAAGATACAAACAGCCGCGCGGCCCTCGATGTGGTTATTGCTGCGGAATCACCGGCAGTAACAGATGCGAAGGCCGTCTCACATCGTGATAGATCTTGTGCAACGTCGTCCGGCTACTCACGATATGATTAGGAATGTATTCGGTGTTAGTCGCGCCGGCGACTCCGGTCGGCATATCGGCGCTGGCAATCTCGATGCAAATTCGATGGCCGCGGCGGAACAGATTAGCGGTCGCCAGAATCTCGATGGCGTATTCGGTGATTTCTCCAGGATTGACTTTCTTCTGTGCCGTGCGGGTTAAGGGACGCCACGGTCGCCACGGTTTCGAGCGCTCTTTGTCGACGGCGCGATGAGACGCTTTAAGCCACCCGCGAGTCAGTTCGCGTTCGGGAAGGCCGGCGGGAAGTTCGCGCTCGCCCTCACGGCCGGAGCGCACTGATGGGTCCGGTCCAATGTCCTTCAAGGTTATAACCCAATTCGTGTCGTTCTGATCGATCTCGGCGAACAGATTGAGAACCGACGGGCCTGCGACGAGAACATCCGCCGGAAGCGGATCGGTCATATAGCGTAGGCGCTGCACCGCATTTGTCTGGGTGGGTGGCATCTGCACGAACGCATCCGGGGGAAGCTCGTCCTCGGCGCTTGAGGGCGTGAACGGTGCCGTCCGCAGCCGCTCCCACGCGTTGAGATAGAACTTTGTCCACTGCGTTTCGGGTAGCGGCCAGTCGGTACCGGTGCGCCATTCGTTAGCGCCCATCAGCCAATAGCGCACCGGGGGCTCGTTCATAATTCCGGTGTCGATGTTCTTCAGCCAGTAATCGTACCATCGCAGGATTTCACTATGGAACGTGTGGAAGGGACGTTCGAGGTGCGCTGGTCCTGAGAATATCAGTTTTTTAGGAGCAGTTATTTTTTCAAAATAGGTTTGAGCGCCGTTAAGGTGCGTCTTGTAAGTGTAGGCGTACCAGCCCGCCCCTGTGTAAGTGGGAATCTTAATTTTTTCAAAGCTGCTCTCAGCTTCCTTGACGTTGGCCTCACTATCATAGGGATCGATGAGGAGCTGGAAATATGGTGGCATGTGCTGACCTTTTTGAGTCAGCACGTTGTACAGGTGCGGATACATCTTATAGTCCGGGTTGTTCATGGCTTGCTGCCACAAGACCTCCTTGTCCGACGGTAGTGCCCCTGGCTTGCCCTTGACGCCGTGAATGGCGGCGAAATGCATGACCAAATAGCGGAAGAGATGAATTACGCCGCCGGGATATTCCTCGCGGAAGCTCCCCAGGCTTCCGTAGGCGCCGCGCGGATCGTACGGAAAGACCGCCTTCAGGTGCGGCGGATTCTGTCGGGCGACAAACAGCTGCTCAGCACCAAAGCCGGAGATCCCGACCATACCGACGTTACCGTCACACCAGGGCTGTTGAGCGATCCATTCGATCAAATCGTAACTATCCCATTGCCGAGAGCCGCCGCCGTCAGACTTGCCGACGCCTCGCGGCGAACCAATGATGTGCACGTAACCGCGCGTAACGAAAAACTTGGTGTCACCGGCCTCGAGCGGGCCGGCCCAAAGCGACGACCACGCCGGCTGCGGCGGCAAAGCCGCTGCGACATCCGGACCTTGCAGATCCTTGTTGTAGATCGAGAATGCCAGCAAAGCAGGAAATCGTCCTTCGGCATTTGGGCGATAGAGATCAACCGATAGATTCACACCGTCACGCATCGCTACGGTGACGTCTTTCTCGGCTATCATTCCCGAAGAAGTTGGCTCGCGATCATAGTTTACTGGCGGCCGGTCCCCTGAAAGCGAAAACGGTTCCGGATAGTGTGGCTTGTCACTCATTATTTGGTCCTTGGCGTATGGATCTATCAGCTTCGACGCGCGAGCCGTTGTGGATGGTCAATGATCTGGTCCGCAGTCGGCAGATCTCTGCCGCCCGCCAGGCCTTGAACCAGAAGATCGACCATCGCTTCGATCGCGGCGCCATCCTGCAACTGGTCGGTAATGAGATGATAAATCGAAAAGCCATAGAGGAGATCGAGCGCGGTCCCGATTTTGTCGCCAGCTAGCTCACCTCGGCGCTGAGCCCGTTCCAGGATTGTGCGCGCGAGGTTGCGGCGAGGCGGCAGGAATTGATCGCGCAATTGCGCCAGTGACCGCGCGTCGGCCTGCGATTCGGCAATCATCCCGCGAAATGCCCGGCCACAAGCCGTTGTTCGCCAGAAATCAAAGATCGATTTAATCTGCGCAATCAGCTCCGCGCGTATCGAACCTAAATCTTCGACAGGCATCATGGCTGCGCTCTCGCGATTGTAGAGCTCCATAAAGAGTTCGGACTTACTCTTCCACCATCGATAAATTGTTGGTTTTCCTGCGCCGCAGCGGCGCGCGACAGCGTCTATTGTGAAGCCACCATATCCGCGTTCATTCAGTATGGCGATGGCGGCTTCAATAATTGCAGCGTGGGTGGCGCGGTTGCGGACACTGCCGGCCAACGGGCGCGGTTTAATGCGTTTCTGCATCCGTTTGACAATTTGCTCCATGCGGCGGTGTTGCCTTAATGCGCCACAGCTTGTGCAGCCGATCGCGTATGTTTTTCGGCCTCGACCGGCGGAAAGGCGTCGAATAGGAACGGTTCGGGCGCGAGCTGCGACGGGCTCCAGAAGTTCAGCGCCCCTTTCGAAACCCGCCACTCGAACGGAAATAGATCCGGCGCATACTGCAGATATCCGCTCGAGAACAATTCAACGCGCATGCCGCCCGGTTCGCGCACATAGGTGAAAAAGTTCTCTCCGACGCCGTGGCGCCCTGGACCGAATTCCAGCTCCACTCCGTTCTCGCGATAGACTTCGCAAGCGCGCAGCACATCCTCGCGCTGGTCGAGCCAGAATGCAATGTGATTGGTTCGTCCCGGGACCCCGCTAAGCTTGCCCGAACGATCGATAGCGTCCCTGATCAGCCCGAGATCGTGCGACATCGGCGTCGTTGAAACGAATGCGCCAAGAACGACATTTGGCGCGTGGTCGAAACGGATTAGCTCCGTGAACCGGTAGCCGAGCACGTCCCGATACCAGTGCGCGTCGCGCAACGTATCGTCGGTGTTAAATGTCACATGATCGATGCGCCTTACTGCGGCGCCTCTCGGGACGTAGCGCTGCGGCCTGTTGGGATAGAGCGGTGCGAGCTCGGGGCTTGGCCGATATCGCTCGACCTCCCAAAACACTTCGTGCACGTGCCCGCCGGGGCTGCGGTAGCGATACGCCGGACCCTGCCCCATGTCCGCGTCGCGCCAGCCGAGCCCAGCGCCCGCTCGTTCTATCCGCGCGACCGCCTCAGTCAGCTCGTCCGGTCCTTCGGTCCGCCAAGCGCTATGTGCAACTGCGGGAGCCGGGCCCTCGGTAATCTGCAAGCTATGAAAGAAGAACTCGCCCCATCCGCGCAAATAGACGGACTGCCCTGCTTGTCCCGATACTTCGAGGCCCAATACATCCCGATAAAACCGAAGCGATTCTTCCGGCTTTGGCGTGATCACTTCGATATGAGCGAGCTGCGAGATTAAGCGGTTGACCATCGTTTTCCTCCAAGAACCAAAGGACAGGCGGTAAGCGCGCTCTCAGTACATCCGCACTTTCGGATCGCGTGGGAGCCCGAGCAGAAACCGTCCGCGCGACTGGCCGCTGAGATCCGTGCTTAGTCCGACATGCGCGGCGATGGCATGCACATCCCGCCAGGCCCGCTGGATCAGATTCTCGTCGCGCATACCGCGCGCGCCGCTCATGTCAAATAAAGTGTCGACGGCCGTGCAGATCGTGCGTACCGCATAGCCATAAGTGGCAAAGCTCCGCGTACGTGCGGCGGCGTCGCTGGGACCACCGTCGCGAATGATATCGAGATTGCGCCGCAGCAATAACTCTGCGCTGTCCAGATCGAGTTCGGTCTGGGTGATGCGCATTTGCACGTGCGGCCATTCCGCTACGGCTTCACCAGTCGATGTCGCGACTTTCTCTCGCGTCCAGTTGAGCCAGTTGGTGAGGGCGCCGCGCGCTACGCCCAGAGCGGGCGCGGACAGCGCATGCGGAAACGTGCAAATCATCGCGCCCCGATAGAGCGGTCCGGCGTTGACACGTGAGCCCGGTGTCGTGCCTTCGCGGAAGTCGTCCATTGCCAACGTACGATGCGCGGGAACGTTTACGTCCTGAACCAGGAGGTCGTTGCTTCCAGTCCCCCGCATTCCGACGTTGTACCAGGTGTCCTCGATCGCATAATCCTTCCGCGGGATCAGGAATTGCCTAGCGTGCGGCGGACCTTGCGGACCAAAGACCATCGCTGCGACGATCGCCCATTCGCTGTAATCGACGCCGCTGACAAACGCCCAGCGCCCAGACAGCTGATACCCGCCCGCCACGGGCGTCGCCTTGCCAGTCGGATAGACCATGGCGGCGATGTTGCGATCCGGCGTGTCGCGCCAAACGTCGTGCTGCGCTTCCTCGGGGAAAGCGGCGAGCCACCAATCATGAATGTTGAGGAGACTAGCGCACCAGCCAGTCGAGCCGCACGCTGAGGCGATTTCAATTGCCACATCGAAAGCGGCATCGTGGCTGATTTCGTATCCACCCCATTTTCGCGGCTGAAGGATGCGCGCCAATCCAGCTCCGACGATCGCTTCGATCGTCTCGATCGCAATGCGCCGGTCGGTTTCCACCTGTTGCGCGTGCTCGCGCAACATCGGCGCCAAGCCGCGCGCCCGGCGAATGACCTCGTCGCGGGTGGGTGAAATCGCTTCCGAGCTCAGAGTTGTGACCGACATGAATTCACTCCACATTAGGACGATTTTCGCCTCACGCGGCTCCAGGTTGCATAGCCGGCGCGCGCAAGCTGCCGATCAGGACAAAACAAACGGCACTGACGATCAGAATAGCCGCGGAGACCCAGCCGATCGCAGCAAATCCAGCGAACTGCGTGACGGCGCCTCCGAGCGCCGGGCCGACTGCTGCGCCGAGCGTCAACATCGCCGGTGTCGAAGAGGCAGCGCGCCCGCTCGGGTCGAGTTTCGCGATCGTTCCGAACATGAAAGTGTGATTGAAGATCGTCATGAAGACGAGGAGACTTCCCGCCACTGCATATGGCAGGAACAGTGCGGAAGTCGAAGCAGTTATGCAGATACCCGCGTGGATCAGCAAAGCCACGCAGATCGCGCCAAGGCGCGGCACCATATTCTCAAGCAGGGCGGCGACAATTGGTGCCAGCAGATTGAGGAAACCGCTGATGACCAACATGTGGCCAATGTCCGATGCTGGAAAATCCCTCCATGCACCGATGCGTTCGAGAAAAGCATATGTCTGCCCTTGGCCGGCGGACAAAAGCGCGACGCCGACGAACGCAAGAATGACCGCAAGCCTGAGCGGGACGGCACCTGCCACGGTTGCCGGTTTTCCTGCCTGACCGACCGCACCTTCTGGCGGTTGCGGAAAGGCGGTGGCTGCTGCAATCGCGCCGAGGATCAGCAGGCCACCCAGAACGTAGAAAAGAACGTTGGGGCTGTGCTGCACCACATCCGGAAGGGTGGCGAAGAACAAAATCGAGAAGATCGCAACGCCGAAGTTGACGATGGCAAAGAGCCGGTGCGGGCGAACGCTCCGGGAGATCGTGCCGTGCACCATCGACAGAGCCGATCCGGCTCCTATTCCGGCGATGAAATGCGTCGGCACAAGTGCCGCAAACCCGTCGACATTGATAATCGCAAAAAAAGCAACAGCGCCGACAATGAAACCGCCGATCGCAATCAGACGCGCGGGAAGTCGATCGAAGCGCGGCGCGAGCGAAACGCTGGTGAGAAAAACCCCCATCATATAGGCCGTTATCAACAGACCCGCCTCGGGCGGGCTCATATGTCGAAATTGGATCAAGACCCCGACCCAAAGCGGCATGGACACGAGATCCAGCATGCCGGCCGCATGGCCGATCAGCAGTGCTCCCCTGCCGACAACTCCTTCCGTGGACGTCGCCATTCGATACTCCCC
>Ga0116221_1001900_pt1 | contig 13749 bp, 15 predicted proteins | sample Sb_taG_5_FD_88965 | JGI IMG/M metagenome (GOLD analysis project Ga0116221, IMG submission 88965) | Peat soil microbial communities from Weissenstadt, Germany - Sb_50d_8_FC metaG | ecosystem: Environmental > Terrestrial > Soil > Wetlands > Peat | place: Germany: Weissenstadt | collected 2010-09-21 | reverse complement strand
TCCTGAACATCAAGGCCCACGCCGACGAGGGCGAGAGGAACCTCTACGTGATGGATCTGGTGCTGGCCCATCGGCGGCAGTGGGGCTGGCGCTTCGTTGACGAGTTCTGCTGGCGCAAGACCGACAACGGCGTTCCGGGCGGCTGGGGAAACCGCTTCAAGAATGCATGGGAGCCGGTGTTCCATTTTTGCCGCCAGCAGCAGATCAAGTTCCGGCCAAAGGCGGTCGGGCACGAGTCGGAGGATTGCTTCGATTACAGCCCGAACAACCCCAAGTCGACTTCCGGCAGCGGCTTGCTCGGCACTGGACCGCGCGGCGCAGCCGCCGACGGCGGAAAGAACCAGAGCGCGTGGCAACGGAGCCGGAGCAGCCTGTCCGATGGTTCGGAAGGGCGCCATGCCGGCGTCGCGCGGCCCTCCAACGTCATCGAAGTCCGCACGGAGTCTGGTCAGGGATCGCACTCTGCTCCCTTCCCGCGCCCGCTCGTCGAGTTCTTCCTGCTGGCGTTCAGCGATGCCGGCGACGTGGTGTTCGATCCGTTCATGGGGTCCGGCACGACCATGGCCGCGGCGGCATCGTTGGAGCGCGCTGGCTATGGCTGTGAGATCAGCCCAGCTTACTGCGATGTGATCCTGCGCCGGATCATGAACTTGACTGGTGAGACAGCGATGCTCGCGGAGACCGGAGAGACATTCGCTGCGGTCGCAGAGTCGCGCGGCGTGCCCGTCGACCAGGCGCTGAACCCGAAGCGGCAGGACTCACGGGCCATCAAGCACCATGGCCCCAATCCCTGTTACGGGTCCAAACGCAAAGCTTCCTGACCAGAACAAACCGCTAGATCGATCTAGCCTTCTGCGCGCCGCCTAAGCGTCTTGGCGGCGGCACGTGGATGCCATTCTCAAATTGCCGGGGCGACCAGTGAGGGAAGTAACCGTATGGGAGATCAGTTGCCGGACACCAAGGTGCCCGATACGCAGGAAACTTTCGAGAACAGAAGCCAGGAGAACGCCGAAGAGGCCTCCGACCCGCAAACCGCCTGGGAGGTCAACCGCAAGCGGACTTACGATGCCTACCAGCATCCGGACCTGGAAGGGATCCGGTCGACGCAGCGGTTTTTCGAATCCAGCGCCGCGCAGCTTCAGCGGGAGCTCGCGTCCATCAACAACGTCACGCTGCAAGCCCTGCAGAACGCCGTCACGGTCACGCACAAGGCGAACGTGGATGCGGCTGACAACGTGGCGTCCACTCGCGCGCAAGTCCTGAAGCACGCCGATGTCGCGGCGGATGCTCTCTGGACCGACGAGCTGAATCCGGTGGCCCGTGGCGCGGGCGACGTTCTGCGCGGCCAGGCGCCGGTCAATTCGCAGCTCGCCTCGACGGGCTCGATCGACACGGTGTTCACCAACCTCACGGCCCAAACGGGCGTGCTCATCACGGGTTTCGTCACGCTGGCGCAGTCCCTGGCCAACAGCAACGCGGCGATCACGGCGTTGCTGGCGCAGATGACCCAGAACGCCAAGCAGGGGGGAGCCTCGCCGGCGGCTGCCTAAGCTCCCCATACGGGAGCCCTTCGGGTCGCGGGTCATGCCCACCGCGTAATCGGCCCGCGCCCGGAGGGAAGCTGCCGGAGCTCACCACCATGAACATAACCGACATTTTCAAGTTGATCGGCAACGTTCTTACGGCCGGTCCAACGATTATCCAACTCATCTCGACCATCTTGCAGGCCTTCAACGCACTGCCCGCGGCCCATCAGAGCGCGGTGACCAGTGCCGTGCAGGCTCCCATAGCGACCAAGGCCCAGTAAGCGGCGTCCGCGCTCCCGGAGGACCTCCTGCCTCCGGGGGCGCCAGCGCCCCCCCCCGAAATAGAACAAATGGCAACCACCACCATGCCGCGCCGGGAGTTCCTGGAACGCCTGCGCGATCTCGCCGTTCAGATTTGGCCGGTCACCCGCCTACTGCCGTATGCAAGGAATGCCCGCACGCACTCCGACGAGCAGGTCGCGCAGGTGGCGGCCAGCATCATCGAGTTCGGCTGGACGAACCCGATCCTGGTGACCGGCAACGGCACCATCATCGCCGGTCACGCGCGCTTGGCGGCCGCGCGCAAGCTCCGGATGGACGAGGTGCCGGTGATCGTGCTGGACCATCTATCCGAAACGCAGCGCCGCGCCCTGGTCCTCGCAGACAACAAGCTGGCGATGAACGCCGGGTGGGATGAGGAGATGCTGCAGGTCGAGTTGAAGTCCCTACAGGAGGACAGCTTCAATCTGGACATCCTCGGTTTCACGGACGAAGAGATTGAAGCCCTGCTTCAGGACCCAGAGCAGACGGACGCCGGCCAAACCGACGAAGACGCTGTTCCGGACACCCCGGAAGCGGTGGTCACGGTTTCCGGTGACACATGGCTCCTGGGCCAGCACCGGCTGCTTTGTGGCGACGCGACGATCGCGACCGACGTTGCACGGCTGTTTAACGGTGTCTCTCCATCCCTTATGGCGACCGATCCCCCGTACGGGGTCGAATACGATCCGGAATGGCGGGCGAAGGCGGGCGTGAATCGCAACCGCTCCAAACTCGGCAAGGTCCAAAATGACAATCGGGTAGACTGGCGGGAAGCCTTTGCGCTGTTTCCGGGTGATGTGATGTACGTATGGCATGCCGGCAGGCATGCCGCGACGGTGCAACAGTCCATCGAGGCGTGCGGGTTTGAAATCCGCAGCCAAATCATCTGGGCCAAAGAAAGGTTTGCGCTGAGCCGTGGAAACTACCACTGGCAGCACGAGCCCTGCTGGTACGCAGTCAGGAACAATGCGCATTGGAGCGGCGACCGGTCGCAGAGCACCCTGTGGCAGATCAAGGCCCGTGAAGACGACGGTCACGGCCATGGCACCCAGAAACCGGTCGAATGCATGCGGCGGCCCATGCTGAACAACTCGAGTCCAGGCCAGGTTGTTTACGATCCATTCCTTGGGAGCGGAACCAGCATCATCGCGGCCGAGACTACTCGCCGAATCTGTTTCGGCCTGGAGATCGATCCGGCTTATTGCGACCTCATCGTGAAGCGCTGGCAGGACTTCACCGGCAAGGTCGCCACCCTCGAGTCGGATGGCCAGGCATTCGACCACGTAGGAGAGACCCGAAAGGCAGGCGGCGCAAGGGACGCTATTTGAAACTGCGGGAGTCGCTTGAGCCAAGTGAAATCGCGCGGTGCCAAGCCGAGATTGCAGCCGCCAGAGCGCTGCTGCTGGCCGGGTATCTGGACGTTGAAGGCCTGTGCCGGGCGCTGGCGGACTGGTCGGCTGAGTTGAGAATCCTCGCGAGCGAGAACAGCAATGAATGATCACATCTTCCAAACCCTCGTGCCGCTGATTGGCCTCGTCTCCGGCTTGATCGGAGCTTATGTCGGCCTTCAAAACCGGGCGCTGCTGGCGGAAGTCCGCAAGGAGATCGCGGAACTCGAAAACCGAATTTTCGAGAGGATCAATGGAAAGTATGTCCGGAGCGGAGAATGTCAGTTACGTGAACTCCTCATCCAGGAAAAGATTAATGCGCTGGCGGCGGGAGTTCACAAAGCAGAGCCGCCGCCGGATCGTTGAACCCGGCGGCGGCTTGGGTGAAGCAGGGTGGGGAAGTCTCTACTTGGTGGCGCGGTAGACGCGCTCGCCAGCGTCGTTCTTCGAGGACTCGATCATGATGCTGTCCTTCTTGGTGGCAGTGGAGATGAAGCCGCGGACGCTGTGGGCTTGCCAGGAAACTGCGTCCATGAGTTCGGCCAGAGTAGCGCCCTTGGGGCGGCGCAGGAGGTCGAAGATAATCGCCTTCTTCGAGAACTCGCGCGGCACCTCCGCTTCCTTCGATTTGGAGGCCTTCTTCGCGGTTTGCTTGACGGGCTTCTTCGGCGCGGCGGCCTTGGCTTTGCCGCCCTTGGCGGTTTTCTGGCCTTTGGGCGCGGCCTTCTTCTGGGTGCCGCCCTTCTTCGAGGAGGCCTTCTCCGGCGCAACCTGGGCGCCCTGTTCCGCAACGGCGGCGGTTTGGGTGGCGGTGATGGCTTCTGTGTTCGTCATAGGTACTAATCCTTTCTGCTCAATGGCTTGCGCGTCTCCGCGCACCACGATTCATCCCTCAGGTTCGGCCACAAAGCAAGGCAATTCTTCGGGAATCAGGATTACATGGGCATCTCTCTTCGGGCATACGCGCGCCTGCGCGGATGCAGTCTAACCGCCGTTCAGAAGGCCATCACCAGCAAACGCATCACGCCGCTGCCCGACGGGACCATCGATCCGGAGCGCGCCAACCAGGAGTGGGCCAAGAACACCTTCGCCGGCCAGACGGTCCATCGAGCACAGGCCGCCGCGCGCGAGGAGCGGGCTTCCCAGACGCACGAACCCCCAACCGCAACGGGCGATCCGGTTGCTCAATACCTGCGTGCCCGCGCGGTCAAAACGAGTTTCGAGGCGCGAACAGCACAGTTGGAATACGAGGAGCGCGCCGGCAGGCTGATCCAGGCGGTGCGCGCGTCGGAGTATGCCGCGACGTTCTCCGCCATCGTCAAGGACGGTCTTATGGCGATGCCTGATCGCCTGGCGCCGATGCTGGCGGCCGTGGACGACGAGAAGGCGATTCATCGCGTGCTGACCGCCGAGGTTTCGGCTCTGCTGCGGAAGGTGAGCAAGGCAGTCTCGGACGCGGGTTTGTAAATGGAACCATTTTCCATACACGAAGTAGGCGCCGCGGCCATGCTGCCGCCGCGAGACATCCTGGTCTCGGAGTGGGCCGACGAGAATCGCGTCCTGACGGGCGGTGCGGCGGCTGAGCGGGGCCAATGGCATACGCGTCTCTATCAGCGGGAGCCGATGGACGTGCTCAGCCCCGGCCACCCGTGCCGTCAGGTGGTGCTGTGGTCCGCAGCTCAGCTTTTGAAGACCGAGGTGCTGCTGAACTTCATTGCCTTCATCGCGGACATCGACCCTGGCCCGGTGCTCGTGGTGGAGCCGCGTACAGAGGATGCCAAGGCGCTCTCCAAAGACCGGGTGGCTCCCATGTTCCGCGCGACACCGGCGCTGCGTGGCAAGATCGCACCCGTCAAGTCGCGCGATTCCAACAACACCACGCTGCACAAGGTGCTCGCCAGCGGTGCCGGACACCTCACGTTCACCGGCGCGATCTCGCCCTCGGGTCTGGCCATGCGGCCGATCCGGTACGCGCTGCTCGATGAGGTAGATCGCTACCCGGCGAGCGCTGGCACCGAGGGTGACCCGGTGTCGCTGGCCATTCAGCGCACGTCAGAATTCCAGCACAACAAGAAGATCGTCATGGCATCCACGCCGACGATCAAGGGCATCAGCCGCATCGAGTTGGCGTGGCGGGAAAGCGACCAGCGTGATTACTTCGTGCCCTGCCCCAAGTGTGGGCATTTCCAGGTGCTCGTATTCGGCGATGGAACCGGGCCCGGTCTGGTTTGGCCGGAGGGGAAGCCCGCGGAGGCGATGTACCATTGCACCGGATGCCAGGAATCAATTCCCCACCACCAGAAGGCATGGATGGTAGAGCGCGGCGAGTACCGCGCGGCGAATCCGTCCTCGGGAATTCCCGGATTCCGCGTCTCGCAGTTGATCTCACCCAAGAAGTCTTGGGGCGAGATCGCCGTGGAGTTCCTGGCTGCCAAGAAGTCTCCGGAGACGCTCAAGGCGTTTCTAAACACGGTACTCGCGGAGCTGTGGGAGGAGACCCACGAAGTGGCGACGGATGCGCATGCGTTGTGGAACCGCTGCGAGCCGTTCGAAGCCGAGGCGCCGGACGGAGTGGCGCTGATCACGGCCGGCGTCGACGTGCAGGCCGACCGGTTGGAGATGGAAATTGCCGGGTGGGGACGCGATGAGGAATCCTGGTCGATTGCTTATCACGTGATCCCCGGCGACGTGACCCGCAACGAGGTATGGGATCACCTGGAAGGACTGCTGCTCTCCGAGTACCTGCATGCTTCCGGGCTGCCGATGCGGATTGTTGCGACGTGCATCGACTGCGGGTTCAAAGATGCCACCGTGCTGCGGTTCACGCGCGACCGCTACAACCGGCGTGTGTATGCCACCAAGGGTCGCCGGCGAATCCCCAATCTGGCCGCGCAAGCCCAGCCGGAAAAACCAGACGCCATTCTTCATGATCGGGGTGGATGCAGCGAAGACGGCGATCTATGACCGCCTGAAGATCCGGGATCCAGGGCCGGGATACTGTCACTTCCCGATCGGGCGGGACCTAGAGTACTTTGAGCAGTTGACCGCCGAGAAGAAGTTCACCCGGTACCACAACGGATTTCCGAAGCAGGAGTGGCGCAAGCCGGCCAACGCGAGGAACGAGTCGCTCGATTCTCGGAATTATGCTTACGCAGCGCTGCATGCGCTCTACGCGAGCGGCTTGAAACTGTCGGCTCATTGTGACCGTTTCGCACGGATGGTGCGGGCGCGGCGAGGGGAAGCGCAGCCGGCAATGCCGGCGGTGCCAAAACCAGCCAACACCGAGTCGCCCGCCCCACCTCCTGTTGAACGCGGTGACGACCCCTGGATACCACGCCGCAACTGGTTCGGGCGGAATTGATATGGCGCTGACGATTCAGCAGTTGCAAGCGAACCTGGACGCGGTCACCCAGGCCATCGGCGGCCCCACGCTCAAAGTGCGCTTCCCGGATGGGCGCGAGGTGACTTACCGCTCGGTGGACGAGCTTTTGAAGGCGAAGGCCGCCATCGAAGAGGATATCCGGAAAACCAGCGGGCAGGTCGGCAGCCGCGTCCGGTTCGCACAGCACCAGCGCGGTGATGGTCCCACTGGCCCAACGCTGGACGACAGGTGGTGAACACCCATGCGCATCAAGGAAGTGATCGACGCACTTGAACGCGCGCCGCGGCAAGGTGGCGCAGCGGATGTTCCCGAGGGTGAGCGGTACGTGGTGATCAGCGAAACGGCGCTGAATCAGATCATCCGGAAGCTTCGGCAGGCTCTTTCTGACCGGCCGGACGCCGAATACTTCGACGCCAACCTGAAATGAATCTTTTCGATAAGGCCATCAGCATCGTGGCGCCGCGGGCTGCGCTGCGGCGGGTCCGCAGTCGCGTGGCACTCGAATTGACCACGGGCTATCTGGAGCGCCACGCGCAGCGGTTCCGGTACGACGGCGCCACCGCCGGCCGCCGCGCCCATGGCTGGTACGCCGCCTCGACGGACGCCAACGTCGAGTTGATGGGGTCGCTCATCTGGTTGCGCAACCGCAGTCGCGATCTCATCCGCAACAATCCGTATGCCGCGCGCGCGGTCGAGGAACTCGCCGGCAATGTGGTTGGGACCGGGATCGTGCCGAAAGCTAAGACCGGCAATACGGCCATTGATAGGATCATCGACGCCGAGTGGCCATTCTTCGCCGACGGCTGCGACACGCCGCAGCGCCTCGATTTCTATGGCATGCAGACGCTGACCGTCCGCACCATGGCGGAATCGGGGGAAGCGATTGTGCGGTTTCGGCCTCGTCCTGCGGACGCCGGCCTGCGTGTACCGCTTCAGCTTCAAATGCTTGAAGCGGACTTCCTCGATCAGGCCCGCACGATGGGGCTGGTCAACGGGCATGTGATGGAGGGCGTGCAGTTCGATGAGATGGGACGCCGCGTCGCTTACTGGCTGTTCAGCTATCACCCCGGCGGCGTGCTGATCCTCAACCCGCGTGGCGGCATTGTGAGCCAACCGGTTCCGGCCGACCAGATTATGCACGTTTACCGCGTGCTCCGGCCTGGCCAAGTCCGCGGCGTGCCGTGGCTGGCGCCGGTGATGATGGCGCTCCGGGATCTCGATGATTACTGCGACGCCGAACGGGTCCGCAAGAAGGTTGAGGCGTGTGTCACCGCATTCGTGCAGCAGCCGGAGGGCGTCGATGGGGATCCGCTGGGTCTCGCTGGGACCGACCCGTCCAGCGGGCTGCCGGTGGAGACCTTCCAGCCGGGAATGGTCGAGTATCTGAAGCCCGGCCAGGAGATCAGGTTCAACAACCCGCCGGCGGCGGGCGGCTACCGCGAGTACAAGATGACCGAGTTGCAGGGGATTATGGCCGGCATCGGCCTGCCCTACGAGCTGGGCACCGGCGATATGTCGCAGGTGAATTACTCTTCCTGGCGCGGTGGCATGTTGGGGTTCCGCAACACGGTGGAGGCTTTCCGCTGGCTCACCTTGATCCCGTTGTTCGCGATGCCCGTGTGGCGAAGGTTCATCGACACGCTGATTCTGTTGGGCAAAATGCCGCAGGCTGTTGCTACAAACCCGAAGGTTAGCTTGCGCAGCGTGCAGTGGACCGCACCACGGTTCGAATCCGTCGATCCAGTGAAGGATGCCGAGGGCGTGTTGAAGGACGTCCGCATGGGCCGGAAGACCTGGTTTGAAGCCGTGCTGGAGAACGGCTACGACCCCACCACGCAGCTTGAGCAGATTGCCCTGTTCAACAGGCTGGTGGACAAATTCGAAATCATTCTGGACTCTGACCCGCGGAACACCACGCTGCGCGGCCAGGAGCAGCCGGCGGGAACTGAGGAGCGGACCCCAAGTAGCAAGGCCGCTCCCGACAAGCCCAAAGGCCAGGGTTTCACGGGGCTGTCGGAAGAAGACCTTGGCATGGTCAAGGATCTACTCGTCGCTGGCATGTCTCGCGTGGGCGGCAGCTTCGAATCCGCGTCTCGCCTCTATCGCGGCTGAGCATTTCACAACACGGGGGAACAATTTGATGAAAGGAACGCCAACCGTAATGGCCGGCTTGCAGGAAGCCATCAATGTCGAGAGCTCATTGATGCTTCAGTATCTTCTCGACCAGCGCGACGCCAAGCGCCTGGGCCTGGATCTGGCCGATGGACTCAAGCAGCTTAAGGAGCAGTGCGAGGACCACATGAAGTGCTTGGTAAGCCGCCTGCTGTTCCTCGAAGGCGCGCCCACGATTGAGCCGAAGCCCGCCGCGACCCACGATAGCGTCACCGAGATCCTGAACGATGCCTTTGCCGCCGAGCAGTCGGCCATCGCGCGGTTCACCGATCTCTGCAAGCAGTGCTACGACGCCGGCGACATGTCGAACTTTCATTTCTACCAGCACCTGGTGAAGTGGCACCGCGAGGGCGACGACAAGTTCAAAGGCCATATCGCTTGGCTGCAGAAGCAGCTTTACCAGTTGAAGAAGTTGGGCGAAAACGATTACATCGCAGTCAACGCGACGAAGGACTAAGGGGGTACGATGCCGCTTCTACGAACCGAACTATCCACGCCGGATGCCGGCGCGCCGCCGGCCGCCCAAGGTGACGCGGAAGTCTTCTCTGCCGATGCTCAGGTCCTGCCTAGCACGGCCAACGCCAAGGAAGGCACCATCGATGTGGTCTGGTACAGTGGCGTCGCGGTTCCGAGAATCGACCGCGCGACTGGCGAACCCTACATGCTGCAACTGGACATGCAGGGCTGCCGCTTCGACCGGCTGAACAATGGCGCACCGGTGTTCGACACCCACTTCACCGGCGACGACTTCAAGTCCCTGATGGCGGGCAAAGTAGGCACGCGGGCCCAGTTGGGCGTGGTGCGCCGCGCCTGGCCCAATGGCGATAAGGGTATGGCCACGCTGCAATTCGATCTCGGTGATCCGGATGGCGCCGAGATGTTCCGCAAGGCCAGCACCGGCATCCTGCAAAATCTCAGTTTCGGAACCTTCGTCTACAAACGCGAAAAGGTCGAGGCGCAGACCGAGGGAATGCCGGAAGGCAAGCCGCCGAACTTGAACGACAAGGAAATCGGCATGTTCAAGGCCACCGACTGGGAGCCGTTCGAGATTTCCCCTTGCACCGTGCCGGCCGATTTCAACACGTGCTTTCTGAGCGCGCAACCCACCGGGGAAGTCATGATCTCGGGCATGCCGGAGAATCCTGGCGTGATCGATGCGTTACGGGCAATCAGCCCACAAAAGGAGAAACCTGCAATGGAACAGACGACCACGCAGGACACGGGCGCGGATGCCCGTACTGTGAACGAACAGGCCCTGGCCGCGGCGCGGGAACAGGCCGTCCAGGCCGAACGGGAGCGCGTCAGCGAAATCCAATCGCTGGGCGCGACCGCGATCAAATACGGGATCGACGAGACCGTCATTAGCGAGTTCATCGCCAAAGGCGTGCCCGTCGACCAGGCCCGGAAGGAACTGTTTGCCCATCTCGCGAAGAAGGGTCAGCAGGGCGTACCGTCGCGCGTCGGCGCAGTGGGCCCGGACTTCCCGATCCGCGGCGAAGGCGGCGCCTCGGTGACCCGCGACGGCACCGAGCAGCGCCTTGCCTGCATGCAGATGGCGCTGCTGCTTCGGGCGGATGGGCGGTTCTTCCTGGCGCGGCGCCGGGACCACAACGGCAACGAAACCGGGGAATATCTCGATGGCTACGGCCCTGAGCAGCAGCGGCGCGCCGTCGAGATGGCCCGCGAGTATCGCAATTTCAAGCTCATCGACATGGCCAAGGAAGCCCTGGAACTGCGCGGCACCAACCCGCGCGGGATGGACGTGACGCGGATTGCGGGGTTGGCACTCCAGGGATCCTCGCGGGGGCCGGAGTTCTTCATGGGCGGCGCCGAATCGACTTCGGATTTCCCGGCGATCCTCGCCAATGTCGCCAATAAGACCTTGCGGCAGGGGTATGAAGCCTATCCCCGCACCTTCCAGCCGTTCTGCCGGCAGGTGACGGCGCAGGACTTCAAGCCCATCAACCGCGTGATGCTCGCCGATGCCCCCGCTCTACAGGCGCTGAATGAGAAGGGCGAGTACCACCGGGCCAACCTGACCGACAACAACATCAATTACTCGCTCGGCACCTACGGCGAGATCGTGGCGTTGACGCGCAGGGTCATTATCAATGACGATCTCCAGGCGTTCACCCGGGTCCCGGCGCTGCTCGGCGTGGCTGCCGCACAACTTGAATCGAACACCGTCTGGGGCATCATCACGTCGAATCCGGCGGCGATTTACGCGGGCGACAAGACGTCCACCGCGTTGTTTCATGCCAATCACGCCAATTTGCTCACCGGCGCCGCCAGCAGCATCGATAACACCGTGCAGAGCGCGGCGCCGCTGACCGCGCTGGGCAAGGGGCGTGGCGCGATGCGGCTGCAGAAGGGGCCGCAGGGTACCCCGCTGAACCTCATCCCGCGGTTCATCGCCGTGCCGACCGCGCTGGAGACTTACATGCTCCAGCTCGTGTACCCCATCAACATCGCTTCGGCGGATGCGACAAAGGTGGTCCCGGAGTGGGTGCGCAGCCTGGTTCCGGTGGTCGAGCCGCGCCTCGATGCTGCGACGAACGGGACCACGGGCTGGTATCTGATCGCGGACCCGGCGCAGATCGACACCGTGGAGTACTGCTACCTGGAGGGCCAGCAGGGCGTGTACATCGAAACCAAGCAGGGCTTCGAGGTCGACGGCGTCGAGATCAAGGCGCGCATGGATTTTGGCGCGGCGGCGCTCGACTATCGCGGACTCCAGAAGAACGCCGGCCAATAGGACGTGTGCCAATGAGGGCTGGCGGGAATCGCTGCCCCAACAGAAAAGGAGAAAAACGAATGCAGAACTACGTGCACAAAGGTGAAACCCTCACGGTGGCGGCGCCCTATCTGGTCAACTCCGGTGGGGGCGTCAAGGTGGGAAACCTGTTCGGTGTGGCGGTGTACAATGCCGCGCAAAATGCGTCCCTGGAGATCGTAGCCGAGGGCGTCTTCGACCTCGCCAAGGACACCAGCACGTTCGTGTCGGGCGACGCGGTCTATTGGGACGACACCAACAAGGTGGCTACGTCCACGTCCGCCGGCAACCTGGTGATCGGCACAGCGGAACTGGCGCAGGCCAGCGGTACGGCGGCCCTTGGCGGCGCCTCGGGCGATGCCACGGTTCGGGTCCGGTTGAACGGCTTCCTGCCCGGTGCCACGGGCGTATCCACGGGCGTTCGCGTGGCGCACGCGCTTTACGACTTCACCGTCGATGGGGGCGCGAGCTGCACGCCGGCCAACAGCGACACGATCCCGGCCAATGCCGTGGTCTTCGGAGGTGTCATCAACAGCACCGTGGCACTTACGGCAGTGGGCGCTGCGACGTTGGCGGTGGGGACGGCGGCCGGATCTTCCGGCACATCGATCCTGGCGGCCACCGCCAAAGCCACGCTCAGCCTCGACGCGGTGCTGGCTCCTTCCTGCGTGGCGACGCCATTCAAAATGTCGGCTGCTGGGAAGATCAACGTGACCATCGCCACCGGGCCGCTTACCGCAGGCCAGGTGGAGATCTGGGTTCTGTACGAACTCGCCACCAACGCCTAATCGGTCAGCGCGCTCCGTGAGGCCTGATCAACTGGGGCGGCCGTTGCGCCGCCCCGCATCCTTTTATATATGTCCGATTGGCCCACGCTCGAATCCAGTGCCAATGCTGTGATGATCGCTACGTTCGGCGTGCCGGCCACGTTCACGCCACAGGATGGTTCTGGGGGCTGGTTGGACACGCAAGCCATCGTGGGGATCGTCATGCGTCCGGCAATGCTGGAAGACTACCCCCCAGGCTTTGGGCCTGGCACCGCCAACCTGCGATTCTGGGTCAACTTCGAAACGATATCCCCATCCCCGCGGCGGGGTGACCAAATCGGCTTCCAGGGCACCACCTATATCGTGCAGGAAGCGGAGGCCGACATCGGCGGCGGAGCCGTTCTCAAGCTGAGGACCACGTAAGGGCATCCCAGAGAGGCTCGGCGTTGGCATCGTGATCGCCCCGGCGCCGACGCGCCCTTGCGCGCGGGGCGGCGCTGCCGTAACCGGCGCGGCCGGGAACCTGCCTGCGGGTTGAGCCGAGGGGAAACGCCCACAGGCGAGGAGTGACTAAACCATGAACCGATCACTATTTCTTTTGGCGCTACTGATCCCGGCGACTCAGGCGGCGAACCTCAACGTAGGGAGCGGCCAGACGTTCGCCACGATCCAGGCGGCGAGTGACGCCGCCAACCCCGGCGACACGGTGTACGTTTACAACGGGACCTACGCGGGTTGGCGGATCACGGGCGGCGCCGGCCATGTCAGCGGCACGGCATCGGCGCCGATCACCTTCCTTGCCCAAAGCCCCTCCGTCCAGATCACGACGCCGAACTCGGATGGCAACGGCGTCACGGTCAACCTGGTGGACTACGTGGTGATCAACGGGTTCACGGTTGCCGGCATGTCGAATCTGGGGATCGACGTGGTGGAGTGTCAGTCGTGCCAGATTCTCAACAACACGGTCCACGACAGTTATTACTCAGACATCCTGACCGGGTTCTGTTACCAATGTCTGATCCAGGGCAACACCGCTTACAACGCGGGCCACACACAGCACGGCATTTATGTGGGCAACAGCGCGCGAACGCTGGACGCCCCGGTCGTGCGGGGGAACACGAGCTACGGCAATGCGGGCGCCGGGATTCAGTTCAACGGCGACTGCGGGACGTTCGACCACCTGGGCCAATCCGACGGGATGATCTCGGCGGCACTGGTCGAAAATAACCTGTTGTACAACAACAGTGGTTCAGGTATTTCGGCGATCAACATCTCGGATGGCGTATTTCGGAACAACGTGATGTACGGCAACCTTGCCAGTGCCAATATCAAGCTGGCGGATGAAGGCTGCAACCTGGGCAGCAATCGCAACCTGATCGTCAACAACACCCTGGTGAGTGCTACCGGCCTGGCGGGCGTG
>Ga0116221_1001895_pt1 | contig 13771 bp, 16 predicted proteins | sample Sb_taG_5_FD_88965 | JGI IMG/M metagenome (GOLD analysis project Ga0116221, IMG submission 88965) | Peat soil microbial communities from Weissenstadt, Germany - Sb_50d_8_FC metaG | ecosystem: Environmental > Terrestrial > Soil > Wetlands > Peat | place: Germany: Weissenstadt | collected 2010-09-21 | reverse complement strand
CCTGGTGGCAGAACTCGGGCAGCACCTGCGGCAGCGGCTTGCGGCTCTGTCCGGTGATCAGCAGGTACACGGTGTTGATCTGCTCCCACATCTCGGAGGAGATGGTGTCCCGCACCGAGCGCGCATTTTCGCGGGCCGCCAGCACGCAGGAGTAGATGGAGTTGGGATTCTCGGGATCGAACGCCAGAAAGCGGACGACGTTCTCCTGGGCGGCCTCGCCATAACGCGCCAGGAACGCGGCGCGATCGCCGGTCGTGTCGATGATCGGCTGCCACTGGTCGCCCGATCCGCCAGGCAGGTCGAGCATCAGGTTCTGGTTGACCCCGATAAAGCGCGCCACGTTTTCGGCGCGCTCGATGTAGCGGCCCATCCAGTAGACCGCTTCGGCCACCCGGCTGAGCAGAGGCTTGGGCTTGAGCGTCATTGCTGCTGTTGACCCTCCTGCGGCGCCGGCGCCAGTACCCACGTGTCCTTGCTGCCGCCTCCCTGCGACGAGTTCACCACCAGCGAGCCTTTGGTCATGGCCACGCGCGTCAATCCGCCCGGCACCACGTAGATCTCCTTCCCGCACAGGACATACGGCCGAAGGTCCACGTGCCGGCCTTCGAAATGATCGTCCACAATAGTGGGCACGCGCGACAGCGCGAGCGTCGGCTGGGCGATATAATTCCGCGGCTGGGCCTGGATCTTCTCCGCGAACTCTTCCTGCTGCCGGCGAGTCGAGTGCGGGCCCACCAGCATGCCGAAGCCGCCCGATTCGTTGGCCGATTTCACTACCAGTTCATCCAGATGCTCCAGCACGTAGCTGCGGTCGCTGTCGCGCCAGCAGAGATACGTCGGCACGTTGGGCAGGATGGGGTCGGCGCCCTCGTAATAACGGATCATCTCCGGCACGTAGGCGTAGATCACCTTGTCGTCGGCCACTCCGTTTCCCGGGGCATTGGCCAGCGCCACGCGCTCGGCCTTGTAGGCCGCCATCAGGCCGGATACACCGAGCAGCGAATCCGGCCGAAATGCCTCCGGGTCCAGAAAGTCGTCGTCGATGCGGCGGTAGATGACGTCCACGCGCTGCGGGCCTTTGGTGGTGCGCATGAAGACCGCGCCGCCATCCACCACCAGGTCGCGGCCTTCCACCAGCGGCACGCCCATCTGCTGGGCCAGGAAGCTGTGCTCGAAATACGCGGAGTTGTAAATGCCCGGCGTGAGCAGCACCACCCGCGGCCCGCCCGCCGCCGCGCCCGGCGCGATCGATTCCAGCATTTCGAGCAGGCGGCTGGGGTACTCGTTTACCGGACGCACCGAGAGCCCCTCGAACACCGCGGGGAAGATAGTCTTCAGCACCTCGCGATTTTCCAGCACGTAGGACACTCCCGACGGCACGCGCAGGTTGTCCTCCAGAACGTAGTAGCGGCCGTCGCGGTCGCGCACCAGGTCGGTGCCGGTGACGTGGCACCACACCCGCCACGGCGGATTCAGGCCATGGCACTGTTTCCGGTAGGACACCGCGGAGAGAATCACCTCGCTCGGAATGATTCCGTCGCGGAGGACCTTCTGATCGTGATAGATGTCGTCGATGAACGCGTTGAGGGCGTGGACCCGCTGTTTGAGACCGCGTTCGATGTGGTCCCACTCGGCGGCGGGCACGATGCGCGGGATCAGGTCGAAGGGAAAAATCCGCTCGGTTCCCGCCGAGTCTCCATAGACGTTGAAGGTGATGCCCATCTGCAGCAGCAGCCGCTCGGCCGCATGTTTGTAGCGCAGCAGATGGCCCTCCGACAGGGACTCGACCGTTTCCAGCAGAAGCCGCGCATGCGGCCTGGGAAGGCCGCCTTCATCGAACATCTCGTCGTAAAAGCCTTGCGTATCGTAGGACGAGAACTGCATAGGGCCGCTCTCCACACTCCTCCAGTTTCTCATCGTGGCGCAATCCGGAAACAAATGGAAACCGATTTAATTTATGGGACCGATCCGGTTTTTCAATGTGGGACAGAGTCCTGCCCGCTCTGAAGCCCGATTCGATTGCCAATCGCAGCGTTGGCCGGTTAGGATTGGGAGCATGTTCCGTGAGAGGTTGGAGCGCGAGCTCGCAGCGCGGCGGAGGAAGAGTCCGCGCCACTCGGGACGTCGCCGGTTCGAATCCGAGATTACCGTCGCGGATTTTGTAGTGCGAAATCCATGACTCCGTTTGACTCCAATCGCACGGAATCGGCTGCTCCTCGGAGCCTCTCCAAATTCAACCGTTGCTGGGTTTCGGCAATGCGCAGCGGTGGTCTTGCTTCACTCCACGGGCTTGGGCTCGTGGAGGTATCGCATCTCGCCGTAGAGCTCCTCGCCAATGGGAGCCCATGCCTTCTCGGTGGCGCCCTGCGCAAAGATGTGCGAGAACAGCCGCTGAACGATACGCCAATCAATGCGCTCATACGAGTGCTGGTTGGGGGAACCTTCGAAGTAGTGCTCCACCAACTCGTGGAGCCGGGCGTGAGTCCGTCCCTCGATTCCTCCGGTAGCCTGTTTGGCGCCAGATTCTAAGAACAAGAGAATCCGCTCCCGGATGTCGGACTCGCTCTTCGGCCGCATCGCTGTCGTTCGCACGAGTTCCCTCCTGGTCGTCGGGGGTTGGCTACTCCAAGGCCGAACTGGCACACGACATCCACGCTCTGGTGCGCGAACTCGGCCGGTGCGTTCCATTCCCCCGCCTCCGTGGTCGGAGTATAATGGCCAATAGTGAACCAGTCAGCAATTGATGACCAAAAAAGCTGACCAGGTCATCAATAATGATCCATTGGTCACCATATATATGCCAGAAGCGCGATCCAAAGTCAAGGGGTCCCGCATCGAGCGCGGGCACCGAGAGCAGTTGGCGAGCGTCCTGAAGGACGCAATCAAGCGGTCCGGTCGGAAAACCGCGGAGATCGCGCGGGAAAGCGACATCGACCGGACGCACCTATATCACGTGCTGAGCACACGAAAGTCGCTGAGTGACGAGAAACTCATCGCGCTGGCGCGCACCCTGAGGATCCCGCCGGAAACACTGCTGGGCGCGGCGGGGCACGCGCCCTCGCCGGCAGCAGCATTTCGGGTTGATATTCTCCGGGCGGGAGACATCCAACGCCTTGACGCCCCCCTGCGGGTCATCACGGACCCCCGGTTCTTCGACTCGGCATTCTTCTTATGGTTGCTGGGGAATCAACCGCTGCGGCCCACGGTGGTGTGCGATCTCCGCTGCGAGCGTTGGCCTGACGTCCATGCCGCGGTCGGAACCGCGGATTACGCACTCGGTTTTTACAATCGCCGCTCCATCCTGACGCTCTCCGGCAAGCCAATCTACGATGTTCGGTACTGGAGTGATCTTTCCTTCTATAAGGGATACGCCCTGATTGCACGAAAGGGAGATGCGAAGCCGCCCACGCGTCTGGAAGGAGTACAGAAGCTGCTCGCCAAACTCGCCGAGAATGGTCGCAACAAGATCATTTCCATGGGCGCCGATACCGTATGGGCGCTGCGTACACCACTTGTTCCGGAACTCGCGCCGGGGCGGTTTGACGTGCAGGTCGTCCCGAATCCGGATTATGCACTCGACCGCTTTCTCGACGGCATGGGCAATCTGTTTGTAGGCGGACTCCCGCAGCGGCTCAAGGCGAAAAGCCGTGGTTGTGTTGAGGTCATGAATTCGGATTTGAATCCACTGCTCTTCTCATTCAACTCCCTGATTTGTTCCAAGCGGCTCTATGAACAACACCAGGCTGTTCTCGCCGCGGTCACCTCGCTGTGGTTCACGACGATCGCACAGATGCGCAGCAACGGCGAGTTTCGAGAGTATGTCAAGAAGTCGATCCTCGCGCTCCTCGACCAACTCGGGATCGAGGACCATAGCCTCACGCCGGAGGGTTTTGACGAAGTGTTCGGCGCTACCCAGGGCGCGTACGAAGTGTTCCCGGAGACACCCAGCGGGTTGGTCGACTGCTATGCCGACATGGTCCAACGCGTCATGAACCTCATTGCCGACGGCGATATCCCAAGCGATGCCATCCCTGCGATCTCTGCCGCGATGATGGCACCGCTGCGCTTGCGCATCGAAACGGAGCAAACCGGATTGCGGGACCGTGAAGCACCGGAGAGCGAGAGGACATGAGCATCACGATCGTGCTCGATCACGTCACGCACGTGTTTCGCAACAGCGAGGCCTCCATCACCGCCCTGTCCGATGTCTGCTTTACTGTTGCGCCTGGCACGCGGCTGTCGATCGTCGGTCCATCAGGATGTGGGAAAAGCACGCTCATCGCGCTCATCGCCGGCCTGATCACGCCGACACAAGGCGAAGTCCGTGTTAACGGGTCGCTTCCCGCACCGGGGGTGTGCGCGGTCGGCTTCCAAAGCGATTCAGTGTTTCCCTGGCTCACGGTCCGCGACAACATTAGTTACGGACTGCGCCTTCGCGGAGAACTCTCCCCGCAAGACGAACAACAGGTATCAGAGTGGCTCGAAGCCACGGAACTCGCCGCGTTTGCGAACTACTGGCCGCGTGAGTTATCCGGCGGTATGCGCAAGCGGGTCGAGTTGGCGCGGGCCTTGGTTTCCCGTCCGGCAGCGATCGGGCTTGATGAGCCGTTCGTATCCGTAGACGCGCTCACCCGCCAGGACCTGCAAGTATTCCTGCTGCGACTGCTTGCGGCGACACCAATGACCACGGTCCTGGTCACCCACGACGTGGAGGAAGCCATTTTGCTCGGGACACACGTCGCCGTGATGAGTAAACGCCCCGGCACGATACGAACGATCATCCCCGTGACCCTCGATCACAATCGCCCCCCCGAAACGCGCTTTTGCCCGGAGTTTCTCGCGATTCGTGCAATGGTTGAGCAAACCCTTCGCGAGTAGCGGCCTATGACAAAACACAAGATCACCATCATGACGATCAGCTCGGTGTTCGCGGTCTGGTTGCTACTGACATGGACGCTCATACCCGAAACGATCCTGCCGAGCCCGCAATCAGTACTCGATGCCGCGATGCGGAGGCCGGGTAGCCTGTTGGGCAATGCCGGTATCACGCTACTTCGGGTGCTCTTGGGCTGGGGGTTCGGCGTGTACGCCGGCATGAAGGTGGGCCTCAGGATGACGAGAAGCAGCACCTTCTGTGCGGTCATGCATCCGCTTCTCGAGATTGTCCGTCCGATCCCCCCGATTGCGCTCACGCCGTTCTTCATCCTGTGGTTCGGGCTGGGGATCTTCGGCCAAGTACTGCTTATTGCGCTGGGGTGCTTTATGGTGTTGGCAATCCATACCTACATCGCCGTCGAAAACGTACCACCCATTTATGTTCGAGCGGCGGCAACGCTCGGAGCAAACCGCGACCAAGTGTACTCCACAGTTATCGTGCCCGCGATCACTCCTGCGCTCCTCTCCGGGCTGCGCGTGGCCGCGGGGCTTGCGTTCGCACTAGCCATTGCAGCCGAACTGCTGGGCGCCCAGCGCGGCATCGGATTCATGATGATGGTGGCGAGAAGGACGCTGAATACGGACGTCATTCTGTTGGGTATCGTTGTCATCGGCGCTGAATCGTATCTCTTCGACACAATTCTCCGCTACAGTTTCGCGCGACTCGGGAAGTGGACCGAATCACCCCGATCCGTCGTATCGCTAGTCCACACCAAGTAAGAGGAGGCTTCGGAACAATGAGACGTAAACATCTACTCATACTGATCGCCGTGCTCGTCGCGGCTGGCGTCGGTTTCTGGCTCTGGCGGACCACCGCCGGCACGCCACCGATGCGGATGGCAGTATCGCCGTTTCAGGACACACTGGTGCCCATCGTGGGCGAGACAACGGGCTGGTACAAACAGGATGGCGTACAAATCACCTTCACGATCTTAGGCTGGGCCGAGGTGATGGAAGCACTCTCCGGCGGGAGCGTGGACGTCGCCATCAACAACATCTCGTCCGTCATCGCCACACACCAGCGAAATCCCGAAATCGTCTACTACTATGGCCTCAACCCGTTCGACAACGGGTTCGCGCTCATGGTGCGACCAAACGGTCCGCTAAAGACCGTCGCGCAAATCGAAGCCGAAACGGGTGACCACAACCGCGCCATCCAACTTGCTGCGAGCCAGCTCAAAGGCCGAACGGTTGTCACGACCGGGAAGACCGACATGGAACAAGGTGTTGCAGCTGCCGCACGGCGCGGCGGACTCGATTTCCAGCGTGACCTCAAGATCATCGACATGAACCCGGACGAGGGCCTGGCCGCATTCCTCCGAGGAGATGGGGACGCCTACATCGGCGGGATACCGCAGCGCACCCGCGCCGAAAAGGAAGGCATGGTCGCGATGTTAACCGGCGCGGACCTGGGGCCACCGCCGATCAACGGCCTCGTCACAACAAAACGCTACGCGGCAAGCCACCAAAAGGAGTTATTGAAGGTGTTGCACGTCTGGTTTCGAATCGTCAATTACATCGATGCGGACATGCAAGCCGGTGCGGCACCGATCATCGAGAAACTCAACGCCTCATCGCCAGCCCAGTTCACCCTCGACGATTTCAAGCGGTTCTGGAACCACTATGAACACTACCCGCCCAACCCCAGAGCCGTCCAGGAACTCATCCTCGATCCATCCGGCCGGAATTACTGGAAGAGCCGCTGGGACGACTGCAACCAATACTTCTACAACATCACCCACACGATTGCCCAGCCCGTCAAACCAGAAGATGCTTTCCTTATGCTGCAGGTTCAGGACGCCTACATCAAAGCATACGGATCAGAGTAGCAACCACGTAGCGGCCAACACGGAGTCTGCTGTAAACGAGCGGCATCTGGCCCGCCCCTCCCCAAGCCTTCAATAGCGTGCAATTGTTCATGGCAGTGGTCCCACCACGCTGCCCGAAGGCGACGAAATGCCCGTGATGCTCGACCCGCAGGCTATGTCGTTTGCCGTGTGGCGGCGCGCCTGAGCTCCCCGCGGGGGACGCATTCGTCTGACAACCACTCAGCGTCCGGCCAGTTCGGGCAACATTTCCCGCACTCGCCGCGCCTGCGCCATGTGACGGCGCTCGTGCGCCGCCGCCTGGGCGAACATCATCCCCAGGCTCATTTTGTAAAAGCGGGAGATCGGCGTAGCCACCTTCACCCGCGCGAGATCCAGGCCCTCGGCCCGCTCGATCAGCCGCAGAAACTGGCTTTGCAGGTGAAGGAAGGTGGGGACGATCGCGGTCACCGGCTGGCCATCCAGCGGCAAGAAGCGGCGCGGAGATCGCAGTTTCCGCCGGACCGGCGGCTCGGTCATCCGCACGATGAAGCGGTCGAGCGGTCCGTACCGGAACGGTCCGCTTCCAGTCAGGCCCCGCGCCCTCCCGTCTTCAAGAGCCCGTTCGATGGCTCCCACTTCCCATTGTCCGACGATGGTCAGATGGGCCAGGCACTCCTCGATCGACCACTGGTGCGGCCCTGGACGCCAGTTGAATCGCTCTTCGTTCAGGCCGGCGGTCAACTCCCTGGCCTGGACTTTGATCTCTTCAAACTGCTGGCGGTATGGCTCTGGTTTCGGAACTCCCACACTCGGGATTATAGCGAAGTGGTCCGGCCACTCATTATTCGGTTGGAGCCCGCGTGGCACGCTCCAGCACGGCATGCGCCTTGCTGGTGCGCAATGCCTCCGATTCGCGTGCTTCGAACTGGAAATCCTCGGAAAGCAGCTCCTGCACGGTATAGGCCGCCTTGCCCACGCCGCAGGACCCATGCTTCGCCGTATTGGCGAAGATGTGGTACAGCTCGTGAGCCACCACCCTGCCGAGGGCTCGGCCGAATACTGCCGCGCGGTCGTCCGTGTGAACCGCCAACAGCTCTTTCTGAACGAAGCTCCGGATGCGGTCGCAATCCACATCGCTGAAGGGGAGGATGATTCCATCGCTCACGTGAGTCCAGCCCAAAGCGCCGGGAGTGCTGTTGTGCGGCAGCAGGCTGGCGACGTCGCAGCGGCCTTTGAAGGTCAGGACGGCCAGTTCGACGGCGACTTCGTTGCCCCGAACCCCGGTCAGGGAGTGCCATTCGAACCGCAGCCCCATCGGCGCCATGATGGATTCGAGCTCGTCGTGGAGGGCTTCCGCCACGGCTTGGGGAGGTTCCTCCTGGAATTGCGTATAAAGTGCGATCGGGGCAACCGGGGTCTGCCGAGTTTCACCGAAGCTGGGCAGGGCGCCCAGCGTCAGGCAGAGGACACAAAGCGATTTCACGGGAAACAGCCCTCATACTCTCAAATAGGATGACTGGAGGACCGGTCGACCACCAGTTCCGGGTGCTCCCGAACGAGAGTATTCGCCATGTGGCAGGCGAAACACAGCGGCAACGAGGCCGCCAGCACCTCATACAACTTGTCGGCGGGAACTTCGCTCCACGCCACGGAAATTTTGCCTGCTTGGAGCAGCGCCGGGTCGCTCCCGGACCACTGGATTTCGCCAATGGGCCGTCCGCACGAGGCGCAAACCTTGCCTGCGTACCACCGGGTGAGGATGTTGCGAACCAGGCAATCCTCCGGGGAGGCGGCCACCTGAGCCAGGCATTCCTGCCCGCACCCGGCGCGCTCCGGCCAGCGGGAACAGGAGGAAAGGCGAAGTTCCGGCGCCTTTCCCAACGCCGTGGCCGCTGCGTGCCCGGCATCCACCACAACGCCCGCCGGCCTCCGGTTTTCGGGGCAGGTGATTACCCGGCGGCCTCGATACTTCAGCCAGGCGCTCACCAGGCGGCCCAACACCACCGCCGCCAGCACGATCAAGCCCGCCAGTATCCCCAACTGAACCGTCATAAACAGCTCCGAAATTAGCGTGAGCAAGATGATGGCCAATGGTGGATCTTGCTGAATTCAAAAGGTGGAGTACGCATCGGCCGCGGGGCATACACCGCATCTGGGTGCTATGCCCCAAACCAGCAACGGATTGGGGTTTTTCAGCGTCTAACCAAACGTGAGTAATCGTGTATTTTGGGTCATTTCACTCCTCTTCGCCGCCACAGTCGCAGCCGCCTACGACGACTACCTTTCGGCCAGGCACAAAGTCGATCAGATCGAAGCCGGCCAGTTAAGGGCTGGTACGCGCGTGGAGCTGAGCCCTCCGGAACTGAACGCCTTCATCGCCCGCGAGGCCCCGGAGGGAGTCCGCAATCCCAAAATCCAGTTGGTCGCGCCGGGAGTGGCCAGCGGGACCGCCCTGGTGGACTTCGACAAGCTGCAGCGCGGGCAGGGGCGCCAGCCGGGCTGGCTGATGTCGAAATTATTGGAAGGGGAGCGGCCGGTGAGCGCTACCGCGCGCATCCGGTCGGCCGAAGGCCGCGCCACCGTGGATGTCGAAAAGGTCCAGATCTCGGGAGTCGAAATCGATGGCCGTACGCTCGATTTCCTCATCCGAAACGTGGTGCTTCCCCAGTACCCGGATGTCATGGTGGGGCATCCTTTTGAATTGGGTTACCGCATCGACAAGCTGGACGTCAAACCCACGGCCGTGGGTATCGTGATCGGGCGCTGAAGTAAGCTGTCAGCTTTCAGCAGTCAGCTCTGAGACTCAAGACTCGCTGCAACGGAATTCGACAGGACGCTCCTGGTGCCCGGTGCCGGAATCTCTGCCCCGAGGGCTGAACGCTGATGGCTGATCGCTGAAAGCCACTCACGCCAGGTTCAGCACCTGCTTGACCGTGCCGCTCTGGTCCTGGATCTTCTGCTGCAGCAGCATCAGCGCATAGATGAGCTGCTCGGGCCTGGGCGGGCATCCGGGCACGAACACATCGATCGGAATCACCTGGTTCACGGGAACCAGCGCGTAATTGTTGAACACGCCCGTGGAGGTGGCGCACGCCCCCATGGATATTGCCCACTTGGGCTCCGGCATCTGCTGGTACAGGTGCCGGATCACCGGCGCCATCTTCTGGCTTACCCGTCCCGCGATGATCATCAGGTCCGATTGCCGCGGCGATCCGCGGAACACCTCGGCCCCGAACCGCGCGATGTCGAATCGCGAGGCGCTCATCGACATCATTTCAATGGCGCAACAGGCCAGCCCGAAGGTCATCGGCCAGATGGAGTTCTTGCGCGCCCAGTTCACCGCCTTATCCAGCGTGGTGAACACTAGCCCCTCGGAAACCGCGGCCGCCCGATTGTCCACCGAGTAATCGTCAATCCGCGCAAACAACTCCGGATCGCTGGCGAGGGGCTTGTCCATACACTTATTTTCGCATGCCTCGCGCCGTTCCGGTAAAATCGGAAGACTCGATGCCATCCGAAACGTTCGAGCAGTTACTCGATCGCGCCGCCTCCCAGTGCGGGATCGACCCGGGCTACTGGGACATCTGGGGCCGCTATCACTCCAACACCATGGAGGCCAAACAGGCCATCCTGCGCGCCATGGGATTGGTTCCGGACAACCTGGAATCGCTGGAGCGCTCGCTGGCCGGGCGGGCCCGGCGCGACTGGGAGCGGCTGCTGCCGCCGGCCGTGGTTACCTCCGTCAGTCAGGATCCGGAACTGACCCTCAGCGTGCCGGCGGAATCCCTCGGCGAGCGCGTGCGCATTTCCATTCGCCGCGAGGACGGCCACACCGCCGAATCCGAGTTAAACCTGTGGGACCTCCCCCGCGCCGGATCCATCGAGATGGACGGCCGCACCTGGGTGCGCATGCGGGCGCGCATTCCCATCGATCTGCCGCTCGGCTACCACGACATCTCCGTCCAGCTCGGCCTCACCCGCGCCGCCACCCGCTTCATCGTGACGCCGGATCGGGCCTGGACCGTCCCCCATCTCGGACGCACCGGGCGCGCGGCGGGCATTAGCATGAGTCTCTACGGCGTCCGCTCGGACCGCAATTGGGGCTGCGGCGATTTCGGCGACCTGCTCGAAATCGTGGATTGGGTCGCCCAAGAGCTGCAAGCCAGTTTCGTGGGCCTGAACCCCCTGCATGCCATCCATAATCGCCGTCCCTACAATACCAGCCCGTACCTGCCCAATTGCAGCTTCTACCAGAATTTCCTGTACCTGGATATCGAAGGCATGGATGACTTCGCGGGCTGCCGGCGGGCGCGGCAGCTTCGCAGCTCACCCGAGGTGTCCGCCGAGATCGAGGCGCTGCGCGCTTCGCCGTTCGTAGAGTATGAGCGAGTCAGCGCTCTAAAGCTGCGGTTTCTCAAGCGCCTGTTCGCCCAGTTTCTGAAGGAGTGGCGCACGGGCTCGGCACGGGCGCGCGAGTTCCAGTCGTTCCTGGACCGCGAAGGCGATCTGCTCGAGAAGTTTGCCACCTATTGCGCGCTGGATGAGTACCTGCACCGGCTCAATCCCGGCGTGTGGATCTGGCCGCAGTGGCCCGAGGCTTACCAAGATCCCTACTCGGCGGAAACACGCCTTTTCCGCAGGAAACACTGGAGGAGCGTCCTGTTTTACCAGTTTCTCCAGTGGCAGATCGACATCCAGCTCCGCCGCGCCCAGCAGCGCGCGCGCGACCGCCATCTCTCCATCGGCCTGTACCACGACCTGGCGCTGGCCACCGACCGGTTCGGCTCCGACCTGTGGGGGCACCGTCCGTTCTACGTGGCGGGATGTCGCGTCGGGTCCCCCCCGGACGATTTCGCGCCGAAGGGCCAGGACTGGGGCTTTCCGCCGCCCAACGCCGACCGGCACCGCGAAGACGGCTACCGCCTGTTTGCCGAATCCATCCGCAGGAACTGCCGCAATGGCGGCGCGCTGCGCATCGATCACGCCATGCGCCTCTTCCGCCTGTTCTGGATTCCCGACGATTGCGACGCCACCCAGGGCGTCTACGTCAGGGAGCGCTCCGACGATTTCGTGCGCATACTGGCGCTGGAGAGTGTCCGCAACCAGGTGCTCGTGGTCGGTGAAGACCTGGGGACTGTGGAGCCCGAAGTGCGCCAGACCCTGTCCCGTTTTGGCATCTTCAGCTACCGCCTGTTCTACTTCGAGAAGAACCCGCAGAATGAGTTTCGCCGCTCCGACGAGTATCCCACCCAGGCGCTGGTGTCCTCGACCACTCACGACCTGCCGACGCTCGCCGGCTTCTGGTTGGGGACCGATATCGAGGCCCGCCGCGCCGCCGGCATGCTGGATGACCGGGGCTTCCGGTCGCAAACCGAAAACCGCATGCTCGAGAAGCAGAAGATGCTGGATGTCCTGGCTCGCGAGAAGCTGTTGCAGGACCATATGCCGCGCCAGGCGGCGGCCTATCCGGAGCTCACCGGCGAGCTGCACAACGCCATCGTCGGCTTCCTGGCGCTGACCCCTTCGCAGCTTCTGGCCATCAACGAGGAAGACCTCACCAAGGAGCTCGATCAACAGAACCTGCCGGGGACCACGTGGCAGTATCCCAACTGGGGCCGGAAGATGCGCTACACGGTGGAGCAGTTAAGGTCGGACAGCGAAGCCCGCGACTACACCACCATGTTCCGGAACTGGATCGTGCGTTCGGGGAGAGGGAACGGGGGGGCAGTTCCGGAGGTGCAATAGTGGCCGCGAACTGCGGTACCGTCTCCCACCCTACAGCTTTCCGTCTTCTAGAAAACTGAAGTATCCGGTCCGGCTGAAGATGATGTGGTCCAGTAATTCAATGCCCACGATAGCGCCCGCGGCCTTAAGCTGAGCAGTGATGTTGACATCACCCGGTGATGGTTCGAGTTGTCCACTGGGATGATTGTGGGCGACTATTACTCCCGACGCGCGGTCTGAGAGTGCATCTGCAAAGACTTCGCGCGGGTGGACGGGACTACGGTCGATCAGACCTATCGAAACGACTCGGATGTTCAGAATCTCGTTTGCTCCGTTGATAGTGGCGCAAAGGAAATGTTCCTGCTTCCGGTCCGCGTAGTGCCGGACATGCGGCAGAAGGTCGGCTGGCTTTTCAATCTTCGCCCCCTCCGGTTTAATTCGGCGCCGCGCGAACTCGATCGCTGCCAGAATCAGCGTGGCTTTCGCATCGCCCACGCCTTCAAACTGCGTCAGGTCTTCGGCCTTCACGTCCAGACCCTTTTCGTCCATGAGACGTGCAAGCTTCCCAGCAAGCGTCATGACATCCATTCCTGGCGTGCCCTTGCCGAGAAGAATTGCGAGCAACTCCTGGTCGCTCAGGGCGGGCGCGCCTTTGCGGAGAAGCTTTTCCCGTGGGCGGTCGGCTTCGGGAATCTGGTCGATGGCCTTACTCATAGTCATGCCGGCAGCGACAGATGGTGCTGGATCACCGTTACTGCCATGATGTCGAAGATGCCGCCCGTATCCGTATATTTCGGATCGGACAGTTCCTCGTAACGCCCGCGCTCCCCATAGGCCATTTGAATCTCGCCATTGACTTGTCCGCGATAGGCGCCCTCGAGATATACGCGGTCTTTCCCGGTGAGCAGTGACTGTGCTGTGGATCTCCGGGTCCGCTACCTTTTCCTCGGTCACCTCTCTGATGTACAGAGCTTCTTCATCGCTGATGGAGAACCTCGCTCGAATTTCGGCTAGCACGCGGAGCGTGGCTTGGGGTAGTACAGGTGGAACTCGAACCCGCGCAGGTTCAGCCGGTCCCGGAGCAGCATCCGGAGCGGAGTATGCGCCACTTTCTTTCGCAGGGAGCGGAACACCTCGTCCCGTGCGTCCGTTCCGTAGTCGTCCGTGAGCTTCTTGAGCGTGTCCTCGGCGCTCGCCAAGAGTTGACCACTTCTGCTCGTTTAAACTGACCCATGCTGAGAACAGGATTTGGCGCAGTGCAAGGAGGAGGCCAGCGATATTATCCACGCCGAAGGCGTGCGGGT
>Ga0116221_1001890_pt1 | contig 13797 bp, 6 predicted proteins | sample Sb_taG_5_FD_88965 | JGI IMG/M metagenome (GOLD analysis project Ga0116221, IMG submission 88965) | Peat soil microbial communities from Weissenstadt, Germany - Sb_50d_8_FC metaG | ecosystem: Environmental > Terrestrial > Soil > Wetlands > Peat | place: Germany: Weissenstadt | collected 2010-09-21 | reverse complement strand
CGGCCCGAGGGCGCCTTTCGGGGGGACGGCGCTCGTGGAGAGCGTGACGTCCAGTTTGCGCGTCGGCCGCGGTGCGGATGTCGCGATCGTGGACGGATCACTCTCGGGTTTGGTCCCCTCCTTTGCCCCGCCGTCGATCCAGCGGCGCAGCAAGTCGATCGTCTCGGCCGTCAGCGGCGTCGCGGCCAGCGGCATGCGCTTCTCGGTGTCGTCAATCAGCACCGCCTTGATCAGCGGGCTATCGGCACTTTTCCCCACGCGGATGACCTGCTCCTTGCCCCCCTTCAGCACGGCGTCGTAACTGTCCAGCGCCAGGCCGCCGGACACATCGACGTCGCGGACGTGCTTGGCGTTGTGGCACGCGGTGCAGTTCTTGCGCAGCACAGGTCGCACGTCCTGCCAGTAGGTCGGCTCGGCAGCGGGCGCCAGGGAGGCGAGCGCGACGAGTGCGATTCCCACGAGGTAGAGGGATGGTTTCATGATCCATCGTGTAGCGGCCGCTCGCAGAGCGGCGCGAACGCTAAGCCGCAAGCGGCCCCGCGTTAGTGATTGAACAAAAACTCACTACGATTGAGCAGAACCCACAGCAGGTCTTCGACCCCCTCGCGCTCCGTCGGTGCCTTCTTGATCCAGTCGAGCGCCTTGATCGTTTCGCCGGGCTGCGGCGGCCGCGACAGCGTCACCAGGTACAGTTCCTCGACCACGTCTGTCAGTGGCACCTTGGCCTTGAGCAGCCCCTCGACCCGGCCGGTGGGGGCCGCGATTTTCTTGTTGAGGAAGTCGCCGTTGAGCAGGTGCAGCGCCTGGGCGATGTTCGGCTGCGCCGTCCGTTCGCACTCGCAGGTGATCTGCCGCGGCGGCCGCCCAAACGTGTCCAGCAGGAAGGAGCGCACCTTCGTGTCGGGCAGCTGGATGGCTCGGGTTCCCAGCGGCAGTCCCTGGTACTTCTCGCGCGTCCCCGTCGCGAAGTCGAGGGCGTCGGCGAGCTGCTCCGCCGTCAGCCGCTTGACCGTGTAGCGCGTGTGCTGCACGTTGGCGGCGTCGGCCGCGTTCCCCTCCGTCTTGAGCGAACTGAGCTGGTACGCCCGGCTGTTCAGGACCGTCCGCAGCAGGTGCTTGAGGTCGTACTTGTGTGCGACAAAGTCCGCCGCCAGGGCGTCGAGCAGCTCCGGGTTGCTCGCGGGGTTGGTGGCGCGCATGTCGTCGAGCGGCTCGACAAGGCCGCGGCCCATCGTATAGCCCCAAAAGCGGTTGACAATATTCCTGGCGAAGAACGGGTTGTCCCGGGCGGTCAGCCACTCGGCGAGCTTGCGGCGGCGGTCGAAGGGGTCGTCCATGTCGGGGCCGTCGAGCGGGTGCGGCTTGACCACGCCCTTGCGCGGCTGCGACTGCTCGCCGCTCGGCCGCAGGTAGACCACCGTCTCGGCCCCGAAAATGCCGAACTCCTGGCTCGACTTCGTCCCCAGGCGCACGAAGAAGGCGCTCAGGCCGTAGTAATCGTCCTGCGACCACTTCTCGAAGGGGTGGTGGTGGCAACGGGCGCACTGGATGCGCACCCCCAGGAAGACCTGCGCCGTCGTCTCCGACCAGTCGAGGGGGTTGTTGGCCGTGCGGTAGTAGTTGGCCGGCCCGTCCGTGAAGGTACTGCCCTCCGCGGTGATGACGTCGCGGGCGAACTCGTCTACCGGCTTGTTGTCGCGCAGGGCGGCGCGCACCCAGTTGTAGAAGCTCCACATGCCCTTCTCCTGAAGGGCGTCGCGGTCGATGCGGAGCAGGTCGCCCCACTTCAGCGACCAGTAATCGACGAATTCCGGGCGATCGAGCACCTTGTCGATCGCTTTCTTGCGCTTGTCGGGGTCCTTGTCGGCCAGGAACGCCTTGACCTCGGCGGCCCCCGGCAGGGTGCCGAGGGCGTCGAGGTGGACGCGGCGGAAGAACTCCTCGTCGGCGCAGAGCGGCGACGGCGTCAGGCCAAGGTCCTTCCAGTGGGCGATCAGCTTCTCGTCGATGAAGTTGTTGGCCGGTACGTCGGGATACTTGTCGATTCGGGTGTAGGGGAGCGTGACCTGGGCGACCGCGACCTGGCCGCCGAAGCGGATCATGACGGACGTCTCCCCGCGAGCCTTGGCGGTGACGAGCCCGGCCGGCGTCACCGAGGCGACGCCGTCGTTGAGCGCGTCGAACCGCGCCGTCGCCGTCACGTCTTCGGCCCGGCCGTCGCCCCAGGTGGCGCGGACGATGAGCTGCTGGCGCTCGCCGGGGACCATGACGCGCTTCGCCGGCCAGACCACCAGCGTGGTGACGGCCGGCGCCGTCGCTTCCGGCTCGGGAGCACCGTCCTCGAGCCAGCGGCGGAGGGTTTCGTAGGCGGCCGAGTGGGCCGGGAGTCGCTCGCCCCCGGCGTGCTCCATGACCAGGGCCGGCTTCTGCAAAAGGATGCTTCGCTCGGGGTCGGACAGCACGACGCGCCGCCCCTCGGCGCTTTGGACGATCTCTTTATGGTCGAAGGCCGGGTCGTAGCCCAGGAGACTGAGCTTGAAGCCGCCACGGCCGAGGGCGGCCCCGTGGCAGGCGCCCTGGTTGCAACCGGCCTTGGTCAGCACCGGCACCACCTCGCGGACGAAACTGACCGGCACCTCGGCCGTGGCGTGGCGCACCTTCGCCAGCACGACGGCCGCCTGCCCGGCCGCCCGCACGTTGATCGCCGCGTCGCCGTCGCCGGCGGCACGGACGACGCCGAGGCCATCGACGGTCGCCACCTTCGCCGCGCCGCTGCTAAAGGTCGCCTCGCGGGTGAGGTCCCAGCGGCGGCCGTCAGCGTACTCGCCGATGACGACGACGTGCTGCTCGGCCCGCGGGCCGTCGAAGTCGATGCTCGGCGGCAGGAGGGTCAAGGAGCGCAGCGGTGCCTTCGGCGCCTCGGCCACCGGCTCGGCGGCGGGCAAGGCGCCGGCGCCGACGAATGCCGCGGCGAGGCCAAGGGTCCACAGGAGCGGGCGGTGCGTCATGGCCGTTGTTCCAACAGGGCGGGCGGGTGGGTAGCGGGCCGCGGCGGGTGAGGACCGCGCCAGCGTCAGGTGGGACGCGAGCCGGCGCGTGGTCGGTCTGGGGTTATCGTGATCGAAAGGCGCAAGCGTGTCAAGAAAAAGATGCGGAAAACGGCGAGCGGCCGAGCGGCGCCCGTGGGTCGGGCGGCTACTTGTACGCCGCCGCCCCCTGCACGAACGGCGCCCAGGCCAGGCCGAACGCGGTCACCTGCACGTCCACCTTGCGCGGGGTCAGCAGCAGTTCCGTGTGGTCCTCACCGACCTGGCGCCACTTCTCGTACAGCGCTGCGACACGACCCTTCCACTCGGCTTCCAGCTCGACCTGCTTCTTTGTCGGCTGATCGCCGGTCACGGCCCGCATCGCCGACGCCCCGAGCTTCAGCGGCACCAGCATCCAGCCAAGGACGCCCCCGCCCGCGTCCGGCCCGCCCCTCTGCTCCGCCGACAGCGCCGGCATGGGCAGGTTCAGCGCGTTGAACTTCGGCAGGTACTTCGCCCGCTCCGTCTCGTAACCCTTGCCCGCCTCGCGCAGGGCCGCGTCATGGCAGCGCTGCCCGAAGGCCAGCAGGTCCTCCTGCGGCTGGCTCACCAGGCCGAGCTTCTTGTTCTCGAACAGGCGCAGCCGGGCGTTGCCGTACAGGTATTCGGCAAACGCCTTCTCCAGCGCTTTGAGCTTCTTCGCCGTGTCCAGCGACTCCGGCACCGGGGCCCAGCCGGCCGCCGCCTCCGGCGCGTCGAGCAGCTGCCCCTCGACCGACTCAGCCGTCAGCCACTTGAGCGACTCGCCGGGCGCCGCCGACTCGGCCAGAAAGCGGTACCCCTTGCGGTGCTCCAGTCCCTTGCGACGATCGACGAAGGCGACCTCGGCGAAGGCCAGCACGCGCGGCCGATAGACGATCTCGACCCCCGGCGCGGCGGGCCGCTTGAGCGGCAGGAAGAACTGCCTCACGTCGGCCGGCAATTCCGGCCGGTCCTTCGGCGCGGCGGGGACGGCTGCCGGGACGATCCCCTGCTGCAAACGCTGGCGGAACTCCTGGTCCTGCGCCCGCGCCGCCTGCGCCACGGGCACGGCGACGGGTTTCGCCGCCAGGGGGACGGCGACGGGCTTCTTCGCCCCGCCGCTCGCCAACTTGTCCTTGAGCGGCTTCATCAGCGAGCTGATCTGCTCGCGATTCATCGGGCCGCGCAGGAACGACAGCGCCCAGCGGCTCTGAAAAACGACGGGCTTGGGTTGGTGGACGTCGTGCAGCAGGAAGACGCGGTTCTTCAGCGCCGAGATGACGCCTTCAGATAATTGCGATCGCTGAGGGTGCCGCGCTCGGCGGCGACGCCTTCCAGTCCCTCGATGAGCCGGGCCTTGTCGCGCTCGGTCTGCAGCTTGCCGACGAACCACGTCCCCGCGTTCGACAGCGCCTTGTAGTCGAGATCGACGGGGTTTTGCGTCGCCAACAAGACGCCGACGCCGAAGGCCCGGGCCTGCTTGAGCAAGGTCATCAGCGGCACCTTGGTCGGCGGGTTGGCCGGGTGCGGCGGCAGGTAGCCGAACACCTCGTCGAAGTAGACCAGGGCGCGAAGGCTGGACGTGCCCGGCTGCTTGCGCGTCCAGTTGAGGATCTCGACCAGCAAGAGCGCCACGAAGAACATGCGCTGCGTGTCATCGAGGTGGGCGATGGAGAAGATGAGCTGTCGCGGCCGGTCGCCGCCGTCGAGCATCTTCGCCAGGTCGAGCGGCTCGCCGGTGATCCACGTCGAGAAGCTCGGCGCCGCCAGGATGTTGTTCAGCGCCACCGCCAGCTTGAGGCGATCCTTCTCGGGGTAAAACGTCTCGACGTCGAAGGCGCCGACCTGGTCCATCGGCGGGGTCTGCACCTGCTGGATGAGGCCGCGCAGGTCGAGGTCCTTGCCGCGCGTCCAGGAGTGCATCAGCAGCTGGGCGATGAGAATGTGTTCGCGCGACTGCACGGGGTCGGCTTCGAGGCCGGTGAGGCCGAGGACGGCGCTGGCGGTGGCGTCGATGCGCTGGTTGAGCGCCTCACGCGGCAACTCGCCGCGCGGGGCGGCGAAGCTGCCGAGGATCGACAGCGTCAGGCCGGCCTCGCTGCCCGGCGTGTAGACGCGCCACTCCGACGAATCGCGGCAGAGGGCGACTCGCTCCGGCTTCTGGTACGAGTCGGCCAGCCCCTGCCGCCAGCGCTTGGCCAGGTCGGTGGCATATTCGAGGGGGCTCAGCTTCTTCTGGCGGGCGTCCTCGGGGTTGAGCCAGGGCTCGAAGTCCTTCGGGTCGAGGTTGGGGAACTGCAAGAGGAGGTTTGCCAGGTCGCCCTTGGGGTCGATGATGATGCAGGGGATGCCGTCGATGGCGGCCTCTTCGAGGAGGCTGATGCACAGGCCGGTCTTGCCGCTGCCGGTCATGCCGACGACGACGCCGTGCGTGGTCAGGTCGCGGGCGTCGTACATGACGTGCTTGTCGGCCAGGACCTGACTGCTGGCGATGTCGTACTCGCGCCCGAGGTAGAAGCAGGCGGGCTGCTCGATGTCGAACGGCTGCGGTTGAGGCGCCGGCGGCGCAGTGATCGCTTCCGGCGGTGCGACGGCGTTGGGCTCGGTCACGAGGTACACTCCCCTGATAGCGGTGGTGGTCGTGCGCCGTATTATGGGGGCCGCACGTCGATTTGCACAGGGGCACAGCTCCTTTTGCCGCGCAGGGGCCACCGGGGAGTGACTTACCCACGGGGCAACTCGGTGGGCAAGTCGCTCACGTGGCGCAACCACCGCAATACTATGGACTTGCGCCTTTGGAAATGTGACTTGCCCACTTGCCCACGTCTTTGTGGTCAAGTCGCCCTGCCGGCGCCAGCCGCTGGCAACTCCGGACATTGACGGCCCAGCGTCCGCAGCGGGGCCGGCAACAAGGCGGAAGCGTTTCGCTATGGCGTGGCGCAGCCCGAGGCTGCCGGTTGACTTGACGATCTTCTATCGCAATCGATCGCGTTAGCGCACTATCTTGCTACAATGGCACAATGCGCGGGAGGAAGCAGTCGTGTGGCAACAAATCATATGGAATGACGAACCGGGCGGCAACGTCGAGCACATCGAAGAGCATGGACTGACGGTTGACGATGTCGAGCACGTGCTGGTCAACCCTGACAACGAAGGAGTCAGCCGATCATCGGGCTTGCCCTGCGCTTTCGGTTGGGCGCCCGACGGCAGGTATATCATCGTCGTGTAGGAAGCCGTTGATGCAGACACGATCTATCCCGTCACCGCCTATGAAGTCCCCGAACCTTGATGCGAGCAGAGGATAGTCCCATGGCAGAGAAGAGATTCCAGCGAATCGTGCGACCGGCGACGCCGGAGGAGCGCGAACGCCACGCGAACATCCGGCGAACGATCGTGCAGGAGTTCCCCCCGGTCGAAGGTGCCGGGCGCCCGGAATCACCCCCCGGCATCCCCTCCCGGATTCGCCAGGCGAGGGAAGCCCGGGGCCTGACCTGGTACGCTCTCGCCAAACTCGCCGGGATTCCGAACGCGAACACCGTCCGCGATATCGAATACGGACGAGATGCGCAACTCTCGACGGTGCAGGCCGTGGCCCACGCGCTCGGGCTGCGTCTCGAACTGATGGAAGAGAAGGTGAAGGCGAGAAACGAACTTGCCGTATGGCGGAATACCGCCCGCGGGACGATCAGGGAAAGAGCTGCGTCCTGTTTTACGACTGTGTTACGATTGTCCTGTTTTACGATTGTTTTACGATTCTGTTTTCCGATCCACGGGGACGAAGGGTCGAGCAGCCCGCGAAGTCCGGCGCGCAGTCGCTCTTCCAGTCGGTGGCGGTTCGTCTCAGCCATTGGTCAGGCAAACAAAGGTGGGCAAACAAAGGTGTCACGAGCCGTAAAGACAGCATGTCTTTAACTGACACCGTTGTTTTCCTCGGCGCCCCTTGAACCACAAGGACTTCCGCACTCGGCAATGCTCCTGAGACACGACCCATTATCCGTGCCCGGCGGTGATTTGCAAAGGGGAGCCGGCGGCCTCACAGGCGGCTGCGCTCCCGCGCGTCGGTGTAGGTTTTCTCCAAATCGACCGGTACGGCGGGCGCGCCGCGGAGGGCCAGCGGCAGCAGCGGCAACCGCCCGCCGACCGTCAGCGGCACCGGCCAGAGGTCGATCAGGTTCTCCGCGCCGCGGCGCGCCGGGCGGTAGGCCACGGCGTAGAGGTACACGTCATCCGCCAGCAGGTACTTGTCGTCGGCTTCCAGCAAGCGGATGAGTTCGTTGTGCAGGTTGGCGTGGCGAGTGGTGACAATGTCGGCGGCGATCAGGCCGATGCCTTTCTGAAGGTACGCGGCACACTTGCCGGCGAAACCCCCCCGGGCGTCATCCCTGTCCTTGTTACCAGGACTGACCAATTCGATGACGGCGACGAGACGGGCATCGTCGATCATGTCGCGCACCTGCACTTCAATCTCGTCAGGGAAAGTGCCCGGCATCGTGAGCGGAGGGGCGGGGGGTGCCCAGGTCTGGAGAGCAACACCGCCGGGACCATTGGGCGACTCATCCTCAGGCTCCGGCGGGCGCTCAAATTCGGCGACGTCGGCCTCGATGCGACTTCCGAGATGGATGAACACGTCAGTGAAGTAGCGGCGGGGGAGCGACTGTTGCAGTGCGTCGGCGATAGTGGTTGCCCAGCGCGTGTGGAACGACTCCCAGGGGCGGGTCGGGTAGATCGGCGGACGGAAGTGATCGAGAAGCGGCATGGCGGCCTCGCGGGTTCGGTGGGCGCTCCTTCTCGGATTGTACCCGGGTCGGGCTCGGCGAGTCCAAGGCTTCAGGCAGAAAGTCGGCGCTCGAGAGTTGATCGGCGGCCGGCTGGCGGGTAGGCTCCGCACAGGAGGATCAGCCATGCCCCCCCGAAGCAGAGCCATGCAGAGCCATGAGAGCCATGGTGAGAGCCATGGGGACGCTTCATACAAGTGGTTTGTCCGCAACCACTTATGGAACAAATCGTCCCGCGGACGGCCCAACCCACAAGTCCATCCCGTGCTACCGGCTTGAATTCTTCGACCTCAGCCTCAGTGTACAAAGCATCCGACACGTCGTCTATGCGGATCGTCACCCCGTGCGGGGGCCGGCCGCCGACACCGGACAAGAAAAGGAGACATTCATCTTTTTCGGCCTCCGAAATCATGAATGGCCCCTTTCCCTTCCCCCTTTTCCTTCCCCGTTGCTACAGTCTCGAAAAAACGACGACCGGAGACGGTCTTGGCTTGCCCCCCTCCACCGTGTCACCCCGCCTTGAACCAGGCCGCTGTTCTCAGCACCGTGGCGCTGCCAACGACGGCCCGGCCTGACCTTCGCGCTCAGCGTGTACCCTTCTCCTTCGTGCTTCCCCCTTCGCCGGCCCGGCCCGTGGTTTCCTTCGCCGGGACGACCATTCCCCGGAGTGCCGCCCCGCTGGCATACACGACCACTTCCGCGCTCATCCCGCCGCGGGCCAGGTGCGGCGCCGTGCGCAGGGTCGAGGCGGCGCTCAGACCGGCCACCACGACCACCGAGTACCGCGTGTTCAGGGGGTTCTCGGCCGCGGCGATCACTCCGCTGTTAGCGTGGGCGTAGGTCTCGCCGCGCACCGCGAATGACTGGCCGCCGAACGTCACCGGCAGCGCGGCCCGGAAGCGGGCCACGACGTCGTTCGTGTCGGGCCGGCCAATCAGCAGGATGTGGTGGGTTTTCAGATCGTCCGCGCTCACGTCGCGGTCGCTCTTGACTGGCACGGTGATGTTCGAGCCGCGCTCGATGATCGCCTTCTGCAGCTCGTCCGCGGCCTCGCGGTTGGTGGGGGCCTCACCCTGCGTGCCGTAGACGATGAGCGTCTGCTCCAACTCGGAGAAGAAGGTCTGGACGCTGAACGGGCCGCCGTCGAGCCCCGTCACCGCCTCGGACGACTTGTCGCCCCCCTTGGGCTTCGGAAGGCCGGTCTCCTGGAGCCAGCGGTCGATGAACTCGTCCAACTTCCGGTCCGCCGCCTTCTCGGCGAAGGCGCGGAAGTCTTCGGTGCCGACGCGCTGGCCGCCGTGGCGCTTGCCGAAGTCCTCCATCAGGGCGGCGAACTTCTCGGCCCCCAATTCTCCGCGGAGGGCGTGCAGCAACAGGACCCCCTTGCCGGAGGCCACGCGGTGCCAGTCGCTCTGGCGGACGTCCGCCTTCGTCTTGAGCAGTGCCACCTCGGGATGGGCCCGCCGGCCCAATTCGTACTCCGAGCGGTGCTGGAACAGGGCCACGGCCAGGCGGTCGCGGTCCTCCGGCGAGAGCTTGCCCTCGCCGTGCTTGCGCAGGGCGTTCTCCAGCGAGACGATGCGCTCGTAGCCGGCGAACGCCGTCACCAGCCAGGTGTCAGCATCACTCCGGGGCAGGAGGGTGCCGTGCCAGGCCGGCGGCCCCTGCGCTTCCTCGAATCGGCGGCCGGGGCGCTTCGTCGTGTCCTCCGCGGTCGGCCGGATATCGACCTTCCGCCGGCCGTCCTCGGGGTCGTGCAGGTCGAGCGCGAGCGGTCCCGGCTCCTTCGCGCGGGCCGGCGCCCCGGCGTGCAGGACCGCCCACGGGTTGCTGACCAGCGGCTGGACCTCGGGGAAGCGCTGCCGTTCGTCGAAGGTCGGCTGCCAGGTCCGGCCCAACGGCGGCCCGAACAGCGCCCACGTCCTCAGTCCCTTCGCGAGGTCCGTCGTGGTGAATTTCGCGTCCACCGAGTGGTAGGCGGCGATCGGCGCCGTGGTGAACGCCACCTTGCCGAACTCCTCATCCATCTTGCCCTTGTAGCGGTCGTACAGCTCCAGCCACTTCTTGTCGCGGTCGGAAGGCCGCCAGACGGTGCTGACCGGCCGCCCGTCGGTCGTGGCCAGCGTTTCCAGCCGTACCTCGAGGTCCTTGGTGTTGTTGCAGCCCCAGTAGAAGCCCTCGGTGCCGCCGAACCACTCGCCCTTGCTGCTGCGGGACAGTTTCGTCTTGTGCGTGCCCAACTCGAGCATGGCGATCTCGTTCGTCTTGACGTCGGCGAGCAACCACTCGTTGGTGTACAGGCCGTTGTTGCCTTCCTTGAGGATCTCGGCCGCCTTGTCGATGGAGTCGGCGTACTGCATGGCCTGGCGGATGCGCGAGGCGAGGGCCGTGCCGTTGGCGTCGAACCGGGTCTGAGAAATGGTCGTCTCGCAGCAGAGGATGCCAACGTCGTTATAGTAGTAGTCCATGCCGCTCTGCATGCCGCCGGGGTAACTCTGCATGAAGACGCGGTGCCCCTTGGCCGGCTTCACGTCGAGCCAGACGTTGTAGAAGTTCGACGGGTACAGGCTGAACATGGTGATGTGACCGAAGACGACCTTGCCGTCCCTGGTGGCGGGGCCAGTGGCCGCGAAGGCGCTGCAGCGCGACGGCTTGGGTGATGCCTTTGGCGCCGGCGCTTCGAGCGGGAAGCGAATGCCCTCCAGGCCGGTCGGCGTCGCGTCAAGGGCGCGGTCGAGGGTCATGACCTCCGGCCAGGCGTTAAGGGCGACGACGTCGGTGAGGTCGATGGGCCGGCCGTCGAAGCGCGCCCCGGCGGCGCTGGCCCCGTCGGCGATGCCCTTCATCTCTTCGAGGTACTCCTTGGCGTAGCGGCGCAGGAAGAGGGCGTTGACGAGGGTGCGGGTCTGCTTCCAGGCCGTGGCGGGATCCTTCGACCCCTGCGTGGCGGCGAAGCAGCGGACGTGGGCGGCGATCTCCGGCGCCAACAGCCGGCCGTGCTGGACGCCCCGATCATACGGCTCCCCCTCGACATGCAGCACGATCCAGCCGGCCTGCGGGTAGCGGTAGGCGGGCCCCCAGCGCTGGACGGAGCGCGGGTCGGGTTGGAAGTCGGTGGGCGGACGGCTATCGGCACGGGCGGCCGCGGGGAAAGAGCAAAGGGTGAGGAGGAGGAGCAGTCCGGGCCAGCGTCGCATGAGATCTCCCTCGTCGGGGCCTGCGGGATCGGGGTCTCGGAAGAGGTGAATCCATTATGCGAAGAGGGGCGGGCGGGGGCAAAGGGAATCGCGGGCCCGTGTCCGAGTCGTCACCGTGCCCGTGCCCGTGCCCGTGCCCCTGCCCGTGCCCGTGCCCGGTCTGGAATCGGGCACGGGCACGGGCACGGGCACGGGCAGGGGAGTCGCTCCCGGATAATTTGCTACCCCCTCCGCGGGCCCGCGGGGAAAGTCCTTGAGGCCGTGGCCGCGGGGGCGTATACTCAGGCCGTTGGCGTCGAGATCGCTTCCCCGGTCGCGCCCACCCGGGGAGAGGACGCTCACCCCCGCCTCGAAACGATTCCTTGAAGACTCCGCGAACAACCCCTTGTCCGAAGGATGCCCTCATGCGTGCGCCGAAAGTCCTCCTTGGCTGTGCGTTCGCTCTCGTGGCCTGGCCGGTTTCGGGGCAAGAATCCGGGCGCCAGGCCGACCCCGCCTTCCTTGAAAACAAGATTCGGCCGGTGCTGGTTGCGCACTGCTACGGCTGCCATTCGGGAGGGGCGAAGGAGCCGAAGGGGGATTTTCGCGCCGACCGCCTGTCTGGGGACTTTGCCGACGAGGCGAACCGGGGGCGGTGGTTGGCCGTGCTGAAGCGGGTCAAGGCGGGCGAGATGCCCCCCAAGTCGAAACCGCGCCCGCCGGAGGGCGAGGTCCGGCTCCTGTCGGACTGGATTGGCGGGAGGGTGGAAGCGGCGGAGGCAGCCCGCCGAGCCCAGGGCCGGGTGGCCCTGCGCCGCCTTAACCGGGTCGAGTACGAGAACAGCGTGCGCGACCTGCTGGGGGTGGACGTCGATCTGAAAAAGCTGCTGCCCGCGGATTCGGCAGCGAACGGGTTCGACAACGCCGCCGAGGCGCTGCACGTCTCCTCGTTCTTGATGGAGCGCTACCTGGAAGCGGCCGACGCCGCCCTGGGCGTGGCCATCGCCAACGGACCCCGGCCGAAGTCGGTCAAGAAGCGCCACACCTTCCAGGACGACCGCCAGATCAAGATGTCGGAAGAGCGCGTTTATCGCCGGCTCGACGACGCGGTGGTGACCTTCAGCTCGTCGCCCTGGACGGCGGTCACGCTCTGGCAGTTCTACCCTTCGGACCGGGGCAATTACCGCTTCCGCATCTCCGCCTCCGGCTTTCAAAGTGCCGGCAAGCCGGTCGTTTTTCGCGTGGACACCGTCCCCGGAGGATACGACACGAAGAGTCGCCTGATCAACTACTTCGACGCCCCCGCCGACAAACCGACCGTCGTGGAGTTCGTCGAGGGCCTGGAGGCCCGGTGTACCATCCGCCTCCTCCCTTACGCGCTGGCGGGTTCACAAGCTGTTCATAAGGTGGGTGCGGACGACTGGAAGGGCGCGGGGCTGGCCGTCCAGTGGGTGGAGGTGGAAGGGCCGCTGAACGACGCCTGGCCCCCGGCCAGCCACCGCCGGCTCTTCGGCGAGCTGCCGCAGGAGCCCGTCCCCGGCAACCGCGAACGCCTGGAGGTCGTCTCAAAGGAGCCGCTGGCCGACGCCGAGCGCATCCTTCGCGACTTCGCCCGCCGCGCGTTTCGCCGCGAGGTGACCGACGACGACCTGAAGCCCTTCGTCGCCCTAGTGAAGGCCAAGCTGGCCGACAAGTACTCGTTCGAGCGGGCCGTGCGCGTCGGCCTCCTCGGCGTGCTGGTCTCGCCGGACTTTCTCTTCCTGCGCGAGAAGCCCGGCAAACTCGACGACTTCGCCCTGGCCAGCCGGCTGTCGTACTTCCTGTGGTGTACTATGCCCGACGAGGAGCTGCTGACCCTCGCCAGCCGGCGAAAGCTGGCGGAGCCGGACACGTTGCGCCGGCAGGTCGAGCGGATGCTCAAGGATCCCAGGGCGGCGGCCTTCACCGACAACTTCGTCGGCCAGTGGCTCGGCCTGCGCGACATTGACTTTACAGAGCCGAGCAACATCCTTTATCCGGAATTCGACGACATGCTCAAGGTGTCGATGGTCAAGGAGCCGCTGCTGTTCTTCGACGAGGTGCTAAAAAATGACCTGAGCCTGACGAATTTCGTGGCCTCCGACTTCTCGATGCTCAACGGCCGCCTGGCGAAGCACTACGGCATCGCCGGCGTGGACGGCTGGGCGTTCCGCAAGGTGCCGTTGCCGCCGGAAAGCCATCGCGGCGGCGTCCTGACGATGGCGGGCGTGCTGAAGGTGACGGCCAACGGTACCAGCACGTCGCCGGTGGTCCGCGGGGCGTGGGTGCAGGACCGCATTCTCGGGACGCCTCCGCCCCGGCCTCCCGCCGGAGTCCCGGCGGTCGAACCGGACATCCGCGGGGCCACGACGATCCGCGAACAACTCGCCAAGCACCGGCAAATTGCTTCCTGCGCGGCCTGCCATGCGAAGATCGACCCGCCGGGATTTGCCCTGGAGAGTTTCGACGTCATCGGTGGCTGGCGGGACAACTACCGGAGCACGGGGAACGGAGAGGAAGTGAAGGTGGATGGCCGGCGGATGCCGTACCTCAAGGGCCGGAAGGTGGACCCGGCCGACGTGCTGGCGGATGGGCAGAAGTTTCGGAACATCGACGAACTGAAGCAACTGCTCCTGAAGGACAAGGATCGGATCGCCCTGGCCCTGGCCGAGAAGATGCTGACGTACGCCACGGGCCGGGCGCCCGAGGCGGCCGACAAGCCGGAGGTCGAGGCGATCGTCCGCAAGGTGCGCGACAAGAACTACGGCCTGCGGGCGCTCG
>Ga0116221_1001887_pt1 | contig 13803 bp, 10 predicted proteins | sample Sb_taG_5_FD_88965 | JGI IMG/M metagenome (GOLD analysis project Ga0116221, IMG submission 88965) | Peat soil microbial communities from Weissenstadt, Germany - Sb_50d_8_FC metaG | ecosystem: Environmental > Terrestrial > Soil > Wetlands > Peat | place: Germany: Weissenstadt | collected 2010-09-21 | reverse complement strand
TTCACTTCGAAGAAGCGCCGCCAGTCGTCGTCCGAAATCGCCTCGAACGGCTTCGGCTCAAATATACCCAGGCTGTTGACCAGAATGTCCAACTCGGGAAAGCGGGCGGTAACCGCGCGGGCTCCGTCCTCGGTTCCCAGGTCCGCCGCAATGCCGTACGCGGCGCCGATCCTCTTCATTGCGCGATCGACGCGTTCCTGGCCTCGCCCATTCACAATCACCGAGGCGCCCTCCGCGGCAAGAGCGGCCGCTATTGCCAGGCCGATGCCCCCCGTGGAGCCCGTGACGAGAGCCGTCTTGCCGTCGAGTTGCAGGTTCATTCGCGCCTCCCAAATCCGTCAATCGGCACGCTTGATCGTCAAAGCCTTCAGTTGCCGGACCCACCGCGAATTTCTCTTCTCCCCGGGCACGATCAACTCGAATGGGCCGTCCTTCTCCGTTAGCGGCTTGCCATCCCGCCTCGTCACGAGGTACACCTTGCGGTCCGTGAACGTCGGATCGATTTCCGCCCACGAGAAGACCGCCTTGTACCCGTCATTGGCTTCCGCCAGCAGGTAGTATGACGACACCGTCTTGTTGTACGCCTCCCCGGCCGGTATGGTGACCTTCGCCAGCACGTCCGTCAGGAGCACGCCTCCGAAGGTGACTGAGGTTCCGTGGTCCGTGGTCTTCACGGTCTGCTGTGGCAGCATCCACAAATCCGCCACGGTGAGCGTGACCGCCGATGTAACCATAGCCCCGCTCAAGCCGGTCACCGTGAACGAGGCTGCCGCAATTTCAGGGAAGAACTCCTTGGGTATTCGAATTCCCTGAGCCGGAAGTCCCATCGCTACAACTGCCAACAGCAGCGCCGCTCGTCTCATAATGCCCTCCTGTCAGTATTGTAAGCTTCGGCGCTATACAATAGTAACTATCAGATGTCGGCCTTCACCATATTCTTCTGCACCGGCCTCCTGATCTACTGGACATCACGAACGAGAATTCTGCTGCACGGCTCTCCGGCCGCAATCGAGGCGACTCTCGAAAGCGATCTGCTGAGGGGACGCAGGTTTCTATCGGGCCTGCGGGCGTTGGTGCTGCCGCCAATATCCAACATGGCACTTTGATATGATGCGCTCGTGTACGAAGTGAGCCGCAATCTCTTGCTTTTCGCGCTCGGTGCAATGCGGATGCTGTCTGCCCAGGAGACCCTGCCGGCGGAGTGGATCGATCCCGACACCGGACATCGCGTGATTCGGCTTTCGAAAGAACCCGGCACCGCCTCGCTCTATTTTCACCAGAACGCCTACTCGGCCGACGGCAAGAAACTCGTGGTCACCAATCCGCATGGAATCGCCACCATCAATCTCGCCACGCGCGAGATCGATCAGGTGGTCGAGGGTCGCGTGAACGTTCTCGTCACCGGCCATAAGACCGGCCGGATTTACTACACCCGGGAGGGCGCCATCTTCGCCACCGATCTGGACACGCACGCTACCCAGGAGGTCGCGAAGATACCCGTCCAGGCGGGCCGCGGCGGCGCCTTCGCCGTCAACTCCGACGAAACCATGCTGGTGGGCATCGCGGCCGATCCCGAAGGAAAAACGGCGCCGCGCACTCCGCCGCCCAACGGAATGGGCGGACGCCTCGAGGCCAACTGGGCCGCCGGGACGCCCAAGATGCTCTACACCATCGACATCAAGACCGGAGCGGTCCATAAGATCTACACGGAGAACGACTGGACCAACCACCTCCAACTGTCGCCTACCGACCCCCATCTCATCATGTTCTGCCATGAAGGGCCGTGGCACTATAACGACCGCGTGTGGACCATCCGCACCGACGGCACGGGCCTGCGATTGATGCACGAGCGGACGATGAACATGGAAATCGCGGGACACGAGTTTTTCAGCGCGGACGGCAAGACCGTCTGGTACGATCTGCAAACGCCGCGCAGCACCGTCTTCTGGGTCGCCGGCGTGGAGCTCGCCACCGGACACCGCACCTGGTATCACCTGGAGCGCAACGAATGGTCCGTGCACTTCAACATCTCTGCCGACGGCAAGCTGTTCGCCGGCGACGGAGGCGGCCCCAGTAGTGTGGCCGCACATTCGCCCGATGGCGAGGCCCTGAACCCGCCCGGCAACGGTCAGTGGATTTACCTTTTCCGGCCCGTCATGGTGAAGGGAAGCTCGTTCCGCGACAAGAAAGACCTGATCGACATTGGCTATTTCAAGTCCGAGCGCCTGGTGAATCTGGCGAAGCATAACTATACTCTGGAGCCCAATGTGACGTTTTCGCCCGACATGAAATGGGTGGTCTTCCGTTCCAACATGCTCGGCCCAACGCATGTCTTCGCGGTCGAGATCGCCAAGCCGTGATCGCTCGAGAGCGCAAAGGCCGCGGCGCGGCACCATACGGGACAGGAACCGATCGCGCCGCGGCCGTTTTGCGCGAGTTCCTTAGGAGAAGGACGCATATGTATCGCCATCGACGAATCCTGCCCCTTTTACTGGCCCTTGGCCCCCAGGTGTTGGCCGCCGATCTGCCGACGGAGTGGATCGATCCCGACACAGGCCATCGCGTCATCCGGCTTTCTCGCGAAGACGGCACGCAAAGTCTGTACTTCAATCAAAACGCCTATACGGCCGACGGCAAGAAGCTGATCGTCACCACAGCCGGTGGCGGCATCGCGACCATTAATCTGGCCACCCGCGAAGTCAGGCCGCTGGTTGCCGGCCCCGTGTCTGTTCTGGTGGCGGGTCATAAGACCGGCGATGTCTATTACACGAAGCGGGCGGCCGGCGGCCGCGGTTCCGCCGCGTCAGTCGTCTACGCAACTAACGTCGATACCGGAGTCACTCGCGAGGTCGTTCACTTACCACCGGGCCGCGCCGTCGCGTCCCTCAACGCGGATGAGACGCTCCTGTTGGGCACCTATGTGGACGGCGCGGCTGCTCCCGCCCCGGCGGCCAACCGGTTGCCCGGCGTCGACCCGCGCTTTGGCCAGCCTGACTACGCCGCCGTCGGCGCGGACGGCAAGCCCATGACCTACGCGGATGCCAAGGATCTGCGGCTGCACAACACCCTGATGGCCACGCGCGCCGGCGCGCCGCGCGTCCTGTTCACGGTAAACGCGAAGACCGGCGAGACGAAGGACATCTTTCGGGAGCACGAATGGCTGGGCCATTTGCAATTTTCGCCGACCGATCCTGACGTCATCATGTTCTGCCACGAGGGCACCTGGCACGAGGTAGACCGGATCTGGACCATCCACGCCGATGGCGCCGGCCTGAAGAAGATCCACACCCGAACCATGAACATGGAAATTGCCGGCCACGAATTCTTCTCCTCCGACGGCGCCACGATTTGGTATGACCTGCAAACGCCGCGCGGCCAGGATTTCTGGCTGGCCGGATATAAGGTCGCGACGGGCAAGCGCACCTGGTATCATCTGGAGCGCAACGAGTGGTCGGTGCACTTCAACGTATCGCCCGACGGCACCCTGTTTGCGGGAGACGGCGGCGATAGCGAGATGGTGGCTCGGGCGCCCGACGGCAAATGGATCTACCTGTTCCGGCCCCAACGCGTGCCGGACGTGGCCGGCATCAAGACCGCGAATTCCGAAGACCTGATCGACACCGGTTTCTTCCAGTCGGAGCGGTTGGTCAACATGAGCAAGCACGACTACCGCCTGGAGCCCAACGTGACGTTCTCGCCCGACATGAAATGGGTCGTCTTCCGATCCAACATGTTGGGTCCGGTACATGTCTACGCCGTCGAGATCGCGCGCAGCGCGAGTCGCTGATGCTAAAATTTTCCTCTTGACAACGGCCGGCCAGTGGCCATATACTGAACAGTGTTCAGCATAGTGGCTGCCATGGGAAGCAAACAAAGACGCGCACGGGAAAAAGAAGGGCTCCGGGAGGAAATCCTGGATGCGGCGCGCACCTTGTTTGTGAAGGAAGGCTACGAAAGCGTCTCCATCCGCAAAATCGCCGACAAAATCGAGTACGCGCCCGGCACCATCTATCTCTACTTCCGCGACAAGGCCGAAATCCTGGACCGCATCTGCGAAGAGACCTTCGCCAGACTCATTCGGAAGATGGATGCCATCAAGAACGATACGGCTGCGCCGCTCGATAAACTGCGCCGCGGCTTGCGCACGTACATCCATTTTGGCCTCGAAAACCCCAATCATTACGTGCTTACGTTCATTCAGGCCAAGGTTCACCATGAATCCAAGTCGGTCTTTGAAACCACTGGCCTGCAGGCCTTCGGTTGTTTGCGCCACGCCGTGCAGGGAGCGATTGACGCCGGTGAGTTAGTCTCCAACGACGCGGACGAGTTGGCGCAAACGCTGTGGGCCGGGATCCATGGCCTCACGTCGGTGCTGATCACCTGTACCGGGTTCCCCTTTGTCGAGAAGAATCGGTTGATCGACCGCATGGTCCACACGTTGGTGGAAGGCGTGGGTGCCAAAGGGAACAAATCATGAATTTTTTTTGCACCATTGATGAACATCGTTCATCGAATATACATAGTTCAATAGGAGGGGGAAATCATGAACTTCGTAGCCGTACAGATGCTGATTGGCGACCGCGCCAAATACCTGGGCCTGATCTTCGCAGTGGCGTTCTCCACGTTTTTGATGTCGCACCAGAGCACCATCTTCGCCGGCATCATGGATCGCACCACCAGCCAGATCAAAGACATCAAGGACGCCAGCATCTGGGTGATGGACCCCAAGACGCAGTACTTCGACGAAGTGAAGGCGCTCACCGACGACGATGTCTACCGCGTGCGCGGCGTCCCCGGCGTGGAGTGGGCGGTGCCGCTCTTCAAAGGGCTGCCGCGCGCCAAGGCCTTCGATGGAAATTTTCGCGTCGTGATCATGATGGGGGTGGACGATGCCACGCTGGTGGGCGCGCCGCGCGACCTGGTGCTGGGCTCCCCCGAAGACTTGCGCAAGCCGGACGCCGTGCTGGTGGATCGCGTGGGGTACGAGTTCTTCTTCCCCAAGCAGCCGTACGTCCTTGGCCGGACGCTTGAGCTGAACGATCACCGCGTCACCATCCAGGGCATCTTTAACTCGTCGGCGCCATTCCAGAACCTGCCGGTCTTCTACGCGCGCTACAGCCAGGCGCTGACGTACGTGGGCCGCGAGCGCAACCTGTTGTCCTTCGTTCTGGTCAAAGCCCAGCGAGGCCTGAGCGACAGCGAGGTCTGCCGCCGCATCGGCGCCGCCACCGGCCTCGACGCCGCCACCAGCCAGGAGTTCGGCTGGCAGACCATCCGCTACTACGTCGCGCATACCGGCATCCCGGTGAATTTCGGAATCACCATCGCGATTGCCCTGATGGTGGGCACCATCGTCGCCGGCCAGACCTTTTACATCTTCACGCTGGAAAACCTGAAGCAGTTCGGCGCGCTCAAAGCCATCGGCGTCACCAACTGGCGCATCACCGGAATGATTTTGCTGCAGGCGCTGATGGTGGGAGCGATCGGTTACTCCATCGGGATCGCCATGACCGCGGCGTTCTTCGAAATCACCAAGGGCAATCTGGATTTGAGGGGCTTCGTATTGTTCTGGCAGATCGCGGCCGGAACGGGGGCGGTGGTGTTGTTTATCGTGATGGCCGCGAGCTTGATGAGCATCCGCCGCGTATTGGTGTTGGAACCCGCGGTGGTCTTTCGCGGGTAGTCGTAGCACAGGCATTCGTGCCTGTGTGGTTTTCTCTTCCTGGAGCTCTTATGACTCATAACGTACAAACCATAACTCATCCGGCGGTCGTCTGCCGGCGGGTAACCAAGGATTTCGGCGCCGGTGAAAACCAGGTGCGCGTGCTGCGCGGCGTCGATCTGGACGTGCCTTTCGGCGGCATGACGCTGCTCGTCGGGCCGAGCGGCTGCGGCAAGACCACGCTGCTGTCCGTGGTCGCCGGGCTATTGAACGCCAGCGGCGGAGAAGTCACCGTGCTGGGCGAGGATTCGAGGCGCATGTCCGGCGGCGAGGCCGTCCGTTTTCGCCGCCGCAACATCGGATTTGTGTTCCAGCAGTACAACCTGCTCCCGGCACTCACCGCGGCGGAGAATGCCGCCGTGCCCCTGCTCGCCGCCGGCGTTCCCAAGAAGAAGGCCGTGGCCGCGGCCTCCGATCTGCTCAGCCAGTTGGGATTGGGCGAGCGGCTTCACGCCCTGCCCTCGCAGCTCTCCGGCGGCCAGCAGCAGCGCGTGGCGCTGGCCCGCGCCCTGGTCCACGGACCGCGCCTGGTGGTCTGCGACGAGCCGACCTCCGCGCTGGACCACGAAACCGGCAACGCCGTGATGGAGTTGCTCACCAATATAGCCGTGCGCCCCGACCGCGCCGTGGTGGTCGTTACGCACGACAGCCGCGTTTTCCAGTTTGCCGACCGCATCGCCCACATGGACGATGGCCGGATCGTTGAAACCAGCGGGGCCGGCTCGCGGCCTTTTGAACCCGTCTTTGCAGGAGTGAACTAATGATTAAATACGGACTGCCCATTTTCGCGGCGCTCGCCTTGACGTTCGCCGTAATCAAGATTGTCCACACGCAGCCGGTCCACGCCAAGCTGATGCCGCCGGCCGCACCGCCCTCGGCAGTCTACGCAAATCAAGTGGGCGCCGTGGGCCTGGTGGAAGCCGAGTCGGAGAATATCGCGATCAGCCTGCCGGTGCCCGGCCTGGTGACGCGCGTGGATGTCCAGGCGGGCGACCGCGTGCGGAAGGGCGCGCGGCTCTTCTCGCTGGACGACCGCGACCTCCAAGCCGAGCTGGCGCTGCGCCAGAGCTCGCTTGCGCTGGCCGAAACCAGGCTCGAAAAACTGGCGATGTCGCCGAGGCCCGAGGACCTTCCGCCCGCCGAAGCCAAGGTCCGCGAGTCCGAACAACTCTACCAGGACACCGCCGTGCAGCTCAACCTCATGGAGAGCGTGCGCGACAAGCGCGCCATCCGCGACGAGGATCTGCAACGCCGCAGGCTGGCGGTGAAGGCCGCCGAAGCGCGGCTCGACCAGGCCAAAGCCGAACTGGCGCTCCTGAAAGCCGGCACGTGGAAGCCGGATCTGGATATCGCCCGCGCCGAGGTGTTGGAAGCCCGCCGCCAGGTGGAGCGAGTCGAGGCCGACTTGAGCCGCCTGGTGGTGACCGCGCCCATCGCCGGTGAGATCCTGCAGTGCAAGGTGCATCCGGGCGAGTATGCGCAAGCCGGGCCGCTGGCGCAGCCGCTCATCCTGATGGGCGCTACCGCGCGGCTCAACGTGCGGGCCGACATCGACGAGCAGGACGCGTGGCGCGTGAAGTCCGGCGCCACGGCCACCGGCACGGTTCGCGGCAATACCGGCGACCGCCTGCCGCTGCACTTCGTGCGCGTGGAACCGTACGTCATTCCCAAGCGCAATCTCACCGGAGACAGCACCGAGCGCGTGGACACGCGGGTGCTGCAGGTGATCTTCGCCCTCGACCCCGGAGCGCGGGTGTATGCGGGCCAACAACTGGATGTCTTCGTCGATGCGGGAGGCCAGAAATGAAAACGACCTTGTCGCTGATTTTGATCGGCGCTTCTGTCTCATGGAGCGCGGCGCTTCCTTCGAGCGCGCCCGTGGCGGCGCAGTTCCACTCGCAAACCGCCGGCGCCAGCGCGGACCCGGCCGTGGAGCAATGGTGGCGGACCTTTCACGACCCGGAACTGGACTCGCTGATCGAGCGGGCCGTGCGCGCCAATCTCGATTTGAAAGTGGCCGCGTCCCGGGTGCTGGAGGCCCGGGCCGCACGCGGCGTGGCGCGGGCCGGTTTGCTGCCCTCCTTAGAGGCCAGCGACTTGGCGCAACGCCTCCGCGGATTAACGCCGGGCATACCCGCTCCCTACGAGACCAATATCTTCCAGCAGGGCTTCGACGCAAGCTGGGAGATCGACTTCTTCGGCGGCAAGCGGCACGCGCTCGAAGCCGCGAAGGCGGACGTGGCGGCCGCGGAAGAAGCGCGGCGCGATACGTTGGTCAGCCTGCTGGCGGAGGTGGCGCGCAACTACAGCGAGCTGCGCGGCACCCAGCGGCGCCTCGAAATCGCCGGGAACAACATCAGGCTGCAATCCGACACGCTCGACCTCACCAAGGTGCGGGCCGAGGCCGGGCTGGGAACGGAGCTCGATGTAGTGCGCCAGGCATCGCAACTGGCCGCCACCGAGGCCACCGTGCCGGCATTGGAATCGGCCCGGCAGATGAGCGTTCACCGGCTGTCCGTGCTGCTGGGCGAAGAGCCGGCCACGCTGGCCGAAGAGCTGACCGAGGTCAAGCCGTTGCCCGCGACACCGCCGGTGGTGCCGGTGGGTCTCTCGAGCGACCTGCTGAAGCGGCGACCCGACATTCGCCGCGCCGATGCCGAAGTCGCGGCAGCCAGCGCGCGCGTGGGCGTGGCTCGGTCCGACTTCTTTCCCAAGATCACGCTGACCGGCGCCGCGGGCCGGCAGGGCACTTCGTTTTCGGGGCTCACCTTGGGCGCGGGAAACTTCTTTGCCGTGGGTCCCGCAATCAGGCTGCCCATCTTCACAGGCGGCCGGCTGCGCGCCAACATGGAGGCGCAGAAACAGCGGTATAGCCAGGCCCAGCTTGCATACCAGAACACGGTGCTACGCTCGCTCGAGGAAACCGAGAACGCTCTCACCGCCTATGGCCGCGAGCAGGAGCGGCGCGAGCGCCTGCAGGCCGCGGCCCAAGCCAGCCGGCAGGCCACGCAACTGGCGAACGAACTCTACACCCGCGGGCTGGCCGACTTCCTGAGCGTGCTGGACGCCCAACGCCAGCAACTGGCCATCGAAGACGACCTGGTCGAAAGCGACACCGCGGTAGTCACTGACCTGGCGGCGCTGTATAAGGCTCTCGGCGGCGGCTGGAGCGGGCAGTGAGGCGCCCCCGGAAACCCCTCCCTCACGGTCGGGGCTCCGATCAGAGCCGCGAGCGTAAGCGAGCGGTTTGCGGCTGGTGAGGTTACGCCTTAACCGGCTTGTCCGACGCCTTCCAGTGCTTCTCGTCCCAGTACATCACCTTGCCTTCGCGATAAGACTGGGCGGCCAGGTTGATCACCACCACGGCCTTCGCGCCGGTCTCCACGTCGAGATGCGGTTTCTCGCGGGTCCGCATGCACGACAGGAAGTTCTCGATGTGCGCGGTCATCATGTCCTTCTGGTCGACCGGGATCTGGATTTCCTTGGTCCCGAACTTCTCTTCGTACTTGTCGCCGCCGATCGCCGCGGTCTTGAAGGTGCGGGGTTGCGAGTTCGGCACCACGGTCCGCTTGACCTGCGGCTTCACCGTAATGTACGGGACCATGCGCTCGAACTGCCCGTGTTCCACCATCACGATGGTTCCTTCGTGCCCGCGGATGGTGCCGGGGATGTGCTCGTCGTTGGCCATCGACGAGGTGAGCACCACCGAGTGGCCCTTGGCATACTCGGCCATCAGGTGGAAGGTATCGGGAACCTCGCGCTTCGGACCTTCCTTGAACACGTAGATGCCGCCGGTGGCCATCACCTTGACGGGGAACTGCGGTTCGTCCCAGCAGATGTTGAGGGGCGCGATCACGTGATAGAAGAGATCGCTGGCGGTGCCCAGCGAGTAGTCCCAATACTTGCGGAACCGGAAGAACCGGTCGGCATCCCACGGCCGCTTGGGCGCCAGCTTGTACTGCGAGCCCAGCCACATGTTCCAGTCGATGTAGTTGTCGCCCTTTCCATCGGGACCGGCGCCGTCGTCGATCGGGTAGTTCCACTCGCCATCGGTCGAGTTGCGGTGGTACGATCCCTGGCTCATGAGCATCTGGCCGATCATGCCCTTGGCGATGGCGTCCTTGGCCTTCCACCAGATGTCGGCCGAAGTGGTCTGCGAGCCCACCTGCAGGATGCGCTTGGTCTCCTTCACGGTGGCCACCAACTGCCGGGCCTCCTCGTTGGTGTGGACCATGGGCTTTTCGAGGTAGACGTCCTTGCCCTTGTCCATGGCGTCGAGCGCCATCTTGGCATGCCAGTGATCCGGCGTGGCGATGATCACCGCATCGACATCGGACTTGGCCAGCACCTCGCGGTAATCCAGGTAGCCGGGGACCTTATGCAGGTCGGCGGCGCGTTTCTTGCGCTTCTCGTAGACGTCGCACACGGCCACGATCTGGCAGGCGTTGTTCTGCTGGCCGAAGCGGGCGAAGTCGCGCGCATCGGAGAAGCCGCGCCCGCCGACGCCGAGCACCCCGATATTGATGCGGTCATTGGCGCCGAGCACGCGGCCGCCCGTCATTTTGGTACCGGTCTTGCCCGCGAACGCCGAGTTGGCCGCCCCGAGCGTGAGACCCGTCGCCCCCACGGTCTTCAGAAAATCCCTTCGATCGAGAGACTCTTTTTCGGTTGACATGAAAACTCCTTCCAGATCCAGTACGGTCTTATTATCACTCATGGCACGGCGATCCGCACGGGCGCGCCGCTCCGGCTATCGATTTCCGGGACGTGGCGTCAAAGAAGAGGAACCATGCGTGACAGTCTGCTGCAGGATCTCCGCTACACCTTCCGCACGCTCCGCCGCGACGCCGGTTTCGCGGCCTTCGCCATTCTCATCGTGGGACTGGGCATGGGCGCCAGTTCCACGCTCTTCAGCGTGGTGAACGCTCTTCTCTTGCGTCCGCTCCCATTCCGCGATCCCCACTCGCTGGTGTGGCTCGCCAACCACGACACCAGCGGGCTTTCGGGCCAGACCACACAGGTGGGGCACCTGCTCGACCTGCGCGCGCAGAATCAATCCTTCTCCGACCTCGCGGGCTACTTCGCCTTCTACGGCGTGGGCGACAACGTCCTCACCGGGCAGGGCGAGCCGGAGCGCCTCAGCGCCGCGCCGGTGTCCGGGAATTTCTTTCAGGTGCTCGGAGTCGAGCCGCAACTGGGCAGGCTTTTTAACGAGGAAGAGTGCAAGTGGCACGGGCCGAAGGCGGCGCTTTTGAGCCATGGGCTTTGGGAGCGGCGCTTCGCCGCGGACCCCTCCGTCGTCGGGCGCGCCTTGACGCTGGACAACGAGCCCGTCACGGTCGTCGGAGTCCTCCCGGCTTCCTTCGATTTCGGATCGGTCTTCGCTCCCGGCAGTCACATCGACCTGGTGGTTCCGTTCCCGCTCAGCCCCGAGACCAACCGCTGGGGAAACACCATGGCGATCGTCGGCCGCCTCAAGCCGGGCGTATCCGTCGCCGCCGCGCAGGCCGAAGTGCGGATACTGGCCGATCGCATGACCAATGCGCATCGCGAGCGCAACGAGTTTGAAGGCAAACTCAGCCTGCTGGAAGAGCACGTGAGCGGCCGCATGCGCCTGGCCCTGGTGGTGCTCGCATGCGCCGTCGGCGCCGTCATGCTCATCGTCTGCGCCAACCTTTCGAACCTGCTGCTGGCGCGCACCGCGGCCCGCCAGAAGGAGATCGCCCTGCGCACCGCCCTGGGAGCGGGACGCTGGCGCCTGCTGCGCCAGATGCTGACCGAAGGCGTCGCGCTTTCCGGTTGCGGCGCCTTGCTGGGCGTCGTCCTCGCCGTCGCCGGAACGCGCGCCGTGGCCCACCTCAACGCCTTCAGCATCCCGCTGCTCCAGAACGTCCGGACGGACTCGGCCACTCTGGGTTTCACCCTCCTGTTGGCGATTCTGACCGGCGTCGTCTTCGGTCTGGCGCCGGCTCTTCAAGTCCCGGCCAACGCCCTCAATGACGTTCTCAAAGACACCACCCGAGGTTCCACCGAGGGACAGCACCGCGGCTGGATTCGCGGCTCGCTGGTGGTCTCGGAGATTGCATTTGCCTGCGTCCTGCTGGTGGGCGCGGGCCTGCTCGTGCGCAGCCTCGTTCGTGTGCTGGACGTCAATCTGGGTTTCCGGCCGGAGCGGGCCGCCACGGTGCGCGTGGATCCCGATCCGCATTTCACGGGGGCGCAAATACTGGTCTATTTCGACGAAGTACTTCGCCGCGCAAGGGATATCCCGGGCGTACAGGCAGCCGGATTGACGGATGCGCTCCCCCTGGGCCGCAACCGCAGTTGGGGCGCGTCCGAGAAGGGGCAGACCTACCCCAAAGGGAAACTTCCCGACGCGTTTGTCCGCGTGGTGAGCGACGGCTACGTGGGCGCCATGGGAATTCCGGTGCGCGCCGGCCGCGATCTTGCGCCCACCGACAAATTCCCCAGCAAGCCGGTGATCCTGATCAACGAAACCATGGCGCGCACCTTGTTCCCCGGCCGCGATCCCATCGGCAAGACCGTCATGGCGTGCGGCGAACGGACCGTGGCTGGTGTGGTCGGGGACGTGCGGCACCTGGCCCTGGAGCAGGGCGCGGGCATGGAGATGTACCTGCCCATCCGGCAGTGCCGGGACTTCGCCTCCGTGGACCTTGTCATCCGCACGACGCTTCCTCCGGCCCAATTGGCCTCGGCGGTTCGCGCCGCGCTGAAGCCCATCGCACCCAACGTCTCCGGCGGCGACTTCCGCACCGTGCAGCAACTGGTGGACAAGGCCGTGTCTCCCCGGCGTTTCGTGGTGCTGCTGCTCGGCGGATTCGCGCTGTTCGCGTTGATCCTGGCCTCGCTCGGAATCTACGGCGTGATCTCCTACTCGGTCAACCAGCGCACGCAGGAAATCGGAATTCGCATGGCGCTGGGCGCGTCGGCGGGCAACCTGCAGTCCGGCATTATTTTGCAGACGCTGCAGCTTGCCGCGGTGGGCGTGCTGCTGGGAGCGGGAGCTTCGTGGGCCCTGGCGCGGGCACTCAGTGGGCTGCTTTTCGGAGTGACCGCGAGCGATCCAGTGACGTTTCTCGGCATGCTGGCTGTGCTCACGACCGTGGCTGCGATCGCCGGTTATCTGCCCGCGCGCCGCGCCTCGCGCATCGATCCCTCGGTGGCGCTGCGGGCGAACTGAGCGGCAAGCGTCGACTCGAGCGGGGGGCGATCCGTGCCGGGAACGTCTCTGGCGGCAGAAACCTCGCCAGGCGGCGGAGTGACAGACGACAAAAGCCGATCGTCTGTCCCACCTCTGAGTCCCGAGGTTTCTGAGAGCGGCGAGGGCCGACTGCCAGCGGAGGCGGCTGGGGTCATCGGGCAGCCCGACCCGGTCTTTACTTTCCACGAATGCGGCAGCGAGCGATCGGAACTGTCGAAGGGACCGGAATGGTGGATCGGCGCGCCTCGAAGGAGATGTTGGCGGGCGGGCAGGCGTGCGCCGCGACGGTTGCGTAGGGCAACGCATGGAGTCATTGGCGCGGCTGCCTCGGCTGGAAATGGCAACGATCCTGAATGCTTCCCTTCGAGTTGCAATGGGGGCAGAGCTCGATGGGCGGGTGGTGGGGGTTGCTGGGGTTGAAGCCTCGGGGCACAGTCTTGGACGCAACGGTCGGGGGCAGGGCAGGGGCCAAGTGCCCGAAGGCCAAATTGGGTTCGTTCCGCACGGAGAATGGAATTGGAGGATTGGCGGGCTCGGGCGCCGGATTGGGTTCGTTCCGCTGCGGGGCGGGAGCGGCCGCAGGCTCGGGGGACGGGGCGGCCGGTTCGGCGGGCGGCGGAGCGGGTTCGGGTTCTGGGGGCGGAGCGGGCTCGGAAGCGGATGCGGCCGGCGGGTCTGGGTCCGCGGGACGCGAGAGGCGCTCGGCCTGGTATTTGCGGAAATCGTTATAGGCTCGAATCCAATCGCGAATCGCGGCCTGGTTGCGGCGGAAGAGCTTCTGGAGGACGTTGGGGCCGGAGGCGTCTTCGACGAGGGCGGCTCCCAAGGCGTGCGGGGAATCTTCCTGTTTGGCCACCAG
>Ga0116221_1001885_pt1 | contig 13809 bp, 18 predicted proteins | sample Sb_taG_5_FD_88965 | JGI IMG/M metagenome (GOLD analysis project Ga0116221, IMG submission 88965) | Peat soil microbial communities from Weissenstadt, Germany - Sb_50d_8_FC metaG | ecosystem: Environmental > Terrestrial > Soil > Wetlands > Peat | place: Germany: Weissenstadt | collected 2010-09-21 | reverse complement strand
GGCCAAAGCACCATTGTCTCGTTTCAGCTGTAGCTGCTAGAATGCCGCTTTCTCGGATGGATTTGAGACCGAGTGCCCACGGTAAGGAGATCATCGACGATGGAAAAACGTCGGCTTGGACGCGGCTTGGACGCCTTGCTTGCCAGCACCGCCGGTGAGATGAATGCGGCCGGCGTTGGCATGGAAGCGGCTGGAGGGCAGGCCCGCGTGGCCGTAGAGCGGATCGATCACAATCCGTACCAGCCGCGCAAAGCGTTTGACGACGAGGAGCTGGCCGCCCTCTCGGAAAGCATTAGGACGGTCGGAATCCTGCAACCGCTGGTAGTGCGCCAGGTAGGAGAGCGATTCCAGTTGGTCGCGGGCGAACGCCGGCTTCGAGCTGCCCAGGCCGCCGGATATGGCGAAGTTCCTGTGAGGGTCGTGGATTTTAACGACCAGCAAGTGCTCGAAGCCGCCCTGGTCGAAAACATCCAGAGGACCGACCTGAATCCTATCGAGAAGGCGCAGGGGTTCCAGGAGTACCTCCAACGCTTCGACATGACCCACGAGGAATTGTCCAAGCGCCTGGGGTTGGATCGTTCCACCGTGACAAACCTCGTTCGCCTCCTGGAATTGCCTCCCGAAGTGCAGTCGGCAGTTCGCGTCGCCCAGATCAGCGCGGGGCACGCCAGGGCGCTCCTGGCGGTAACCGATCGCGACCGGCAGGTATCCCTGTGCAAGGAGATCATCGCTCGCGGTCACTCGGTTCGAGCCACGGAGGCGCTGGTCAAGGAACAGAAAACGGAACCGGCGGCCACGAGCCCTCGGTCGTCTGGGCCTGAAAAGACCGCACACGTGCAGTCCATCGAGGATGAGCTTCGCCACATGCTCGCAACGCGCGTCGAGATCCGTCTCCGTGGCAAAGACCGCGGGCAGATAATTCTGGGGTTCGAAACGAATGACGACTTCGAACGGCTTCTTGAAGTCTTACGCGGCCCATGCAAGCACTAAGCATTTGTGGCGCATCCGACAGTTGCTACCGCGGACCGTCCAGGGGAGTGCCAGGTCTGAAGAGACGGGTTCATGGGTTTGGCTTCATCAGAGAAGACGCCTGATGCCGAACCCAAGAACCCATCGCGATAGGAATGGCAGAGCACCGGGATTGCTGGGTCGATAGAATCATTGGAGCGTTGCTCGGGGCGTAGCGCAGTTTGGTTAGCGCGCCTGGCTTGGGACCAGGAGGTCAGCGGTTCGAATCCGCTCGCCCCGATTGACTCATGCTTGCTATAAATGAAGAAGGGGGTTGGCCGTCGCTGGTCAGCCCCCTGCTTCATTGCGCACTTCAGGCTTCGACCCCTCCTGGGATCTCACGCCCCGTGGACTGGCCAGAAAGAGATCAATGATTGTTGCCATCCGGTTCGGTCTTGACTATCACCAGCGACATGACCGGCCGCTGCAGGTCGGGATACCGCCAGGCATTTCCCAAAGGGATAAGGCGGCTCCTGGCTTGGGCGCTGAGCTGAGCCGTCTCGGCTACTTCTGCAACCAAAACTTGAGCCTGCTTCGCAGCGCGAACCCACGCACTTGCTGCTGGCGTGGGCGTCCAGACGACGAGGAAGACTCGAAAGTTATTCCGTTGCAGCACTGAGATGGTTTGCCAAATGACTTCCGACTGACTTGGCAACAGATACGGCGGGCTGCTCTTCAGCCGCTCGTAGAAATCGATGACAGCCTGCCCTTCGGTCCGGGGCACCTTCTCAACGGGGAACCTTCTGCCCATCTCCTGGAGGAATCGCTGCATCTGCTCCTGCTCTCCGTCAATCGTCCGCGATGGCGGCCCCTCATCCCCTGTACCAGACCCCTGTCCTTTCCCTGGTCCACCTTGCGGTTCGTCTATCGCATAGTGCGGAGCCGAATAGCTGAACTGGACCGGCTGGGAGGAGGTCCCAAACATTCCCGGCAGGCCGAAGTCATCGAGCGCCTTGCGGAAGGAGCCGGTCCCGTTATAGAGATTTACTCCCGTTTGGTCCTTACCTAGCGTACTGAGCACAATGAACATGGCTAACAAGATGGTCGCCATGTCCGCATAGGACATCATCCAGCCTTCGGTATTGATGTGCCCATCAACTGATTTCCGGCGCACTCGTGCCATTACCAATCTCCGTCACACAGGTCTAAGGCGCTTGTGCCGGCCCTCGCCGCTGTCTCTGCGGTACTCGTGCGAATCATTGCTGCCGCGAAAAAAATAGCCAAACCGAATCCGGCGAGGGATTGCCCCCAGGCCGCACGCCTATGCCCATCCTTCCGGGAGGAATGGATTGCTGCGTACCCAGAAAAGTTGTGAACAGGACAGCCTTGGGTAGAGCCTCAGTGTCGGCCACTTGAAAGTAGATGTCGTATGGCAGGTTACGGACGTTTGCCGCAATCGCCTGTAGTATTCCCCTGCCAACGTCCGTTAGCTTGTTGTCTGGACCGAGAAGGAGCTTGAGAGAGAGCTGGAGCGAGTAGCTGTCTTGCAAGGTGCCCAGCACGGGGCCTTCGAGCTGGCGAATCGCCACTGCGGCGGCCTCCAACCCAGGGCTGCTGTGAAGGGGGAGTACTTCCGATCCGTTTTGTCCCAGGCGCGCCGTCAATGGGCGCTCGCGTTGCACTACGGAGTCCAGATCTAGCCCGTCTGCAGTCGGCCCAGCGATACCAATCCCACCTGTGCCGAATAGCAATGAATCCCTCTTCTTCCCGTACTTCTCTTTCTCACTGGATGCAAATGTGATGATGCAGATAAAGCAGGCGATGAGTAGCGTGACCATGTCGCAATATGTGATAATCCATGATCCGCCATGTTGCTTCCCATCGTGTCCATCTCCGTGACTTCCACCGTGTCCCTTGTGATCATGCCCCGTGTGCGCCGCCTGGTTTTGCGCGGAGCCGGCACCATGGCGGTCGCCTTTTGCCGGTTCATGAGCGGCGCCTGCATGTGTGGCTTCGTTAACCATGAATAGAAGTCCCTCTCAGGATATATTGGAAGTGGCATCCGGCCCTGTGCAGCAGGTAATTCTGCTCTCCATGTTCGTTGATCTAAACTGTGCAGAGCGGAAGCTCAACCCCCTGCTCGCGCGCTGCCAGAAAACCAAGGGCTCTCTTATTCATCCCACGTGGATTCGCAGTTCCGCCTTCCGGGGGTTTGCCTTCGTTCCCAAACTCCGGTCTAAGAGGGCAATGCTTGCAAACTCTGCTTATTGCCCGTCGGGACCCGTTCGCGAGACGGCCCTTGGGGACCAGGTACCTCATCGACCGGTGCGTGCCAGAGGTTAGGCGGCGGAGCGTTCTTCGCTGGCGCGGGCTTTGGGCGCGAGGAATGCCTGGAGTTTCGTTTTCATCTCGCGTGGGGATTCTCCCTCGACCAGAGCGGCCAGGCCGCGGATCATCAACTCGCGCAACAACGACTCTTCCTTGTTGCGCGTCTCCAACTTCCCTGCCAGAGGCAGGTAGATGAGGTTGGCCACGAAGGCTCCGTAGAATGTCGTCACCATGGCGACGGCCATCCCCGCTCCGATCTTCGATGGGTCGTCCAGCTCATGAAGCATTTGAATGAGGCCGATCAAGGTACCCACCATGCCGAAGGCCGGCAGGGAGGCGCCCAACTGATCGAAGATCTTCTTGCCCGTGGTGTGGCGTTCCTGGATGTATTGCATCTCGATATTCAAGACCTCCTCGAGCTTCTCCTTGGGCGTGCCGTCGATCACCATTTCCAAGCCGCGCACCAAGAAGGGATCCTTGATATCCGCGATGCGCTTTTCCAGCGCCAGCAAGCCGTCGCGGCGGGCGAGCATGGCAAGTTCTGTCAGACGGCCGATCTCCTCCTTGGGGTCGGGAAGCTTGAAGAGAAAGCAATGCTTGACGACGCCGAACGCGCCCAGCGCTTTCTTCATCGGGAACATGATGAACACTGCAGCGGTCGAGCCGCCGAAGGCCACCATGGCGCCGGGGAGGTCGATGAAATCGGTGAGGCTGCCATGCATCATGATCGCGGCGCTGATGAAGCCGAAGCCCAGGATGAAACCCAGCAGCGTTCCAATATCCATAGCTACCCCTTAAACCTGATCGGCAGACTCCTCGGGCGGGAAGGCCGCGTTGCCCTGCGTCCCGCCGAACTCCTCCGGGCGCTCCGACACCCGTGAGATCCGGTTCGCGTCCGGGCAGCTCGCCTGGCCGCGCAGGACTGCGTTATGATCTGTCAACCTTGGTAGGCAATGGTGACCGGCTTGGTCGTTCAGCTCCGTGCCGCGGAAGTGCGTTGCACCCCGCCACCGAGCACGGCTAGCGCTATAAGCCAAACTACCTATAATGCCACCCTCCCGAAAAACCTAGCTCATCCGTTTTTTCCAGTCAACCGAATCATCGCAGTCTACCAATAACTCACTCCATGAAGAGCAGGGCGACGACGGTCGCGGCGCAGCACTTTTCATTTCGGAGTTGGAAGTTCCTGGGACAGATGAGCATGTCGGCGCGGGCAGGTCCTGCCGAGCTGCCGTCCGCAAGACATTGGCACGAGGCCGTCCGGTTGAGCGGATTTGCGCAACGGCGTTCTCTCTTAAATCGCGAAACCGTTACAGCCGATACAACCATCATGGACGTTCAAGCTTCCCAACTTCAGGTGCTGAGCAAGCTGCTGGACGTGGCGAACCTGAGGCATCGCGTTATTGCCCAGAACATAGCCAACGTCAACACCCCAGGCTATCACCGGCTGGGTGTCTCGTTTGAGGAAGCTTTTACCAAGAAGCTCGGTACCGCTCCCGCGCAGGAACTCAGCGCCATCGAACCTAAAGTGCTGGAGACAGGGGGCGGCGCGCCACGTGCGGACGGCAACGATGTCGACATGGATGCCGAGATGGGACGTTTGACCAAGAATGCACTTCTGCACAACATGTTCACGCAGATACTGGCCGGCAACGTCGCAACGATGCGCAGTGCCATTACGGGACGCTAGCAATTAGCAGGGCCAGGCACTTGCTAGCAGACCGATCCTTGCTACGGGGGAAGGCAGCATGAATTTCGATGACATGATGAATGCTGCCAACATCAGCGCCTCCGGCCTGTCGGCCGAGCGGCTGCGCATGGAAGTCGTCGCCAACAATATCGCCAATGCCAATTCCACGCGCACGCCGGGAGGCGGTCCCTTTCGGCGGCAGGATGTCGTTTTTGCGACCGTGCTCAATGACCACTTGCGGGGCGCCGGGGCCGGCCGGCTCAACCTGGGGGGCGTCCAGGCAGTGGACGTCGTCGACGATCCCTCGGAGTTCCATCGGGTGCACAACCCGGGCCATCCCGAAGCGGATGCCGACGGCTACGTGGCCATGCCCAACGTGCACCTGCCGGTCGAAATGGTCAATCTCATCACCGCCAGTCGCGCCTACGAAGCCAATGTGAAAGTGCTGCAGTTTTTCCGCCAGATGACGGAACAGGCGCTGACCATCGCACGTGCATGATGATGGCTGGCGCGGGAGGGGGGTGTCCTTATGACAATCGCACCAGTCGGGCCAACGACTACGGCTGCTGGGGTTGTCGGCATTCAGCCGGAGAAGGTAGCCCCGACCGGGGAGGTGCCGTTTACCAAGCTGGTCGACCAGTTGCTAAGTTATGCGGACAGCCGGCAAGTACGTGCCGATCAAGGGGTCATGGATTTGGCGGGAGGACGCACGGAGAATGTTCATAATGCCATGCTGGCCGTTGCCGAGGCGGATTTGAGTTTTCGGCTGGTCCTGGAGATCCGCAACCGTCTCACGGATGCTTATCAAGAAATCATGCGTATGCAGGTTTGAACGTGATCCGCATGGCTAGCCTGGCTGCGCGATCTCCACGCCGTGGGCTTGGAGCATGCGTGCCTCCTGGCCGCCGTGACTGACTTCATTGAATCGATACCCATGGACGCACTACGAAGGTTCGCCGCACAATGGAGACAGCTCTGGCTGGGCATGAGCCTGGCCCGGCGCCTTGGCCTGTCGGTCACGGCGGCGGTGTGCGTCGCGTTGATCGCCGGCGTCGGCTACTGGGCCTCCCAGCCGGACTGGCGCGTGCTTTATGCCAATCTGGCGCCGGAGGACGCCAGCGCCGTCACCAGCAAGCTCCAAGCCCAAAATGTCTCCTTCCGCCTGTCCGCGGGCGGCACCACCATCCTGGTACCCACCGACCAGGTCCAGCAACTTCGGCTCGATTTGGCCGTCGACGGCTTGCCCAGCAAAGGCGGCAAAGGCTTTGAGCTGTTCGACGATGCTCCCCTGGGCATGACCCCCTTCTTGCAACATGTCAATTACGGCAGGGCCTTGCAGACCGAACTGGCCAAATCGATCATGCGTCTCGACCCGATCGCGCAAGCCCGCGTTCATATCGTGCAGCCCGAGCCGACTCCCTTCCTGCGCGACCAAAAACCGCCCACGGCCAGTGTCGTGCTCTGGTTGAAGCCCGGAGCCGCCCTGAGCCACTCCATGGCCAACGGCATCATCTCGCTGGTGGCGCATAGCGTGGAGGGTCTGGCCCCCGATCAGATCACCCTGCTGGACAATACCGGCCGGCTCCTCTCCGAGCCGCGCGGCTCCGAGCAAAACACGGCCGCCACGTCGCAGTTGGAATATCAACGCGAGCTGGAGAAAGGTCTCGGCACCAAAGCGGAGGAGATGTTGGCGCGGCTGCTGGGTCCGGGCCGGGCCGTGGTGCGTGTCACGGCGGAAATCAATTTCAAACAACTCAAGGAGAAACGCGAAACCTACCGACCCGAGGAGCGCGTCATCCAGAAGGAAAAGGTAACCAATACCAAGAGCACCGGCTCTGCCAAGACTCCTTCCGGCGTTGCCGGGGTCGAAAGCCAGAAGGGCAAGCCGACGGCCGCTGCCGCCACGAGCCCGAACAACACCGAGGAGACGGTTGAGAATGAATACGTCGTGTCCAAGACGATCCAGGAAACGGAAGACCGGGTGGGCAGCGTCGAACGTCTCACGATCGCCGCGATGGTGAACCTGAGCAACACGGACGAAGCCGGGCAGGCCGCGCCGGCGATGACCATGAAAGATGCCGAGGAAATCATCAAACAGGCCGTGGGCTTCAAGGACAAACGCGACAGCATCAAGGCGAGCGACGTCAAGTTGACGGACACCTCGCCCCTGACAGGGGTCGATCCCGACCTGGTGCAGATCCAGCGCTGGCAAACCTATCTCCATTTGGTGCGCAATGCTTCGTTGGGCATCGCCTCTCTCGTTGCCCTGTTCCTGGGCTATGGGGTCTTGCGGCGTCTGCGTCCCTCGGAAGCGCCGGCTGTCGGCGCGGAGGCAGGCGAGTCTTTGCGCACACTCGAGAATCTCGGATCTCTGGTCCAACGCAATCCCGAGGTTACGGCACGCCTGCTGGCAACCTGGCTCGAGGAGCCTCGACAGCCCGCGCGCAAGGCAGCCGCCTGAGGGGCGCGCGCAGTTGCCTGAGGAAGAACGGCTCAAAGAAGAGCAGCGACACACATGGAAATCATGTCTCCTGAAGACAAGGCCGCGGTGCTCTTGAAGTGTCTGCCTCCGGAGAAGACGGAGGGCCTGTTGGCGCGTCTCGGCCCCGAGCACCGCGAGCGCTTGCGCGTGCACATGAACCACCTCGGTCAAGAGCCCCAATTGCAGAGAATCCTGGAGCAAGTGCTGCGCGATTTCGAAGCGCTGCTGCAGCAGCCGATCCAGAATCCGGCCGCGGCGCTCAAGGACTCCGTGGAACTATCGGTCAAGGCCCAGGCGCAAGAACCCCAACAACAAGCCGCTCCTGCCGTGCCGGCGGAAGTGTCCAAGCCCCCCGAAGCACCGAAAGCCCCGAGTCTAAACGATGCCGTGGGCATGCTGCATCTCCTGGAAGCTGCCCACCTGGCCGCGGCCCTGGAGGAGGAACAGCCGCGCACCGTCGCCTTGGTCCTCGACACCTTGGAGACCAACCAAGCAGGCGAAGTTCTCAAGCGCTTGCCCTCCGAATTGCGTCGCGAGGTTTCGCCACGCCTGGGACAGGGCACGACCGTGAGTCCCCGCTTGCTGCCGCGCATCGCCCAGGCCATCGTCCAGAAGTGCCAGGTGCTGCGCGAGAAACCCAAGCGGCAGACCGATGAAGCGAAGTTCAGGAAAATGGCAGACATGTTACGGCTCCTGGACCAGAAGGCGCGCACGGAAATGCTTACGGCCCTGGAGGGCAGCGACGTCGAGACCGCCAACCGGGTCCGCGAGTATCTCTATCGCTTCGAAGATATTCTGGTGATCGAAGACCGCTCGATTCAGAAGCTTCTGGCCGAGATCGACTCCAAGAGTCTGGCCACGGCGATCAAAGGCGCCTCGGAGCAAATCTCGGAAAAGATCCTGGCCAACCTCTCCAAACGCGCCCGCGAAACGCTGACGGAGGAAATGGAGTTCTTGGGGACTCTCCCAGCATCGCAGATCCAGCAAGCGCAAAAACTGGTGGCAGACGCGATCCAACACCTCGACGAGGCGGGCGAGCTGGTGATGAAGGAATAGGCCCCTGTGCTTTCTCTTGTGGGTATTGCGGTGAACAACGAAATTGCCATCGCGCTGCGGTTGGCCTTGCGCAGGGTTGTCCTTGTCGACCCGGAGGCCCCTCTGCCGCCCGTTGCCATGCCTGTGAAAAGCGCTGCCCCGGAGGCTGCCAGCGCCGAGCAACCAACGAAGCCTGCTGAAGATAAGCAACTCCAGCAGGAACGAGCCGCCATCCAGGCGGTGCTCGACAGTGTGACGGCCGCCCTGCAAGAGTTTCAACGCCGCGAGACGCAAAGACTGACAGAGATGCAACAGGTCGCGATCGAGCTGGCCGTGGCCATTGCGTCACGGCTGACGCACGCCAAGATTCAAGCTGGAGATTTCGGCATCGAGGGACTCGTGCGCGAAGTTCTCGAACAGGTCGACCGCCAACAGCCTGCGACTCTCTATCTCCATCCCCAAGACATGGCCTTGCTGGAACGGCGCGCAGAGGACGAACCAACGTTGTTTGCCACCGGCCAGGCCGTCCGTCTGACGGCCGATCCGGCGCTTGGTCGCGGAAACTGTCGAGCGGAGTGGGGAGACGTAAGCATCTTGTCAGCATGGCAACAGCAGCTCCCGGAAATCCAACAACACTTGCTGCGGGGAATCACGGATGCTCGGGCTGGACATCGCGCAACTCAGGCGTGACATACAGGATTGGGATCTCTGTCAGACCATGGGCAAGCTACGCGGCGTCCACGGACTGCTGCATTGCGCCATACCCGCGGCCGTCGGCGATCATTGCGAGATCCTCGGCCCCAAGCAGCACCGGTTGCCGGCCGAAGTCATCGGGTTTTCCGACGGCATTGCCAGCCTCGTTCCCTATGAACATGCGGAGCACCTGCGCCCGGGGATGCCGGTGGTCCGCGTGGGGCGCGGCCTCATGGTCCCGGTGGGCAAGGGATTACTGGGACGTGTCGTGGATGGCTTGGCTCGCCCCCTGGATGGTCGTGGGCCGCTGCTCACGGGCCAAAGGCGTGCCGTTCGCAGCGCGGCCCCTCCCGCCATGAACCGGGCACGCATCCAGGCCCGCTTTGTCACGGGGCAACGAGCCATCGATGGTTTGTTGACCCTGGGCCGCGGCCAACGTGTCGGCATCTTCGCGGGCAGCGGCGTGGGCAAATCCAGACTGCTGGGCGAGATTGCCAAGAACTCCGACGCCGACGTCAATGTCCTTGCCTTGATCGGTGAACGCGGCCGCGAAGTCCGCCCCTTTCTCGACGACTGTCTGGGACCCAAGGGCTTGGAACGCTCCATCGTCGTTTTGGCTACCAGCGACCAGACCCCGCTGATGCGCGTTCGTGCCGCCCAGGTAGCGATCACCATGGCTGAACATTTTCGCGAATCGGGAGCCAACGTCTTGCTCCTGCTCGACAGCTTGACCCGCTTGGCCATGGCGCAACGAGAGATGGGCCTGGCCCTTGGCGAACCGCCCAGCGCGCGCGGCTATACGCCTTCGGTTTTCCAATTGCTCGCCACCACCGCCGAACGCCTGGGGTACTCCACGCAAGGCAGCATCACCGGCATCATGACCGTTCTTGTCGACGGCGACGACCTGGACGAGCCTATCTCCGACGCGGTGCGTTCCCTGGTCGACGGCCACATCGTGCTGGATCGTAAGCTCGCCGAGCGTGGCCACTACCCGGCGATCAACATCGGCCGCAGCCTCAGCCGAATTGTGCACGATGTTGTGGACGCTGCGCAACAACTGGCCGCCCGAAAAGTGCGCGCCATCCTCGCCACCTACGCCGAAGTCGAAGACCTCATTCGCATCGGCGCGTACGCCAAGGGCACCAGTCCGCAAGTCGACAAGGCCCTCGAACTCATGCCCTTGGTGGATGGTTTCCTGAAGCAGGAACTGGAAGAGCACCCTGCTTACGAAGAGACTCGGGCCGCCCTGGAGCGCATTGCCGCTGCCTGGCCTTTTTAGTGGAAACGTGCGGAAAGACGGCACGAACTCGAAAGGTACCGGTTTGAAAGGGCTGCCGTGAAGAGGTTCGAATTTCGCTTGGATAAAGTCCTGAAATTGAAAGAGCAACGGCAGCGGCTCGCCGAGCTTCGGCAGCAGCAGGCGCAACTGGTTGTCGAAGGAATTCGTCTGGAAATCGCAACCATTCAGGGGGAACTAGCAGCGGCGGCAACCGCTCTCGAGACGCACATTGGACATGCGATCGCGGCCGGGCCATGGACCGCCCATTACGAACACTCCGCCCAGCTTGGAAATCTGTTGCGGGCGACGGAGCAAAGGCTTGGGCGAGCGTTGCAAGAGCTGCAAACGGCCTCGGCCTTGCGCACCAAAATCACGACCGAAGTGGAAGCGCTGCTGGCCTTGCGCCAGCAACAATGGCAAACGCACTGGCAAGGAGCGATGGCAGCAGAGCAAGATCTCTTGGAAGACCAGGCCATGCGCCGTTGGCACGCTGCACGAGCCGCCGACTCACGCTTGCGGCAGCCTGAGCGGGAGTGAACCATCCCATGAAGCAATTCTTGACGCTGATCGTGACCTCGGCACTGATGTTCGCCGGTTCGGCCTTCGTCTCCTGGAATATGGCGCGACCGAAGGCCACGCCAACAGAATCCGCAGAAGCGGAGCCTGCGCTGCCGGGGTCGGCTCGGGAGCGTGACCGCGAAGGGAAAACACCGCCGGCCCATTCGGCGACCGGGTCGCCGTCCTCTCTCGGCAATGCGCGGCCCGCCCATTCGTCCGGAACGGAGGAGGCGGTTCAGCTTGCCGCCAATCTGCGCGCGCGCCTCGCACAGGTAAGAGATCGAGAAGCACGACTCGACGCCAGGCAGAAACACCTGGACCTCATCTTTCAGGATATCCGTGCCGAGCGCGGAGCTATCGAGGACCTCCGAAAACAAATACTCGAAGAGTTGACAAAGGCGCCGCCGGTAGCACCTGTCGTGACGCCGGCCCCACCCAAGGCCGCGCCAACCTCGCCTCCTAACCGTGGCCGCGAGCAGAAATCCGACGAACTCCTTCCTGCTCCCAAGCGCCTCGGTAAGGAGGACGGCAAGAACGCGGCAACAACGGCGAAGGAGGAATTGGCCGGCAATGCCGCCGTGCTTCTGGAAAAACTGGCGAGCAGCGGCAAGATGGACGCTGCCGTCAAGCTGCTGGCTGGGCTTCCGCAAAAGCAAGCTGCCAAGGTGTTATCCGATCTCACCGATCCCGACCTGGCCAGCCGATTGCTTGAAAAGCTTAGAGAATCCAAGCCCGCGTCGCCCGCATCCTCCCGTAACCCAGTCGAGCCGTAAAGAAAGGTCGCGCAACTTTCGCTAAGAGTTTTCCTATCCTGCCCGTTCTTCCCTAACGGAATAACTGGAATACTCCTCAAGATCGATAGGCTCTTCATCCGATTCTTAACAAGTATCGCTAAGGATGCGCTGTGCGCGGAAGGAGAGCCGAGCGTGGGTCAGTTCCTGGATCTGCTTCAAGGAGATCCATCGAAAAAGCCGGCAGCCGTGCCAGCAGCCGCCAAGAGAGGGCTCCCGGGCCGTTCCCTGCTGCTCACTCTCGGCATGATCGCCGTGACGGCTGGGGTCGTGCTCCCCAACGTCATGACGGGCAAGCATCTGCTCCCTGAGCCGGCACCCTTGGTTGAACCGGCAGCAAATGCGGAGACGGAGTACCCGCCGCCCGCGCAACTCGAAGCCGCGAGTTCCGCAGGGTTGCTCCTGCGCCTGGTCCTGGGGACCGTCCTGGTCATGGGACTGTCGGGCGGGGTCCTCTGGACGGCGAAACGCTGGTTGGCGAGCGGGCCTTCCGGGAAGAAAAGCGGCCATCTGCTTCAGCTCCTGGAAACCCTGCCGCTCAATTACCGCTGCTCGGTCCACCTGCTTCAGGTCGGCGGCCACCAGGTGCTGGCGGCGGTGGACGGTTCCGGGATCAAGACGCTGCTGACCCTTCCCGAGCCTTTCGAACATGCTCTGCGCGGTGAACAGACGCGCGACCTCGCGCTCCTGGATCCCGCAGATGAAGTCATCGTGCCGATCTCCAAGCACCTGGGGCGCTAAGCGGCCTGGGTGCACGCGCAGAAGATCTCAAGGAGGCCAGCCATGACCGACACCGTCGATATCGCGCAACGACTTGCCGAATCCGGCACGTTCCAGAACCTGTCCTCGCCTCTGCAGACGGCTCTGTTCCTGGGCGCGCTCGCCTTGCTGCCGGCGGCACTGGTGTCCCTGACTTCCTTCACACGCATTGCCATCGTTTTATCCTTCGTGCGCAGGGCCGTGACCAGTCAAGAAATACCGCCGAATTCCGTCATCACGGGCTTGGCTCTCTGTCTGACCCTCTTCGTGATGGGGCCTGTCTGGGAAGACATCAGCAATCAGGCGCTCACTCCCTACATGGACAAGAAGATCACCGGTGTCGAGGCGTTACGCATCGGCAGCGTGCCCCTGCAGAAGTTCATGCTCCGCCAGACACGCCGACAAGACCTGGCGCTCTTTATCCACATGGCAGGTTTGAAGGATCTGAAAGAACCGCGCGATACGCCGATGCGCGTTCTCATCCCTGCCTTCGTGATCAGTGAACTCAAGACCGCCTTCACCATGGGCTTTCTGATTTACATGCCCTTCCTGCTCGTGGATCTGGTCATCTCCAGCATCCTGACCGCCATGGGCATGGTCATGATGCCGCCCGTCATCATCTCCGCCCCGTTCAAGATCCTCTTGTTTGTTCTGGCCGATGGCTGGCACCTGGTGACCAGGGCCTTGAGCCTCAGTTTCGGTTAGAAGGAAGCAGCAGCGTGTCCATTCCCCAGGTCCTGGAACTGAGCCGCGACCTCCTGTACACGGCGTTGTTGCTGGCCCTGCCGGCGTTGGCGGTGAGTTTGACAGTCGGGCTGTGCGTGAGCGTCTTCCAGGCCGTGACCAGCATTCAGGAACAGACGCTGAGCTATGTGCCACGCATCCTGGCCGTGAGCGCCATCATTCTGATCACGCTCACCTGGTCCCTGCAGACTGCCATCCACTTCACGGTCCGCATGCTCTGGCACGCGGCGGAGGTCACCCGGTGATTGCAGGTCGTGCGTTTAACCAACGAATGGGATAAGGCGACGGTCCGCAACCTACAGGGTAAGCCGCTGGCGGCCGCCTGAGAGCGTTGGTCGATGATACATGAAGCGCAGCCAAGGGACGACGCATGCAACAGGCTCGGCGCGCCGGAGAGAACAAACGACCGTGGGGCAAGATCGTGGCCGTGCTGGCCGCTTGCCTGGTCACGCTGATTGGTGTCGCCGGCAATCTGGCCCCCGAGACGATTTTCGTAAGGGCG
>Ga0116221_1001883_pt1 | contig 13823 bp, 15 predicted proteins | sample Sb_taG_5_FD_88965 | JGI IMG/M metagenome (GOLD analysis project Ga0116221, IMG submission 88965) | Peat soil microbial communities from Weissenstadt, Germany - Sb_50d_8_FC metaG | ecosystem: Environmental > Terrestrial > Soil > Wetlands > Peat | place: Germany: Weissenstadt | collected 2010-09-21 | reverse complement strand
TTCCGCCAAATCCTCTGAGGTCACCGAGCATGACGACCGCCTCAGTCCTACTGTTGGGTACGAAATTGGGATTGGATCGAGCCCACTTATGAAACGGCCGCGTATGGACCGACGCCCGATGCACGGTTTTCCTCCCGACGTGGCCGCACGCGTCTACGACCGCATCGGGCGCCTGCAGGACACCCAGGCACCGATCGAGCACGCTGCGGTTGATCGCCTGGTCGCTGCTGGCGACCTGCGTCACGCGGTGGCCGTATTCGAGCTCGGATGTGGGACGGGCACCTTTGCCAGGCGCCTTCTGAGCGAAGTGCTGCCTCAAGATTCTACGTATGTTGGAGGCGACGTAAGCACTCGTATGGTCGCACTCGCCCGCCAACGCATAGCGCCGTGGGCTCCACGGGCGAAGATCACTCAACTCGACGGATCGCTCCCACTCCCCAGCGCCGACGGCTCTGCTGACCGCTTCGTCGCCGCCTACGTCTTCGACCTCCTAGAGACCGAATACGCCCGCGACGTCGTGAACGACGCCCACCGAGTGCTTCGCGATGGAGGGCTACTGTGCGTTAGCAGCCTCACCTGGGGACGATCTCCGCTCAGTCGGACAGTCTCAGTCGCCTGGAACGGTCTGTGGCGCTTGGTCCCGAGCGTGGTCGGCGGATGTCGTCCGATCGGCCTGAGAGATCTCCTCGATCCTGGTCGCTGGCGCGTCCAGGAAGACTTGGTGGTTGAGGCGTGGAGCGTACCCTCCGAGGTCTTGATAGCGATGCGATCGGACTAAGAGAGGGCGGCTGAATACCTGGGTCCCCGCGTGTCGGTCGCTCACGGGACATTGAGGGCAGATTGGGGTATTCAGTGCCGCTTCGTGTCCTAGCGTTCCGATCGCACGCGCTCATACTCCGCGCTTGGGGCGCAGGATGTGACGAGCGCCCGAGCCGTTGATAGTGCGGTTTGATACATGCATCAGCATGAGACTTCGACGAGCGCAGATGGAACAATATGGAACTGGTGATTGACCGGCGCTCTTGGTGGTTTCACAAGTTGGCTCGGGCGCCCGTGTACCTGTATCGATGGAATCTCGGATGGCTGCTCGGCCATCGATTCCTCCTGTTGGTCCATGTGGGGCGCCACAGTGGCCGCCGGTACGAGGCGGTGGTCGAGGTAGTCCGTTGGGAGCGCGACGGCGAGGTGGTCGTCGCGTCAGGCTGGGGTGACGCAGCTGATTGGTTCCGCAACGTCCTCGCCGAACCACAGGTCGAAGTCGTCGTCGGAAGCGACAGATTCACAGCCACCCACAGAGTCCTCCCGATCGACGAGGCAGCCGAGGTGCTGGCTGACTACGAGAGACGCAACCGCTGCATGCGGCCCGTGGTGAACAGAATGCTTGGCTATCTGGTGGGATGGAGGTATACGGGCTCGGCCGAAGCAAGGCGCCGAGTAGTGGAGCAACTCCCAATGGTGGCATTTGATAAAGCCGGGATGTCTGACAACAGCTGACGTGACGGGATCTGGCGATACCCGTCGAGCGAATGGCTGTCGTTCTGCTCGCGTCACAAGACTCGAAAGGGTTCTGACGGCTCCGCCCAGATGGATCGTTCTGTTCGAAAGTCCTCGGGGGGGAGTGGGGGGTGGCATCCAGCGAGGAGGCTGCCGTCAAGCGTGCTGGAGCCGAAAACCGTCGGCGAGCCCGCGACCGCATTCTGGGCAGGTCTCGGCTGGCATGGTTGTCTCAGCCCCACACGCGTCGCAGTAGGCGTGGCGGGGACGCTGCTCCACTGGGCGTTGAGGTTGGATTCCGGGATCAGGTCATCGCCCGGGAGGGCTTCGCGGATTCCTGGTCGGTCGCGCCCCATCGGAGATGCCAGGGTCTCGCAAGCAAGGTGTAGGCCGCAGCGGCGATTCCGACGATCCCCAGGCAGGCGCCTCGAGGTCTCATTCCATCCTCTCAAACGACCCGCCGATCCACCATCCAATCATCTCAACTGACGTCGTACCCAAGCGTGCGACTCACGGTGTCACCGAATCACTGCCGTGGCCGGACGGAGCCCAACGATTCTTTCGGCATTTCAGGTGCGATGTCAGACCCAACTCGCTGTGAGAAGGAGGGTCGCCGTGACGCTAAGCAGGACTGGACAGACTTTGAAGAATATGACGGAGGTACGGGCGCCGGTCATCGCCGTGAGAGTGGCCACGGCAAGAAGCATGATCGCCGAAGCCCTGTAGATCCAAGCTGTCAGGGTCTCGTGCGAGCCGCCAACGGCAGTTGCGATGACCACGACGGCGGCAATGAACCACACGGTGAAGCCCTCAGCGATCCATTCTTGGGTGATCACCAGCCGATTGTCATGGGAAGTGTCGTCGAATCCGTGGACCACTCGTGCCGTGGGTAGGACGTGGGCGACTCCCCACACGGTGATGATCCCGGCTGCGACGTATGCCAAGGCGGCGCTCATACAGACATCTTCCGCTGCCGTGGCCGTCTGCCCAGGGTCAAAAGGCCAAGGTGGCGACCCCTCAGCAACGGCGGCAGGGCAGAATGGCCGTGAGTGGCGAAGCCTTACCGTCTCGGGCCTGCCCGTCGAATGGTCAACCTGGTCATGACGGCGATGGTCCGTCTGGGCATCGGAGGCAAGACGACGTATCTCCTCACCACGACCGGCCGAAGAACCGGGCAGCAGAGGACGACGCCGGTGATCCTCGTCCGGACCGACGGAGAACGGTGGCTTGTTGCGCCATACGGAAGCGTGGCCTGGGTTTACAACGTGCGAGCCAAGCCAGAGGTGACCCTTCGGCACGGCAAGCGAGCGGAGATGCTTCGAGCCGAGGAGGTCGACTCAGAGATCGCAGGCTCCGTTCTCCAGCGCTACGTCCGCAACGTCCGGGTGGTGGCTCCGTTCTTCGATGCCGCCCGTGAGGATCCGGTGGAGAAGTTCGTCGAGGAAGCCTTCCGCCATCCCGTGTTCAAGCTCACCGCTGGCGAGGCCCCCGAACGCCGGGAATAACTTCGCTCCGGTTTTGGGCTGCCGGCGATGCCACCCGACAGGGATGCCGGTTGCGATTGGGAGTGGCAGCACGTAATCGTGGGATCCGAGGTGGCGTCAAGAACCGTCGCCTGCCCAGTTAATCGGCGACCCCGCGTGCATGAAGTCGCTGGAGCCGAGACAATCGGTCGCGCCTGCTACGCCCGCCTGTAATCGGCGATATGCGCCAAGGAGCTCACGCAAGCTAATTCCGTACTTCTGGCGAAGATTCGCAACGTGGAAGTCGGCGGTTCGAGTCCGCTCACCTCCACACCGTCGTAACTGCAACAACGTTCCTTCTCTTCTGCAGGGTTGACCGGGTCCCCGCCGAACTGTGCGGCACTACGAGTCCTGACCGGACGCTTCGTGACCTTCGCCTCTACCCTTCGCGCGACGTTGGGAGTCATATGGATGTCAGGTAGGAGCATGGATCGGAGATCCGAAGACCCCGTCAGCGTTGGACAGTGCGCTGTTTGTCAGGTCGGACCCTGCCTCGGGAACCTAGCCATAGGAGAAAGGGGTTCGCGATGAGAAGTGTTGGTGACAAGCTGCGTGCCGCGGCCGAGCCTTACCTGAAGCCTGGGGAGACTATCGAAGAGGTCTTTATTGGGCAGAACCGCAGCATGATGAAGCAAATCCTTTTCGGGATGATCTGGAACAAAGGTCGTCTCTTCGTTGTGACCGCGGAGCGGATCCTCGTGCTGCACGCGAGCATGTGGACTCTCCACCCGAAGGGCGTTCTCGCCGAACTGCCTCGGTCGACCCGTTTCGGCCCGCCAACTGGGCTAACTCATATCATCCAGGTCAACGGGAGGCCGGTGTATGTCGGGAGGAAGTTCTTCAAGGACATAATCGCCGCCGACGGCGCCCTCGAGGTCCCGCCGGTCGCGGCCTAGAACGCTGCGTCGATTCGGGCGGCCAGCACGACGTGTGTTGGCCGGTTTGGATTTTGGAAGCTCTATCCAACCTCGGGCGAGTAAGAGCGTTAGGGCGCTCTGAGCTAGAGCACAGCCTTGTGGTTTTGTTTAGAGGAGCGAACCCAGGCGGACCAGTCGGCTTGTCAAACTTGGTGTGCCCAGACCCTCGGGGGCTGTCAGCCAGGTTGGAGTAGAGCCTGCCCACCCGGGCCCAGAAGTCGGAGTTTAAGCGTGTCCGCTCAGGACCAGAGAATACATGTCGTGTATATCCCCGATCAATAGCGAGCGTTTCCGAAGTCGTTGCCTCCGATCACCGGACGCCGGACGTCAAAGCGATTTAGCCTGTTTCAACCCGCCCGAATGAAAGTGCGACCCCCGAACCTGTTCAGAGATGATCACCACCATCACAACGCCACTGGGTTGACCAGGGCTTACTCTGGGCCAAATCACAGCGTTGTGGTTTGCTTAGGAGGTTGAACCGTGTTGCTCGCGTCGGCTCATCAGGGCTTTGCCGACAGGCTTCACTCCACTCTCGGCGACAGCCCTCGAGGACCGATGCATTTCGCGAAATCGGCATAGAGCATCGTGACCCAACGATGACCACACACTCCTACAACGTCTTAACGCCTGAGTTCGTCGCCCGCATCCGAGCCAACTTTAGGACCGGGGTCATCATCCCCATGGGCCCATGGTCCGGAAAGCCATACTCGCGGTGAGCGCCGGAAGTTCCTGAGGCGGCTGCGACAACTCATCGAGAGTTGGGGCGTTGATCCTCACCGCGATGGCCTTCAATGCAGCTCTGTCGAGATCGAAGCAGCGAATCGCATTTTCGCCGAGCATGCCGATGGTGTGTTCTGGCCTCATGCCAGCGAAGGTGTTACGCAGGGCCATGCGGGTGACGTTGGGCTGACCCGGATCCTCACGAAACTGGTAAGTGCCCTCGGCATGGGGGTAGTCCGACCCCCACATGACGTTTTCCCAATAGCCGTCCTCGACGGCCATGCGAGCCTCGAAGGGAGCCATGTAGCTGCCGCCGATGAACACTTGGGAATGGCAGTATTCGCTGGGGGGATGAGGCATCTGGTCCTTTAGCTGCCAGCGGTGGGACAGGTACACCGAGTCGTACTCGCGCATCGTTGCGGTCCACCACTCGCCGTTTTGTTCCGTTAGCACCATGTTCAGGCGCGGGTGGCGCTCGAAGACGCCGCTGAAAAGGAGCCGGGGCAAGGCCCGGCGTGACAGCCAGCCCGACCGCTCAAGGAAGAGCATCGCCTGGGAGTGCTTACCCAGAAATTCGATATCGCCCCCTGCGCCGCCGACGTGAGTGTTCAGGGATAGACCGAGGTCTTCGCACGCCGCCCAGAACGGCTCCCAGTCCGGATGATCATAGATCTTGATCCCAGGGCGAGCCGTGGGAAGGTTCACTGCCTTGAGGCCGACTTCACGGCCCCACCTGATCTCCCGGATAGATGCCTCAATGTCCCACGCCGGCAGGTGGATCACGCCTACGTGACGGTCGGGTGCCGTCGAGCAGGCGTCGGCCAGCCACTGGTTGTAGATATGGATGCCTGCAGCGGCCCGGGTCAGGTCAGCGCCCGTCGGGTTGAAGAACAGGCTCCCTCCAGAGATGAAGGGAATGGGCTGCCCGTTCTGGCTGGAGTGGAAGATCACATCAGCGGCAACCCCGTCCTCGTCCATGTCGCGGCGGCGGGCGGCCATGTCGTTATGACCTGCGGTCTGCAGGTTCCGATCGATCTCATGCTCCCGGGCCCGAGCCTCCTCGCGGTCCTCGAGCTCGGTCAGTCGGGCCCTGACATCCGCCCAGATATCGAAGCGGGGGCCCATGTCGGCGGTGAAGGTGTCGTACTCGCTGAGCAGCGAAGATGGGCAGTAACTGCGCATTTGCGCCAAAGTCGGTCCGACGTGGCTGTCGCAGGAGACAATGACCAGAGGCTCCGGATCTCCCTCGTTGTCGTAGCTGGTGTTGTGTTCGTTCATGCGTGGCCGCCGAAGTTCCATGCGAAACTCCTCCGTCATTTGACCCGCTCAGACACCAACGCCAGCCTTCAGTACACTGTATACCAATGGCGAACGGGTAGTGGGTGGAGCCGCAATTGGGGTAGTCACGCGCCGGCAGGCCACGACGACTCGATGGACGTCTCGGCCATCATCTGGTCCCCGCACAGCTGGCGTCAGCCATTCCCCAAGCACGAACGGCTTCGAGCTGCGGGGCGCTACCGCGAGCTCCTCGGACCGCACGCCGCGATGGTCGCGTTCCCGAAGGAGCTCGTAACGATGTTGAACGAGAACAGCCGGTCCTCCGCTTAGATCTGCGGTCGGACCGCCCCTAGCTCGGGATGCTCCTCACCAGCTCGGGCCAGGGCCACGAGGGCCGCGCCTTGTGTCGCCGCGTGATCCTCGGAGTGCAATCGGCCGTTCTCGTCAAAGCCGGCGTGCGAGACATAGAGCCCAGGTGGAACGACCCACGCGCCGAAGAACCCGGCGAGGATGTCGCGTAGCTGGCTGATCGCCAGGAAGTGATGCTCGGTCGACCCAGTCATCAACACGGCAACGGGCTTTCCGGCGAGTGGTCCGGCCTCGTCGTCGGTACTGCGCGGGACCGCGTCGAGAAGCGCCTTGAGGTCGGCGCACATGGAAGCCCGGTAGACCGGGGAACCGAGCACGACCGCTGCGGCACCAGCGATCCGCTCGACCACCTCCGAGGTGTCGACCTCCGCGAGTCGCACCAACGTCGGCGCCCCACCAGACCGCCCCGCGGCGTCGAGGATGGCTCGGACGGCGATGGCAGTTCGCCCCGAGGGGGCTGGTGACGCATCGATCCCGATGACCTCGAGTGGTGACACCAGGGCGACCTCCTACTCGTGACCACCCGGACACGCCCGGGCGGGTTGGTGGCGGCTCGGAACGCCGACAAGTGTCAAACGACAACCATTCCCATCCACAATACGGGAGCCGAAGGACCGGTCATGCGAGCGTTCGTCCAGGCCAAGGCCGGCAGTGTACCCAGGCTGAGGGACTTCGCCGATCCCGTGTCCGCCGGCGGTCAGGTCCCGTTGGTCAGGTCGGGGTCCAGGCCGCGGCCAGATGCACCGCGACGTGAACGCCTAGCTCGACAGCTCGGGGAGGCTGTACCCATGCCAAGAGAGCGCCTCGGTGGAGTTACACCAACCGCTCGATCCCCTCAAGCATTGCCGCATCGTCGGTGCATCGTTATCGCGGACGCCGTTGATCCGTCGCGGTTGGCCGCTCAGGTCGACGCGGAACGAGCGGAACAACTAGGCACTTCTCTACTTCATTGTCTCCCACTGCGCAATAGCCGTCGGCGATCGGGTCAGACGCACAAGAGCCTGACCATCGTTTGACACGACCCATGTCTGGCACTAAGAGATTGGAAGCCATTTGCGTGTTGTCACCGTGGATCTGTGATTGGGCACCTCAGCCACGCTGACACCGACCCTGAACCTAATGAGCAGTGGACCGACACATGGGGTCCGGTCAAGGGGGACTGAACAAGTGCAAGAGAACGACCAACGAACTGCGCGGAACCCGCTTCACAACGACAATCCTCTCAAGATCGGCGTGTTCTGCCAGAATCTGAGCGGTGGCGCCTGCATCACATTGGCGGAGGGCACCCTCAGCGGAGACTGGTCTGAACAGCTTGAGGTTGCGCGCGCCGCCGATGCCGCCGGATGGGAGTTTCTAATTCCCATCGGGCGCTGGCGGGGCTATGGAGGGGCTTCTGACCATCACGGGCGCAGCCTCGAGGTATTTACGTGGGCAGCAGGAGTGGCTGCGTCGACTAAGCAGATTCATGTGTTCGCCACCGCCCACGTGCCAATTTTTCATCCACTGCTCGCAGCAAAACAAGGTGCGACGATCGACCAGATCAGCAACGGAAGATTCGGTATCAACGTTGTTGCCGGTTGGAATGCACCTGAACTAGCGATGTTCGGCATTTCGCAACTGCCCCACGATGAACGCTATGTCGCCGCCGAAGAATGGGTGACAATCGTAAAGAGATTGTGGACCGAGGAGGCCAACCTCGATTTCCAGGGGAAGTACTACTCCATGGAATCAGGCGAATTGCGACCAAAACCAATATCGCAGCCCTATCCCACGTTGATCAGCGCTGGGCAGTCCACGGTGGGGATCGAGTTTGCCGCCAAGCATATGGATTTCACGTTCCAGGCTCATGCGGACCTCGAAGAGCTTCGTTCTCTGGTCGTCAGGGCCCGGGAGCTGGCCCACCGCGAGCACCACCGCAAGCTCGGTGTGCTGACGTACTCAATGGTCGTCTGCCGTGACACCGAGAAGGAGGCGCAGGACTACGTCAGGTATTACGTGGATGAGCAGGGTGATTGGGTCGCCGCCCAGAATGTCATTGATGGATTCGTAGCGGGCGACACTCGAAGTCTGCCACGCGAGGTCTTGGAGGGAATGCAGCGCAGCATGGTCGCCGGCTGGGGTGGAGTGCCGCTCGTGGGAACGGCCGAGCAGATCGTGGACAAGCTACAGGATCTACATCGCATCGGTGTCGACGGCGTGGCGATGACGTGGGTCAACTATGGCGAGGGAATTGCACAATTCAACGAGGAGATCCTGCCTCTAATGGAAGAAGCTGGCCTCCGCTCTCCAAGACCCGCGACATAACTGCGATCAGCGGGGCATGTGGATCCTCGCTGAGTGGTTGCCTGCCCGCAACGTCGGTGGGCGCTGAGGGCTCGACCCCCCGACCCCCCCTCTTGAGCACTCTCGGCTGTGCGGAATCCCGAGTTCTCAATGGGTGCAAGGCTTGGGGCGTCAGCGAGAGCTGCACAGTTATCGGGGTGTCAGGTGATCGTCCGCAGCCATCTCATCCGATGAGACGAATGCCTGTCCCCGCAGCGCCACAATTGGACACCCGGCGATCGGCTCGTCTGGGACAACCGTGCGTCCTGCACTACGCGATTCACGACTACACAGAAGCCCGGCTCATGCACGGTATCACCATGAAAGAGCCGGCCGGCTGATTCCATCAACCAATCGCGTTAGCTTGAGCCTACCCGAGAACGAATCTGGCGAGTTGGTGTAGCTCGTCAAGTTGATGGCTCATCGATCCGCCATCGGGCGGAGTTTCACAGCCAATCTGACGTCACCTCGCTGAATTTCGATGAATCGGTCCCCGTTCAGCTGGCGGGGTAGTCCGCGTAACCACTCTGCTTCTGGTGATCTATCGAATCGGTACGCTGTGACCTCTTTCTCTCGACGTAGCAACGGGAGAACGTTTGGTCCATAAACCAAGACGGCCGCGAACTCCGCATCGCTCACGTCACCCAAACCGGCTCTCAGATCTTCGAGGTGCGCGACCGACCCCTCGTCGTCGTTGACCAGCTCTTCAGCTCGTTTACGACCAAGTATGCGCGCCCGCACATCGGGATCCATTTCGTCGACTGCTTCTTCACCATACACGCCTTGGGCGTAGCCGATGATTTCATCCGACACCGACTCATAACGCTGTCCCGTGATCACATTGATCGCCGCTTGGGTCGCCACAAATTGCGACAGCGGAGTGATCATGATCGGATAACCCAGATCCTGGCGGACCCGAGCGGTCTCGGCCAGAACCTCGGGAAGTCTCGCCTCCTGGCCGATTTGTCGAAGCTGAAAAACGAGATGCGAGAGCATTCCGCCTGGCACCTGGTGTGCGTAGTGCGCGTAATCGGTTTCAACCGGAGCACCGATCGGATACTTGTGTCGTCGGGCGATCGTATAGAGCTTGGCCGATGCCCGTTGAAGCGGTTCGAGATCGATCATTGTGTCAAAGCCGAGCCCGTTGAGATTGCGCACGGCCGTGAAAATCGATGGTTGGCCGTTGCCCTCGGCCAATGGAGGAATGCCCGTGTGGATGTGTTCTATTCCACACTCCGCGGCTATGACAACACATGCGCTGGCCATACCCGTACAGCAATGTCCATGAAATTCCCAAGGGATACCATTTGAGGCGGCGACGACCCTCGGGAACAGGACCCGAGCGCGCTCAGTGGTGAGGATTCCACCGACGTCTTTGAAACATATACGCCACGGCTTCAATGCAGCGGCCTCCGCTGCCTTCTGCTCGTAGTACTGGTCGGTGTGACGCGGAGATATCGCATACGCCAGATTGACAACGCTGAGCATCCCGCTCTGATCGTTGATTTGGACAAGTCGGGCGAGACGTTCGAAGTTGTTCCACGGATCACTTACCCGACTGATCGTGATTCCCTTGTCGACCAACGCCCGTTGAGTTGCCACTTGCTCGGATGGTGTTTGGTGCGCTCCCCGAAACCCCAAGCCAACGCCGCCCCTGCGGCCTCCGTCGCCGATCCAGCTGCCACCCGTTCCCCCGATCCAACGAAGTGGCGTCCTCGTCGCTGCCGGCGGCCCCAGGCGAAGCCATGCCGTGGGATCCTCGTCCAGCTCCTGCACCGCTCGCACGCTTGGCCCGAAGCCGAATTCAATCGATTCGAAGCCTGCTGCGTCGATATCCTCGATGATCGAGAGCATCGCGCTCGTGCTCATACGGCTCGCCCACAAGCTCTGGGAACCATCGCGCAATGTGGTGTCAACGAAAGATATCTCCGACACGCTTTACCCTCCCACTACCCTCCAGCCGGCATGAGCGGCTGGTCATCGACCCATCGAGTGTGAATCGAAGTCGTCGCGAATTGGTCAGAGGCCACCAGCCCTCTCTGCCAACCGATCGTCGTGTCGACACCCTCGACTTGAAAGGCATCCAGGGCCTCGAGCATGTTCTCGATCGCCTCAGTTCGACTCGCGCCGAAGGCGACAACCTTGGCCAACAACGAGTCGTAGTACGGCGGGACGACATAACCTCCGTAGCAGTGACTGTCCACTCGCACACAGCCCGACATCGGGGGACGCCACTTGCCCAAACACCCCGGACTTGGCCGAAAGTCTTGTTCTGGACACTCCGCGTTGATACGGCACTCGATGGCCGAGCCTCTCGAGGGCGGTTGATCACGAACCAGTGGACTGACCTCCCCGCCGCACGAAACCTCCAACTGCGTTCGCACGATGTCGATTCCCGTCACCGCTTCGGTGACAGGGTGCTCGACCTGCAGCCGAGCGTTCACCTCCAGAAAGAAATACTCCCCCGTGGCGTCGTCCACCACGAATTCCACTGTTCCGGCATTCCTGTACCCGAGTGACCGAGCGATATCACGGGCCGAGTCGTGAAGACACTTTCGCAACTCGTCGTTCAACGTCGGTGCAGGTGCTTCCTCGACAAGTTTTTGGTGGCGTCGCTGGACCGAGCAATCCCGATCACCGAGCACCAGTATCTCCCCGGTGTCGAGTCCCAATACCTGGACCTCGATATGCCGAGCTCTCGGCACGAAATACTCGATATACAGATCCCCACTCCCGAACGCCGCAGAGGCCTCCGCCGCGGCCGCGGCCGCGGCCGAACGCAGTTCCGCCGGGCTCGTCACCAGACGCATACCCCGCCCGCCTCCCCCATGAACAGCCTTGATCAGGACCGGGTAACCAATCTCCGATTCGATCACTTTCAGCAGATCCGTCGACAACTCAGGCGACAACAAACGTCCCGGTGCCACCGGAACGCCGGCCATCTCCGCGATCCGACGAGCCGTAGCCTTGTTCCCGACCTTCTCGAGCACCTCAGGAGGCGGTCCCACAAATTCAACCCCGATCTGTCGGCAACCCTCAGCCAAACGTCGGTCCTCAGAGAGGAACCCATATCCCGGATGGACGGCATCCACACCTGCCGCTTTCGCGGTTGCCAGGATCGCAGCCACATTCAAATAGCTTTCCGCCGGACGAGGACCGCCGATGCGGATGACTCTCCCGGCCAAGCGGGCAGCCAAGCTTGATTCTGCGTCAACTGTCGACGCGGCAAGCACAGTCTCTACGCCAAGTTCCCGGCACGCCTTGATGATCCTGACAGCAATCTCACCCCGGTTAGGAATCAAGACTCTTCGGTACATGTCCACCCTTGTCCCGACGTCTCGGCTCTAATTCAACCTTATCCGGAACATTGGTTCCTCGAACTCCACAAAATCCGAATTCTGGTGGAAGATCTCCTCGACAACCCCATCAACATCAGCCTTAATGGCCGTAAATATCTTCATCGCCTCAACCAGACCAAGAGTCGTCTCGCGATCGACAGAAGTACCAATTTCTACGAACGGTGACTCTCCTGGCGCGGGAGCGCGGTAAAAAGTGCCCACCATCGGCGATCGAACGAGGATCGTGCCGTCGCGCTCGCCCACCGCAACAGGAACGCTCGGCGTGGCTGCAGTAGCAGGCGACGACGCCATCGCTGGGGCCACAACCCGTTCCGTCGCTGGTCGAGTTGTCGGCAGCGTTCCGATCTCTCTCGGGGTCGCGCCGCCCCTGCCAAAGCGGATCTGGAGATCCCCCTTGACCACTTCGAGATAATCAACATCCCCACGCTCGCTCGCCGCCTCCAAGAGCTCAGTGACCAATTCCAGCCAATCATCAGACATGCAGCCCTAGGCCTTTCGATTCACTATCAATTCCAACCATGGAATACGGCAAGTAGTCCAACAAACTACCGTCGAGCGCCATCACCTCGAATCCGCCCTCCCCGGCCAACCGAGCAACAAGCTTACGCGCGAGAAACATCAAGGCGCCCAGGCCGGGACCGAGATCAAGTCGGTGGTGAGGATCCATGGGTGTTGGGTACGAGGTTGTGGATGCACAGCGCGATCCCGTGTTGGCGCAGTACGTCGAAGACCTCGTCGTTGAACATGTCGGGTCGCGTAGCTCAATGGCCCAGCGCAGCTCGTTGGGCGCAACGGTGGGGAAATCATCTAGCCGCTGTATCTTGCGGTGCCACTGAGGTTGTAGTTGCACGAGGGTTGGACCTGGCGAGCGGCCGGGTGTGCCATCCGGTCGAGGTCGTGGACGAGCCAGGTTTGGACATCGCTCAACTCATGCGGTGAGAGCCGAATGCCCCTAGCTTCACCATTTGGCAATAGCTGACTGGTGCTTGTGCACTCCAACGTTCAACGGCTTCGGGTGATGGCAGCCGGTAGAACGTCGAGCTCAGCTCTACCGTGTCGAAGAGCCCGGTGTAGGTCGCAAACCAGGCCGCTTGGGTGCATCGGCGGGATATACCCGGCCTCGCCAGTCGTCGCACATCCATCCGGAAAAACCGACGCGTACCTCACGGGACGCTGAGGGCTATGGGCTGGCGGGCCCGCCGAGCACGCCAGCAGCCAGGAGCTCCTCGAGTGCGTCCGGCTTGAGGACCTCGCCGAACACCTCGCGGGTGTGTTCTCCGAGGCTCGGCGCGGGTCCGGGTGCCTCCGGGCGCTGGCCACCGATCCGCCACGGGCCGCGGAACTGCCGCACGCCGTTGGCGTCGAGTGGGCCGAGGATCTGCAGCGACTCCGTCTGGGGGTGGTCGACCACCTCGCCGATGCTCAGGACCCGCCCGCAGGGGACGTCCTGCATAGCCAGGTACTCCTCCCATTCCTCGCTCGGGCGGGTGCGGAAGGCCTCCTCGAGCATCGTGCGCAGTTCGGGACGGTGCTCCATGCGGCCGGCATAGTCAGCGAAGCGTTCGTCGGTGACCAGTTCGGGCCGGCCGATCGCGTTGGCCAGGTTGGTGAAGAACTTCTGGGAGTTCGACAGGTGCAACACCACATAGGACTCGTCCTGACAGGGCAGCACGTAGATCTGCGACTGCGCGGAACGAACCTCCCGATCGGGCTCCGCGCCACTGGCGAAGTAGCTGAACAGCTGATCGTTAATCAGACAGAACACCGCCTCGAGCATCGACGTCTCGATGGTCACCCCGATGCCGCTCGTGCCCCGCCCGGCCAGGCCAGCCAGCACCGCG
>Ga0116221_1001866_pt1 | contig 13907 bp, 9 predicted proteins | sample Sb_taG_5_FD_88965 | JGI IMG/M metagenome (GOLD analysis project Ga0116221, IMG submission 88965) | Peat soil microbial communities from Weissenstadt, Germany - Sb_50d_8_FC metaG | ecosystem: Environmental > Terrestrial > Soil > Wetlands > Peat | place: Germany: Weissenstadt | collected 2010-09-21 | reverse complement strand
GCGCACGAGCGGCCAGTGGACCCAACAGGGCAGCAAGCTGGCCGGCAGCGACACCTTCGTCTTCCGCCTGTTCGGCACGTCCGTGTCTCTATCTGCCGGCGGCAACACCGCCCTGATCGGCGGGCCGGGCGGCACGACCGCTCAGAACGGCTGTATCGGGAGCAGCCACGCCTGCGAAGCCGGCGCCATCGGCGCCACTTGGGTGTTCACACGAAGCGGCGGCGCCTGGAGCCAGCAAGGCAGTGACTTGATCGGCACAGGCTCGGCGACCAACGACGTCCTGCAAGGCACGTCCGTCGCGCTGTCCGGGGATGGCAGCACCGCCATCGTGGGCGGACCATTCGATAACAGCCGGGTCGGCGCCCTATGGATCTTCACGCAGCCCGTGGCTGTGGGCACGCCTGCCGTGGCCAGTCTCGCCCCCGTCGCGAGCAGCGGCAGCAGCCAGATGCTCACGGTCACTTACAACGCCCCGGGCGGATACCAGACCCTCGGCGTGGTCAACGTCCTGATCAACAATTTCCTCGATGGCCGCCAGGCCTGCTACCTGGCTTACTCCCAGCCATCCAATATGCTTTTCATCGTCCCGGACAACGGCGATGGTTCGCAGCTTACCGGCACGCTCATGAACGGCACCGGAACGCTCTCCAACAGTCAGTGCACCGTGACGCTCAATGGCTCTTCTGCCTCGGGTGCCGGCAACACACTCACTCTCACACTGAACCTGAGCTTCACCTCCTCATTCGGCGGCAATAAGGTGGTCTACGCCGCCGCCCGCGATATCGCGCAGAACAATTCGGGCTGGCAGACCATGGGAGTGCACGGCGTGCCGCCCTTGCCTTCCACGTTTCCCAATCCAGTCAGTATGTCCCCATCGTCCGGCAACTCGCTCACCGCCACCATCACCTTCAGCTACCAGGACCAGAACACCGCCGCCAACCTGCAGACCGTCTGGGCCCTGGTCAATACCGCCATCGACGGCCGCGCCGCGTGCTACGTAGCTTATTATCGCCCCGGAAACCAACTCTACCTCTACCCGGACAACGGCGACGGCGCCGCAGCGACTAATATCGTGCTGACTGGCAGTAACACCATCAGTAATAGTCAGTGCACCGTGTCGGCGCTGGGGTCGCAAGTGCAGACCAATGGCAGCACGTTGAATGTGACTCTCGCCATCGCGTTCAAGCCCGCCTTCGCGGGATTCAAGGGAGTCTGGATGGCCGCGCAGACCATGGGCGCGGCCGAGACCAGCGCATGGCAGGCGCTGGGGGCGGAGGCGGTGCCGGGCCAATAGAGAGGACTCGCAGCGGATAGCCCGTGAGGTAGCCCCGGGGAGGGCAACCGAACCCGAAAGCTATCCCGTGGTCGGACAGTTGCCCAGCCAGGGATGCAATCCGCTGCTTGTCAAGGTATAGAAAATCAACGGGGATGTCTTTTTCGAGGAACAAACTTTGCGCCATTTTGCAGCCCTCTCTGTACGCGTTCGTCAAATTCTTGATGCTGCTGGATGGATTCGGTGCTAAACAGCGCTTCGGCAATATCAAGGAGTCGCTTCGCTAGAGGCTCAACACGTCCCTGGAAATATGAGCGGAGATCTGCTTCTTCGACGGTTTTGCGTGCGGCCATCCTAGGAACCCCGATTTCAGTATACAAAGAAATCAAACCCAGAGGCACTCATGTCAGCGGTCCCCCAGTGACAGATAGCCGCGATGAAATTCTTGGCGCTGCGCAATCCGAAGGGGCGGTGGCCGATCAATTTGATGGGCTCGAGCGGGCGTTCGTCAAGGCCCCCTAACGGATCACGTGCGCCGCCACGAACGCCCCAACATACGCCAGAGCGCTCATGTACCCGAACTGCGCCGCCGGCCATTTCCACCCGCCGGTCTCGCGCCGCACTACCGCGATGGTCGAAATGCACTGCATGGCGAATGCGAAGAACACCAGCAACGCAAACGCCCCGCCGGGCGTCAGGTCGTCGTGGATCGCCTTCTGCAGCCCCTCTTCCTGCGTTTTCGGATCCATCCCGTAGATCGTCCCCAGGGTGGCGATGATGGTCTCGCGCGCCGCCACCGCTGTCAGCAGTCCGATTCCCACCTTCCAGTTGAATCCCAGCGGCTTGATGACCGGCTCGATGGTGCGCCCGATGGTTCCCGCCAGGCTGTTCTCCAGCACCGGAGGCTTGCCGTGCGCGTACGGAATGTTCATCGAGATCCACAGCAGCACCGTCACCAGCAGAATCACCGTCCCGGCGCGCCGCAGAAAAACCTTCGAGCGGTCAAACAGCCGCAGCCCGATCGATTGCCACGTCGGCCACCGGTAACTCGGCATCTCGAGCAAGAACGGCGAGCGCCCGCTCTTGAGGATCGACGATTTCAGCACCCGAGCCGTCACCACCGCCGCCAGGAATCCCAGGATGTAGAGCCCCATCATCGCCGCCGTGCGCTGGCTCAGCAGCCTGCCGACGATGTGGCGATCGGGAATGAACGCCGCGATGATCAGGCTGTACACCGGCAGCCGCGCCGAGCACGTCATGAAGGGCGCAATCAGAATGGTGGCGAAGCGGTCGCGCTTGTTTTCGATGGTGCGCGTCGACATGATGGCCGGCACCGCGCAGGCGTACGCCGAAAGCAGCGGGATGAACGATTTCCCCTGCAGCCCCACCTTGGCCATGGTGCGATCGGCGATCAGCGCCGCGCGCGCCAGGTAGCCCGAGTCTTCCAGAATCCCGATGAACAGGAACAGCAGCAGCACCTGCGGCAGGAACACGATCACCGAGCCCACGCCCTTCCACACGCCGTCCACCAGCAGCGATTGCAAGAGCCCGGCGGGCAGCACAGATGCAACCCACTTGCCGGAAACCCGGACCAGCCAGTCGACCGCGTCCTTGGAGGGATCGGCGATGCTGAAGATGGTTTGAAACACCGCCACCACCACGCACAGAAACACCAGCGGCCCCAGCACCGGGTGCAGGAAAACGGCATCCAGGCGGCGCGTCCACTTGGGTGCGATGGGCGGCCGGTAAGCCGCCTGGCCGCTCACCCGCCCGGCCCACGCCCGGCACTTCGGCACGTCCTGCAGGATGGGCAGTTCCTTGGGAGCCGGCTTCGGCATCACGCCGGCCAGGAAATCGGTCACCTGTTCCATGCCCTCGCCCTGCCGCGCGTTGATCAGCGCCACCGGCGCGCCCAGTTCCTTGGAGAGTGCCGCCATGTCGATCCGCCCGCCGCGTTTCCGCAGGTCGTCCGCCATGTTCAAAACGATGAGAGTCGGAACGCCCAGCGCCAGGATCGGCGCCGCCAGCATCAGGTGCCGCCCCAGGTTGGTCGAATCCAGCACCAGCAGGATGGCTTCCGGCTTGGGAGTGTCGGCCCGCTGGCCGGTGAGCACGTCGTGCGCGATCTGCTCGTCTTCCGAGCGCGGGGAAAGGCTGTAGACTCCGGGCAGATCGATGATTCGCAGCAGGCGGCCATCCGGAAGTTCGGCCATGCCCGTGTGCTGCTCCACGGTGACGCCGGGGAAGTTGGCGACCTTCTGCCGCAGGCCCGTCAGGCGATTGAACAACGTGGTCTTGCCGGAGTTCGGCGGACCGATCAGGGCTACCGCTTTCGGGGCCGTGGCGCTTCCGGGGAACTCGACTACCGTGGTGCCACCGCACGCGTGGCAATCGCTGCACTCGCTCATTACGCCCTCGGAGTCTTCTTCTTTTCCAACCTTACTTTAAGACGCCTGGCGGTTTCCCGCCGCAACGCGACTTCCGAACCGTCCACCTGGAATACCTGCGGATCGCCGCCCGGAGCGCTCCGTCCCGCGGTGACCCGCGTGCCAGGCAAAAAGCCCATTTCCATGAGACGCCGCGCATCGTCGCCCGGCAGATCGATGCGGTCGAGGATCGCTGCGTCGCCCCGGCGCAGGTCCATCAGGGTCGCGGAGAAGGCTTCCGGCTGGATCTTGTTGCCACTCAGTTGCATCTTGATTCCAGTATGCGCTTGTCCGAATTCCTTGTCAAGAGACGGCCGGTTCTTCTTGCGTTTTTTTGCCGCCAACGGCTTCCGGGTGCCTCCGAAATGCACCAAAATAAAGGATACCAGAATGACTAAGCGATATTCCGTCCGCAAACTAAGGCCCTCGGACATGGACCGCATCCTGGAAATTGAACACGCCAGCTTCGGCAAAGATGCGTACGATCGCAACTTGTTTGCAGAGTTCTTGCATAATTGCGGGGATCTGTTTCTGGTGTCGGAGACCGCCCGCGGCGTTTGCGGGTATATGCTTACCTGCATTCGGGGGAGGGAGTCCGATACCCGCGCCGAACTGGTGTCGGTCGCGGTGGATCCGGCGCATCGCGGCCGCGGCGCGGCTACCTCCTTGATGGACAGCACCTTGCGCCGCTTGCGCCTCCGTGGCGTCTCAAGGCTCTCGCTCATGGTACGAGTGACGAACCGCCAGGCCCTGGCGTTCTACGAAAAGTACGGCTTTCATAAGGTGAGAATTGTGCGGGGGTACTACGAGGACAAGTCCGACGGCTTCCTGATGGCCAAAAATCTCGAACCCTGAAAAACCCGGTCACAAGGGCACACGTTAAAATTCCTTAATCTTCGACGCTGATTCTAAACGATCTCCCCTTCCGCAGACCCTCGAAACTCGGTAAGAGCTATTGACACGATCTGTCACTGTTAAGTTAGGAAGAGAGTTACGCCGTGGCACAGGCATTCCTGCCTGTGTTCTCTTCCCAAACGAGCTTTTTTCCTGGCCAGGAAACGTTGCACTACGGTGGTACTGATCTCCTCGTAAGGCCTTGGCAAAGCCTGAACAGAACACCGGCGGGGAGACAGTTGGGATCGCGGTCCCACAATACTCGGTGCCGGAAGCATCGGGTCATCAGAGAGTCGGTCATTCATCGAGGTCGCGTGCTCACAAGCCGTGTAATTCCTCGGTAATGCGGCTCAAATCATTGGCGGCCGGACAACGCACTCCGCAACACGGAGCGACGGTGACAAGCCGGTTCCGAGCCTCCGCAACACGGAGCGAGGGACTAGCCCCGGCCGCCGCAACGAATTTTTCACCCAAAACGCTAACCCGTAGTGTCTCTGCACGAAACGTATTCCTGAGGGAACAACGTCCAAATCACTACTGGAGAACAATTCATGCTCGAAGGCAGTCCGCGGATTTTCACCCGGCGTACCGCGTTGTGGATCGCGGGTTCCGGAATCGTAAGCTTGGGACGGCTGGATGCCGCCGATTTCTGGGACAAGAAAGCGCCCACGGAGTGGGACTCCGAAGAGATCGAGAAAATGCTCCACAAGTCGCCGTGGGCCAAGGAAGTGACCGCGCAGATGGCGCCGGGCGAAGGCGGACAAGGGTCCGGCTATCCCAACGGCGGCGGATACCCGGGTGGAGGCGGCGGTCCTCGCGGCGGCATGGGCATTCCCGGAATCGGCGGCATCGGCATGCCCCGTGGCGGCATGGGAGGCGGCCGCAACAGGGGCGGTGGCTACCCGCCCCGCCAAGGCGGCGGCGCCGGCTTCGAAAAAGGGACCGTGCGTTGGGAAAGCGCCGCGCCGGTGCTCGCTGCGCTGAAGACTCCCCTGCCCGAGGCCTTCGCCAACCACTACGTGATCAGCGTCAGCGGCATTCCCCTGCGGGACCGCCGCCGCAACTCGCAAACCTCCCAAACCGGCGACGACGACAACCGGCAATCCCAGCAATCCCAGGACGACTCGCTCGACAACCTGAAGCAGCTCACCAACCTCGAGCCCAAGGGCAAGTCCAATATTCAGCCCGGCGTGGTGCAGCGCGGAACCGCCGAGTATTCCACCTTCCTGTTCGGCTTCTCCAAGGAGCTGCTGCAGTTCACCAAGAAGGACAACGAAGTGGCTTTCTCCACGCAACTCGGGCCGTACCTGGTGAAGACCAAGTTCTACCTGAAGTGGATGGTCTACCACAAGCAACTGGCCGTATAGTGCTTTGACTGTGAGGTCCGATGCCTCTGCGCAAAACCCTTCACGGTCGGGGCTCCGATCAGAGCCGCGAGCGTGAGCGAGCGGTTTCGCGGTTGGCGTGGGGCCCCCTCGGGGTAACAACCGGGAGTGCTTGACGCGGCAGTAGCCTATAAGCTACTCTTCGAGGTGTGGGCCGGGAGATTGAGATTCGTCTCTTTCGCAAGAGTAGATCAACGCCCTTCTCGGACTGGTTCGCATCCCTGACGGATGCCCGCGCGAGGGGCATCGTCCGCGCCCGTCTCAATCGGGTGCGGCTCGGCAACTTTGGAGACTGCAAGCCGGTCGGCGGCGGCGTCGAGGAACTGAGGATCGATTTCGGTCCCGGCTACCGCCTCTACTACGGGCGGCAAGGGGCATTGGTTGTGTTACTGCTATGCGGCGGAGACAAGAGGACGCAAGCCAAAGACATCGTCACCGCGAGGAAATACTGGAAGGAGTATTTGGATGCCAAAGGCGAAAGTGAGCACTGAATCCTATCGTGAGAGCTTGCTCGAGTCCCTGAGGAACCCGGACGAGGCGGCTCAATATTTGGACGCATGCCTGGATGACGAAGATCCTCGTGTGTTTCTGCTGGCCCTTCGCGATGTGGCCGAATCGCGCGGCGGAATCCGCGCGTTGTCGAAGGATACCGGACTGAATCGGGAAAGCCTGTATCGCATGCTCTCCAGGTCTGGCAATCCATCGTTGAGGAGCTTGGATGAGGTGCTTACCGCGTTCGGTCTCCGCCTCGCTGTCCGGTCAGCGGCGTCTGATCGCCGCAAGCGGCGCATCGCTTAAGAGGGCCGCGTGGCACATGCGTCGTCAGGTTACGGCTGAGTTCTAACACAAGCAACTGGCCGTGTAGTTGACACGCGCCGCGTTTTGCGTCATACTCCCATCGATAGACGATGGGTAAACCACACGCACCACTCGATCTTCTCCCGGGCACGCTCGATCTCCTGATCCTGAAGGCCTTGGCGCGCGAGACCCTGCACGGCTACGGCATCGCGCAGAAACTGAAAGACTCGTCCGACGATGTGCTGCAGGTGGGCGAAAGCTCGCTCTATCCGGCGCTCCAGCGCCTGCTGCTCAACGGCTGGGTAAAGGCCGAGTGGGGAGCGTCGGAAAACAACCGCCGCGCCCGCTACTACACGCTCACCGCCGCCGGCCGCAAGCAAATGGCCGGCGAGCGCGAAGATTTCGACCGCATGATCGCGGCCATTCAGAAGGTGCTGCAGACCGCTTGAGGGCTACACCATGGGCAAACTTTTCCGCCGTTTTCACTACTGGCTCCGCCGTTCCCGCATGGACGCCGAGCTCGCCGAAGAGATGGAATTCCACCGGTCGCTGGCCGGCCGCCGCGCCATGGGACCCTCCACCCTGGCCCTCGAAGACGCCCGCGCCGTCTGGATCTGGCCGTGGCTCGAGAGCCTCTGGCGTGACCTCGCCTACGGCGCGCGCGCCATGCTGCATCAGCCCGGATTCACCGCTGTCGCGCTCATCGCCCTAGGCAGCGCCATCGGCGTCAATACCAGCCTGTTCACCATTTTCAACGGGCTGGCCCTCAAGCCCTGGCCGATCCGCGACCCCGCCCGCATGGTGATCCTCGGACAAAACTATTCCGTCGCCGAGTACCGCTACCTCGCCGAACATACGCGCGCACTCTCGGGCGCCGTGGCCATGGGGCATTGCGGTGTCAGGCTCGAAGGTCGCCAGGCCGGCTGCAGCGCGGTGAGCGGCAACTATTTCGGCGTGCTCGGCGTGGAGATGCAACTGGGCCGCGGCTTCCGCACCGACGAGGACCGCGTGGACACGCCCCAAGCGGTCGTGGTCTTAAGCCACGCCCTGTGGCGCAACCGTTTCGGCCAGGATCCGGACATCGTGGGCCGGAGGGTCAAGCTGGATGACGTTCCGTTCATCGTGGTGGGTGTGACCTCGCGCGACTTTCTGGGAACGCCCAGCGGCGATATCTGGATTCCGCTGCCGTCCAGGCGGTTGCTGCGGCCTGACGATCCGGGCATGTTACAGTTCCTCACGTCTCCGCGCTTCTGTTGTGCCAACGTGGCAGGCCGGCTCGCCCCGGGCATCGCCCGCGAGCAGGCGCGCGCCGAGACCGAACTGCTACTCAACCAGTTCCGGTCCCAATTCGGCCTGCAAAAAATCAAGGTCGAGCTGCGCGACACCCGGTGGTTGTCCGGAGCAGCGACGAACGACAAATCCGGGCCGATCCTGGCGATCCTCGGAATCCTGTTCCTGGCGGTGACGCTGGTTCTGCTGCTGGCCTGCGCGAATGTCGGCAACCTCTTGCTGGCTCGCGCCGCGGCGCGCCGCCAGGAAATCGCGGTGCGGCTCTCGCTCGGCGGCAGCCGCCTGCGCATCGTCCGGCAACTGCTGGTGGAAAGCCTGGCCCTGGCGCTCGCCGCTTCGGCCGTGGGCCTGGCCGCCGCTGGGGTGTTGCCCGGCATTCTGGCCCGCCGCCTGGAGCCGGCCGCGGCCGCCCACATGCGGCCGGACGTCTCGGTGCTTCTCTACACCATCGTGCTCGCTGTGGCGGCCTGCATCGCCTTTGGACTGGCCCCGGCGCTCCACGCCACGCGCGGCAACCTAGCGGACGCGCTTCGGCAGGAAGCGCGCCTTCCCGGCCTGCGGCTCTCCCTGCGCGGTTTTCTGCTCTCTGTGCAGGTGGCAGTGAGTGTGGTGCTGCTCTCCAGCGCCGGGCTCCTGGTGCGCGCCGTCCAGAGGGCCGAAACCATGGACCCCGGATTCGTCATCAATGGCATCTCCGTCGTCTCGCTCGACCTGCCCGCCAGCGAGTACGCCGGCCCGCGAACCGCGGCCTTCGCCCAGCAGTTGCAGGCGCAACTCGAGGGCGCGGGTGTCGGCCTATGCGATTGGCAGCCGCTCTCCAACAGCCGCCGCCAGACCAACTTCCGGCTGCCCGGCGAAGACCAGCAACACGGCCAATCGATCGACTTCCACGAAGTGAACGCCGCCTACTTCGACGTGCTGGGAATTCCGGTCCTGGCCGGCCGCAATTTCGCCAGCGGCGACGCGGCCCGGCAGGCGGTGATGGTCAACGAAGCCATGGCCCGGCGCTACTTTCCCGGCGAGAATCCCGTGGGCAAGAGCATCGTCTGGACCGTTCCGCGCGAAATCGTGGGCCTGGTGAAGGACGCCTCCACCCAAGGCCTTGGGCCGGCCGAGCCCATCCTGTATATTCCCTTCCGCGCGGCGTCGGTTCCGAAAATTCTGCTGCGCGGCGGCCCGCCCGCGGCGGAAAGGGTCAGTGCCGCAGCCAGGCAACTCGAGCCCCGTGTGGAGGTCCGGGTGGCGCCGCTCGCCGAGGCCTTCGATCAGGCCAGGCAGCCGGCCGAGATTGGCGCCGTGCTGGCCGGCGGAATCGGCATTCTCGCGCTGCTGTTGGCTTCGATTGGCATGTCCGGGGTATTTGCCTACGTGGTCCGCCAGCGCACGCGCGAAATTGGCATCCGCATGGCGCTGGGTGCGCAACCGCGCGATGCCGTGCGCCTGGTGCTGGCGTCCAATTCACGCGGCTTGGTTGCCGGTTTGCTCCTGGGGCTGGCCGGGGCTGCCGGCGCCTCGAAGATTCTGGCTCACCAGTTCTACACCGTGAGCGCGCTCGATCCGCTGGCTTACGGGGGAGTGATTGTGCTGCTGGTGGCCGCCGCGATAGCTGCCACTGCCGCACCGGCGCGCCGGGCGGCCCGCGTCGATCCGCTGACCGCCCTGCGTTGGGAGTAGGATTAGAAACTAAACGTCCCGGTGAGAACCGCCACGCGTCCCGCAACCGAAGCGCCCTGGAAACTGCCGTAAATGCTGGTAGGGGGGCCAAGAACGCTGGTGATTGTTCCGAAGCCGCCCGAGGTAACGCTTCCCGAGGGGTTGGCGAAGTTCGGATGGTTGAGCACGTTGTAAGTCTGGATGCCGAAGACGAACCTGACCTTTTCCTTGATGGCGAAGCTTCGCTGCAGCGTCGCGTCGATATTGAAGTACCCGGGACCCCGGAAACTGTTGGGTGCGATGTTGCCCCAGTCGGTCTGGATCGGCGACGAGATGCCTGAGCCGGGGTAAGTGGCAAAGTCGGCCTTTGCCAGGCAAGGCGTGCCGATCGCGTTGCTCGAGTTGCAGTGAGTGCCGAAGGCGCTCGGAACCACCAGATCCGCCAGCGGGGTGAGGACTCCCGAAGCGTTGACGTCCGTTGCGATCTTGCTGTCGGTCACGCTGAAGGGAGCGCCGCTGTAGATGTACATCTTCATGCCCAGGGTCCAACCTGAGATCAACCCGTTCACAGCCTTATTCGATGACTTGAAGGGCTGGTTCCACAGCAAATCGGCGGCTACCTGATGCCGGCTGTCGAAGCCCAGACTGCCGTAGCTGTTGCTGAGGTTGAACGGATTTTCGTAGCCGACGGTGCCCAGAGCGTGGCTCCAGGTGTAGTGGAATTGGCCCGTTAAGCCGTAGCTGAACTGGTGCCGGAATAGCAGCGTGAGGGAGTTGCTGTTGCTGATGCCGTTGTTGTAGTACTGCGTCACCGTCACGAAACGAGCGTCGGCTGGCGCCGAGGGCAGTCCACCATAAAAGACCCCGTAATTCTTGGTGCTGGTGGAGCTGGCGTACATATTGGCGTTGACACTCTCCTGCAGATCGTAGCCGTGGTTGGCCACATAGGAGGCTGTGAACATGTTGTGAGCCGTGAGCTGCTGCTGGATCTCGAAGCTCCATTCGAGCGTATGGGGGGCCAGAAAAGTGGAAGGGAAAGAGGCGATGCTGGGCGTGCTGAACGAGGCGGGCTTCACCGCGTTCTGGATCTGCGCCAGGGTAAAGCCGGAGTTAAACCCGCTCTGGAATGCGTTGGCGGAAACCTGCGCGGTGTAGGCCGAGCTGGTAGGATCGGTGATAAATCCGACCGTTCCGAAGGTCAACCCGGACGGCGCGAACTTGTTCGGCACCTGGTTGGCCAGCGTGCCGCCCAGACCGTCGGTGTAATTGGTGGAAAACAGTCCGATGCCTCCGCGGATCACGGTTTTGCCGCTGCCGAACGGCGGCTTGTAGGCAAACCCGATGCGGGGCTGCACGATGGGAGCTTCCGGATTATAGAAGAGATTCGAGGCCTTGGTGAGGGTGCTGTTATAGGGAATGGTGACGCCGCCCTGATAGCTGGTAGAATCGAACGGCACGTTGGTGAGCACGAAGCATTTTTCGATGCACCTGGGGTTGAAGTCCTCTTCGACGCGCAACCCGTAGGTCAGCTTCAGATTCGGGGTGACGGCCCATTCGTCGGCGACGTAGAAGTCGGCCGAGGGAAACCGGAAATGGAGAGCGCCGTAAAGCGGGAAAGACTGGCTGAAGCTGCTGAGGGCGTTTCCAGTGGCACTGAGCTTGGCATTGGCGAAGTCCGACAAATCGCCCAGGCTGTAGGAACCCAGGAACGCTCCGGAGGCGATGCTGGTATACGTGTACTGGTCGTAGCGGGCGTTCACGCCGGCCTTCAAGGTGTGCCTGCCCTTGGTCCAGGAAAAATCGTCGTTGAGCTGGAAATGGCCCACGTTTCTGCCGTTGGGAAACGCTCCGTTGCCCACCGTGGAAAAGCCCCCGCCGTTGGCGCCGCCGTCGCCGATGGCGATCGAGTCCGGCATGAGCGCCTGTGTCTTGGCGAAATCCGCGACGCCGAACAGAGCGGTGTACCACAGGACCGACGCGTTAAGCGTGTTGACGACCGTCGGACTGACGACCCAGGTATACGTAAGGCTTGCCTGGTAGGACGGCTGATTGCTGACGGAATTATACAGCGGATTGATCGGGCTGGCGCCGGTGGCCTGAATGCCCGCATCGTGGAAGTAGCGGAGCGAAAGTCTTTGACTGTTCGTGATGTTGGCGTCACCCCGAACCGTAATGAGCTGTTCGGTGTTGAGTTCGGTAGTGTTGGTGCCGAAGGCCTCCGCGCAGGGGGTGTCCACGCCAAATATCCCGCCCGTTCCGGTGGGTGTCTTGTAGAAGCTGTTGATGCCGCATCCCAGGTGGTTATTACCGTCCTGCTCCTGGCCGTTGCCGTTGGTCACCGGGATGGCGCGGTTGATTCCGGGCGAGCCTTTGATCAGGTTGAAATAGTCCTGATACAGGGGAAGCTCGGCGGCGCCAACATTCGCCAGGGTGTATGCCTGAAGCTGGGGCGAGGGAAGGGAAATCACGCCGGACCCCGGAAGAACGTAGCGCAGGTTTTCGTCGTCGAAGAAGAAAAATATCTTGTTCTTCCAGACCGGTCCGCCGATCCGGCCTCCGAAATTGTGGGCATCCGCCCTGCCTCTTGGGGTTCCGGACGAGTTGCTAAAGAAGGAGTTCGCGTTGAGCTTTTCCCAGTTGAAGTTGTAGAAAAGATTTCCGTGAAACTGGTTGGCGCCGGACACTCCGACCATGTTGACCTGACCTCCAGCCATGCGCCCGTACTGCGGGCTATAGGCGTTCAACACAACCGCCACTTCACCGACCGCGTTGGCGCCCAGCAGGTTGTTGCTGGCTCCCGAGTTGTTGAGATTGTTGGCGGGGTCCATCTGGTCCATGCCGTCGAGAGTGTAGAGGACGCTCGACCCCGGAATGCCGTTGGCGTTCATGTTGCCGGAGCCGCCGGTGACATTCACACGAATGCCCGGAGCCGTCATGGCCAGCGTGGTGAGATCGCCGCCCGGCATGGGGAGATTGTCGACCTGAGTCTTGTTGAAGTTGGTCTCGAGGTTGGCGTTCTCGGCCTGCAGGAGGGCCGCTTCCGCAGTCACCTCGACCACCGTGCTGGTCGCCTGCGGATTCATGGTGATGTTCAGCGCCTGCTCCTGGCCGACCAGCAGGGTGACCTTTTCGATGTTCGACTTGAGGCCCTTGGATTCTGCAGTGACGTCGTATTCGCCCGGCTTCAGCAGCGGAAAGCGAAACTGGCCCTGGGTATTCGACAACATGGTGCGGGTTTCGCCCGATTCCTTGGACTTGATGTTGACCGTCGCGCCGGGAACCATCGCGCCGGACGTATCGGTGACCACTCCCACCAGGTCTGCGGTGGTGATCGTCTGACTAAAAGCGAGCGGTGTGATTAGCAACACCGCCGTTAGAGCCAGTGCTGCGAAAAGGAACGAACGTAAACGATTCATAACATCTCCCTGTTGAAAGCTTCGACGCCGTCGGGACCATCAAGGGGTGCGGCTAGGCACGTTGGGGGAAAATACGACCATTTTGGCCCCGTTTGACTTAACCTCGTTAACAGTTGAATGTGGGTTAGGATACCACCAAAACCGTACGGATGTAAATAGTCTGCGGAGACCGAGATTAACGTCCTTTAACGTAAAGGGATTGGGCCAACAACTCCGCACCCTCACTGGGCCCGGTAAAGCCGCCAGGCCTCCAGGATGTCCTTCCCGCGGAATCGAATCGTGCGGTCGTCCAGGACTTCCGCGCCGGTGCGCAATTCCGCCCCCACCGGGAGCGAGTTGCGCGTGGTGTACTCCACCTGCAAGGTGACGGGCCCGGGAACGGTGTAGGGTTTGATCAAACCGATCTTGGCCATGCTGCGGCGGGCCGCCTCGCGGATGGCATCCCGCGCGGACGCGGCCGACAGGCTGATACATGTGTAACGGCCGATGCCTTCCTTCACGACGGCTACCTCGGCTTCCGGAACGATGGCGTGAAGCTCGTCGGCCGCGGCCTGGTCGCCCGAAAGCATGATGGCCGGCGTGCCAAAGTGCCCGGCCATCGCGGCAATCACGTCGATCTCCCCGACCGGCTTGCCATTGAGCAGCATGTTCTGAATGCCGAGCGAACTGTAGCTGTGCGCCATGATTCCGCCGCGCACATCGGCCCTGCTGTGCTGGCCCACGTAAGCGACAGCGGAGAAACGCCGCTCCATGAGCATGGACGGGCCGAGCG
>Ga0116221_1001860_pt1 | contig 13933 bp, 15 predicted proteins | sample Sb_taG_5_FD_88965 | JGI IMG/M metagenome (GOLD analysis project Ga0116221, IMG submission 88965) | Peat soil microbial communities from Weissenstadt, Germany - Sb_50d_8_FC metaG | ecosystem: Environmental > Terrestrial > Soil > Wetlands > Peat | place: Germany: Weissenstadt | collected 2010-09-21 | reverse complement strand
TGAGCGGTTAAGGCGAGAGCGCGAGGAAACAGCCCGAAGCCGAAAACTCGCACAAGCCATTGCCCAGGAAAGAGCCACCGAGGATTGACAGGCTGGACCGCTCCGAGCGTCGGCCTCGAAGAAGTGCCCATCGCCCCAGCCTTAAGGGCATTCTATGCTCCGCCGATGTGGCGGTCGATCCCATCATTTCGATTGGGTCCTCACTGCACCTTCCGGCTCGGCGGGATCGGACCGCCGCTAAGGTGTGATAGGCTCTCTGGCGAGGGTCAAGAGAATGGGGCGGCTCTTTATCGCGTTGCTCGCTTAGCTTAACGGCTTGCGCGCCATACTGGGCCGGACACGTAGACGGATACATTGGCCACCCGGTGTCAGAGGTAGCTCTTAAGTTAGGGCCGCCGACAACTCGGTTCGATGCCGGCAGCGGTCGCATGGCCTTCCACTGGTCGAACTACGGCGGATGCAGCCGTTCGGCCACCGCCACGACTACAAAGCCCGGCTCCACGTCATTGGCCGACTGGATTATTGAAAGCTGGCACGAAACATCAGATTGCGCTGCCGCAAAGTGAAGAGAGCACCCTATAAGCGGGCCGGCACTCTCTCGTGTCCCTGAACACTCGCGCATTGCGCCCGTCACCGGTAACTACTGGGGGATCGGCTTCGGCCGGCGCCTCTTTAGGCCGAACGTCGAGGCCGAGCTTCCTGTTCTAATTCAGGCTCAACTCCATCGATCGCATCGAGAAACCTTTGAGCACCTTCGAGCTCTAGAGCGAAGCGGGTCCAGTGGTTCGCCAGATCGACGAACGTACGTCGTGCCTCAGCATTACTCGCAGTCTCGGCAAGTTGCAGGCAATTCATCGCGTGTTGACGGCACTCCTTGGGATCACCGGGCATGGTGGACCTCCACTTGTGGAGCCTTTTCGCCGCTGGAGCTGACAATTGATTCCAACTCGCTTTTTTGGAGTCAAGTAGGTGATCTCGCGCTGCGACTAAGGGCGTCGCCCTCGGCCGGCGCGAGCAGTTTGGCGCCCCAAACTTTTTTGTTTCGGAGCGTTGCTAGAGCGACCCTGGAAACGGTCTGTTACAAACCCGCGACGATGAAGCTGCCCGGCTCTTCTCTATTGGCCCTATTTTGCCGCAAAGGGTTCGTTAGATTGCTTTCGAAGCCCTTGGCTTCGGTTTGAGGAGATCCTCAGGCTTCCAGAGTTCGGGCTCCAAGCGTTTCACTTGGGTTCTTACCTTCGGGCACTGAGCACCACTAAGGGAGGCTCTCATGATGCGATCCTTGAAAGCTATCACCGCCGCCATATTGATGAGCGTTGGCGTGCTCTCGCTGTCGTCGCCGGCCGAAGCCGGATGGGGGTGTGGGTGGGGTTGCGGGTGGGGACCCGGCCTCGTTGGCTTCGGCGTCGGCGCTCTCGTCGGCAGCGCGCTGTGGGCCCCACGGGTTTATGCAGGTCCCCCGCCGCCGCCGGTCTATGGTCCAGCTGCCTATGGGCCGCCGGCCTGGTCGCCCGCTTGGTACAATTATTGCGCCCAGCGCTACCGCAGCTTCAATCCGCACACGGGCTACTTCATAGGCCCAGATGGCCAGCCTTACTTCTGTCGCTAGGCACAGCCGAGTCCGATGCGTTATAGCGTGCTCGCGCTCGCCAGCTCTGCGGCGGCGCTAATCGCTTTTGGTTGTGCCAAGCCATCTGAAGACCTAGCCCCCGTCGACGTCTCTCCCATGAATTACGAGCAGTTCAGCTGTAAACAACTCTCCGAGATAGCAAAGCGAGCTTCCCAAAGAGCTGCCGAACTGTCTGGTATCGAGGATAGAAAACCCGAACTTGCACGGCTTCAAGGTGAGTTTCAAACCGTTCAGCAGGTATCTGCGAAGAAAGGCTGCCCTACTCGATTGGAGGGCGCCCAAGCCGTGGCCAAGACGCGCGATTGATCAATCGCACGATTACTCGCGCCGACCGTCGACGGGCAGGATCGTCCCTGCTTTCTCGATCTCCAAATTTTGGCCGATCACGACGCTGCGGCGTTGGTGGATTTCACGCAGGCGCGCGTTGAGCGCCGCGAGGGTGCCGGGAGTGAGGTCAACAGGTGGTGCGGCTCGTTTCATATCCACAACCAACCACAAGTCGCGACGGACTAAATCCGATTTTGTCCAACTTTTTTTCGTTCACGCAGCTTTCGGCGCCAACGATGCCTGGCTTTCGCGCCTGCGCCGACTTGCCGCGCTACTTTCGCGATAGCTACCGACTGCCTGACATCGCGACCCATCATCTCAACAATTTCACCGAGCGCGTCCGCGTCGTCGATTGGAGTGCGGCCCGGTGATGCCGGCGCATTGATGACCCGAGCCGCATGAAGGATGCGGGCGTCGCCCGTCGCATCAGCAACCAAAAGCAAAGCCTCGACGAGACGCTCGACGGCGAAGGAGATGTCAGGCGCGGTCACGAGCGGCGCTACCTCGCCGAATTCTGATATCGAGGACACGTGTCTAGGTTTAAAATGCCCCCATGAAAGATGGAGGGCGAGATGCGGTCAGCCCTTCTCATACTAAGCATTGTGGCGGCATTATTCCTGGCGCGCTCGAATGCTTGGGCAACATTCAACTGCTTCGAGACCCCCGAGGGCGAACGCAGGTGTGCCTGCATAGGGGCGTATGATTGCCGCGAAATGCAAAAATCGGACAGCTGCGAATCGGGCCCTGAATGCGATAATCGCCAGCTTGGCGCTATTATCTGCAGCTGCAAGGCGGCGCGGACTTCACGAACGGGTCCTTGAGCGAGCGGCCGATCGCCAGTCGTGATGGCGGGCAACGGGTCATTTACGGACTTGGCGGTCAAGGGACTCTTCGCGGGCGATTCACCGGTCGTTAAAAATTGCCCGGGATACTTTCCCTCAGGGGGAAATGCGCATGATGAGGACGCTCTTTGTCGTGGCTCTGGCGGCCGCCGTCGCGGGCTGTACTTGGACCCAAAAAGCCGTTTCCGGAGGCGCCGTTGGCGGCGTCGCGGGCTTTGCCATTGCAGGCCCGGTTGGAGCAGGCGTAGGGGCCGCCACGGGTGCTATCGCTACGCCATTGGCGTCTCCGGGAACACCTGACCCATGAAATTTCTCAGGCTCGTGGCGGTGGCCCTGGCGCTCTTGGTCACCGCCTGCACGCCCAACCACGCCCCGCTTAGCAGTTCGGCCAGCGGTAACGTAGCCATTAAGCGAACTAGCTCCCTCGCGATCTGAGCCAGCTGGCGAGGGTCGGCGCGCGCTCCGCCGTTCGCCCTGGGGCAATCTGCCCCATCGGTTCCGCAATGTTGCAGCACCATTCAGTGGGCAATCTCGCCCAATGGGCACTGAAGTTAAGACTTGGCGCGCCTGCAGGACCGTATTCGACAAGCTGAAGAGGTGGGAGCGCGAGACAAGAATGGCCGACGGCCGGCGCGAAGTTATCGGTCGGGGACCGTGACGCCGGAAGCTTCGCAAGAAGCTGCTCAGAGGCGATGGGACGTCGGAGAGCCTGCGGCTGACAACAGTGCTGTGATGTACCCCTAGCGGCACATGTGGGGACACAGCCGCCATGGGCTGACGAAGGACGACCTTTTGTTCTTCGCGATCGCCGCAGTCCTGATTCTGGCGGTCGGCGCAACCGCCTGGATCGCGCTCGATGTCGGGATTTCTAGTCTCCAACAGAACGTCGGTAATGGAGGGTGAGGTGTCGGTTGTTCGGCGCTCGCGGTTCTTGGCGAGCTTCGAGGGGTCAGCGTCGTCTTGAAACCAGGCCGGCGCATTTGCGCCATTGGGTAGTGCAACTTTGGCCTTTTCTGCATCTGGCTCGCTGGGACGTGGCGCATTTGCGCCAGAGCGGCCCAAGTCGCGCCGAATTGTCTTTTCGTCAACGCCCAACATTTTAGCGGCGGAGCGTTGACTGGCCTCCAAGTCGCTGAGCCTCTTGGCGCGTGACCTCAAAATGTTGATTTTTGGTCGAAATCAGCCGTTTTTCCATAAATAAGTGAGTCTGCGGTTGCGGGCCGCTCCCGAAGCCGCGTTTTCTGACAAAATTTGCCCGCCCTACCGGTTTGGCGGCGTTCGCGTCGTTTCATCGTTCATTGGTTACGTTCCCCTTCACCGTCTCTCTGTTGCGCGTCCATCACTGAACCTTGGTGGAAGTCTGGTGTAGGCATAGCTACGCTTGTTACGAGCGCAGCCATGTCTTGACCTCGGAGCCAAAGCCCGAAGCCGACACAGGCGGATCGAGACAACCTCAAAGTCGTGCTGGGCGACTTTGGAAGGAAGGCCGGGGTCGCGCGGTCGGCCTTTACGTCCCGCTTCATGTGGCGCGGGAACACCGCTCGCTGATCCGCCAGCTTTGCGGTTACCTGTGGGTCGGCGCCAGCCGTTGCCCACTCTTGCCCCTTGTGGTTCCGTTTTGGAACCGCAAGTGGTTTTATGCCGATGCCCTTCGGCTTGCGACAGGGCGCAGAAAGCCGCTCGGCGTGTACGTTCGTCAGGGCGCCGACCGCTCTTAGGCTTGTGGCTAAGCACTCGTTGCGACGGACTCGCGAAAGCTGGATGAAAGCGAAAACGTGCGGCCCGAATGCAAATAGGCAATTAAGAGAGACGGATCACCCCTTGCGCTTCGGATAAGTGCAGAGCCCAGCTCTTCTTCCCGCTTAGGTGTGCTTTTGGGAACCCTCACAATTCTCTGAGGTGAATCCGCTTTCCTCCGCTCATAGAGTTCGCGACCAATTTCGCGCCAGTCCACCATTACCGCTTCACCCTTATGGGCAGCACCACGCCCGGCGCTCGGCCCTCGACCAGCGCCATGACGTGAGCTGCCCCAGGCCTCAAGCGCGCTGCGCTTTTCCACGGTATAATCATCGACCTGATAGACGCCGACGATCCCGGCGCGGCTCCCGCTCGTATGGCCTAGAACAGCCTCGACGACTTGGAGGCTGACCTTCAGCTTCTGCATTCCCGTCGCCACGGTGCGGCGAAGATCGTGGATACGCCAGTCGGTGACGGCTGATGCGGCGTCGAGCTCAATCTTCGGGCGGCTCCACCGCTAATCGGTTTCTCGCCGCTTCTGGTGAAGACGAAATCGCTACCAGCAATGCGGGGCAAGCCGTCTAGCAGCGCCAGCGCAGCAGCCGATAGGGGAATGATATGCGGGGCGCCTGTCTTGGTGCGGTCGCCCTCGAGCCTGATCGTGTTGCCCGTGACCTCCGACCACCGCAGTTGCGTAATCTCCTCGCGGCGCGCGCCGGTCAAGATCAGCATTCGCGTCACCGTGCCGAACGGCCCCGCGCCTGCACGCCACACCCTTACGAGCTCGTCGTCGGTAAGGACGCGCTCGCGGCTCTTGCCGGTTCCGACGCGAGACATTCCCGCGGTCGGGTCGGCCTTCAGAATGTCCCGCTCGATGCACCAGCGGAAGAAGCGGCGGATGTATGACTGAACGCGCCGAGCCATGATGACGGCCCCGCAATCAGCGATAGAGTCCAGAAGCTCGATCACATCGCGCTTGCCGATCTCGTCAACGCGCTTGCCACGCCACGCGGGCAACAGGTCGCCCTCTACAAAGTGCGTGACTTGATACAGCGAGGAGGCTTTGTTCTTGGACTGGTCACGCTTCAACCATTCCTCGACCACGAGCTCGAACGCCATAGCCGGGGCCTTCGCACAGCGGGGTCTTCGCCCTTGGCAATTGCCTCGCGCGTTTTTCGCCACGCCTCGCGCGCATCGGCCAAGCTGATTGCGGGCCAACGTCCAAGCGTCTCGCGCCGCAGCTTTCCACCGGAACGATAGAACATCTGGAAGGATTTTGCGCCGCCGTGGCCAATCCGCAGCGCAAGCCCTGGATAGCCAAGATCGAAAATCTCTCGCTGTCCCGTTTCGGGCGGTTTGAAACGCTGGACGCAGGCTTCGGTGAGGTGCAGCTTCGGCATTTTGTCCCCTCCGTGGTAACAAGAGGTAACAAGAGGTAACAACTATGCCTGTTTTAGGGTGTGGTCAAATGTTATAAGGCGTTGCTATTCAGTTCCGGAAAACGCAAGCCAAGCAAGGGCTTTCAGGTGATTTGCCGTGTGGAATTGTTAGGCAATGTTTTTCAACGCTATGTAACCCGGATTCACAAGAGGAGGCTTAAGCGGCGACGCTGGTCGAGAAGGCTTGACGCGAGGGCTTCCGAGCGACATTAATCCCTGCTCGTGGTGATTTGGCCGGCCGGCTTGCAGCCACGTTAAACAAGTCGCTAAAAGGCCGTGCGAGCAATCCCGGTCTTTTGGCGAGAGCTAAAGCCCGGGTTTTTTGTGCCCGCGCGAGATCGAGGGAGTATCGCCCCATGGCGGCAAAGACGGATCAGAAGACGCCCACAAGCGCCTGGCGCCCGGCGACCAGGCTCGTGCATGAGGGCACGCTCAGAAGCCAGTTCGGCGAGACCTCGGAGGCCATCTTCCTCAACTCCGGCTACGTCTACCGAAACGCCGAGCAGGCCGAGGCCCGCTTCAAGGGCGACGAGGAAGGCTTCGTCTATAGCCGCTACGCCAATCCCACCGTGGCCATGTTCGAGGCGCGCATGTGCGCATTGGAAGGCGCGGAGGCCGCGCGGGGCACCTCGAGCGGCATGGCGGCGGTCGCTGCCTCGCTGCTTTCGCAGCTCAAGGCCGGCGACCATGTGGTTTCGGCGCGCGCGCTGTTCGGAAGCTGCCGCTACATCGTCGAAGATCTGCTCCCCCGCTACGGCATCGAGAGCACCCTGGTCGACGGCCGCGATCTTAGCGCCTGGGAAGCGGCCATGCGGCCGACCACGCGCGCCGTGTTCTTCGAGACACCGACCAATCCGGTGCTCGAGCTCGTGGACATCGAGGGCGTGGCGGCGATCGCGCATAAGGTTGGCGCGCTCGTCGTCGTCGACAATGTGTTCGCGACCCCGCTGTTGCAGCGGCCGATGCCGCTCGGCGCCGACATCGTCGTCTATTCCGCAACCAAGCATATCGACGGACAGGGGCGATGCCTCGGTGGCGTGGTGCTTGGCAACAAGGACTTCATCGAGGAGAAGCTCCACAATTACCTCAAGCATACCGGCCCCTCGCTCAGCCCCTTCAACGCCTGGGTGCTGCTCAAGGGTCTCGAGACGCTGCCCTTGCGCGTGGAGCGCCATGCCGCTTCCGCGGCGGCAATCGCCGATTTCCTGGCCGAGCGGGAGGTCGCACGCGTTTTCTATCCCGGCCGCGCCGATCACCCTCAGGCGGCGCTGGCCAAGCGGCAGATGCAGGGCGGCGGCCCCATGGTCTCCTTCGAGGTCGAGGGCGACAAGGCGAACGCCTTCCGCTTCCTGAATGCGCTCTCGATCTTTAAGATCAGCAACAATCTCGGCGACGCCAAGAGCCTCGCCACGCATCCGTCGACCACGACGCATCAGCGCCTGTCGCCGGAGGCGCGCGCGGAGCTCGGCATCTTCGACCGGAGCCTTCGGCTCTCTATCGGGCTGGAGGACGTTGAAGACCTCAAGGCCGATCTCGACCAAGCGCTGATTGCCGCACGATAGTCGTCGACGCCCGGTATGGGAGAGCTCCGGTCCGCACCGCACCTCCGCAGAATGCTGAGGCTTGGGGTGAGCGCCTTGCTTGCGGCATATCCCTATGTCACCTTTCGTAAACCACGGCCGTCGAGTGAGAATGACCATGTGCCGAAACATCAAGACGCTTCATAACTTCGAGCCACCCGCCACCGACGAGGAGATCCGTGCATCCTCGCTACAATTTGTCAGGAAGTTGAGCGGCTTCACTCGGCCTTCCCAAGCAAATCAAGTCGCATTTGATCGGGCGGTGGACATCGTCGCTGAGGCGGCACGTGAGCTGATCGACTCGCTCGTCACCAATGCTCCGCCACGCGATCGTGAGGTCGAGGCCGTAAAGGCACGGGCCAGATCGGCAGAGCGCTTCCGCTCTTCAGATGCCAATCAACGCCCCTAGCCCGCGACGAGTAGCGAGCACCAGAGCCCACGAAGACCCACAGGAGTTCTCTTGTCGGCTTCTCTAACGACAGCGCAGGAGCTGCTGAAGGCGCTTGTCGCCTTCGATACCACCAGCGCGAAGTCGGACCTCAAGCTGATCGGCTTCGTGCGGGACTCTCTCGATGGCCACGGCGTAACATCGACGCTGACACCGTCGCCCGAGGGTGAGAAGGCAAGCCTTTTCGCGACCATCGGGCCGAAGAAGCAGGGCGGCATCGGTCTCTCCAGCCATAGCGATTGCGTGCCGGTCGAGGGCCAAAGCTGGGCGAGCGACCCGTTTGCGCTTCAGCTCCGCGACGGCAAGCTCTACGGCCGCGGCGCCTGCGACATGAAGGGCTTCCTCGCCTGCGTGCTCGCTTCGGTGCCTCACTTCACCACGCGCCCGCTGAAAGAGCCGATCCACATCATTCTCTCCTATGACGAGGAGGTCGGCTGTTCCGGGGTGAGGCCCCTGATCGCGCGGCTAGGGCGCAACCTGCCGCGTCCCCGCGCCATTATCGTGGGCGAGCCGACCGGCATGGCGGTGATCGACGCGCATAAGCGCATCGACACCTATTCCACCATTGTCACGGGACGCGAGGCGCATTCCAGCATGCCACAGCTCGGGGTCAACGCGATCTCGATCGCGGCGGAGCTGATCGAGGAACTCGACCGCATCGGCGCCGAGCTTGCCGCCCAACAGGGCGATGACCGGTTCAACCACCCAGGCTCCACACTGCAGGTGGGCATGATCGAGGGCGGAACGGCGCCGAACATCGTGCCGAAGACCTGCCGCTTCCAATGGCAAGTGCGCAGCCTGCCATCCGCCGACCCAAAGACCGTGCCCGACCGGCTCGCGACCTTCGCTTCCGAGAAATTGCTGCCCCGCATGCGGCGCGTGGCGCCTTCCGCTTCCATCGAGACGCGCCATGAGGGCGGCGTCCCCGCGTTTCTCGCCAAACCCGGCTCCGAGGCCGTTGCGCTCGCGCTTGCGCTCACCGGCGCCAACGGCACCCGCGCCGTGTCCTATGCGACTGAAGCGGGCCTGTTCGAGGAGGCAGGCTGCCCGACCGTGATCTGCGGCCCCGGCGACATCGAGCAGGCCCACGCCGCAGACGAGTTCGTCAGCCTCGCGCAGCTCGAGGCCTGCATGGCGTTTCTCTCAAAGCTCGCCGAGCAACTCAGCCAATAGTGCCACCCCACACCTCGCTAGGACGGGCGCTTAGGATTTCCCCTCTCCCCCTGCGGAAGCGGAATATCGAAGTTACTCCATGCGAAAAGGGTCTAAATTCAACCTGATATAGTCCTATGATTCTTCACGCCGATCATCCCAGGCAGCATATGGGTAGCGATTAAATCACCTACTCTGGATATCGGCGCCCGTGTCGAATAAGTGAACGGTCTCAGATACTGCTAAATTTACCAAAACAGATTCTTGAAGAGGTCGACTTGGCAGTGCGGGAGCAGGGCGTCACCCGATCCCAATTCTTACGCCAAGCCATCGAGCGCAATCTGCGCCATTACCAGAATGTCGAGCGCGCCATCTTCCGTCGCATCTATCAGCAGGGCATGAGCTAATCCCGCCAAAACTATCGCTCTATGAAGCTGCTTTGACGGCAAAAACGGCCGTACGCTGATGAAATAAGCTCGGCACGTCATATTGCCAGGGCGGCTTTCAACGCATGTCAACGCCGCCGAAAAAGCACGACGCTGCACTTTACTCAGGCAGGGGAATCAAGACCTGAAGCCGCAAGCCACGCCTTAAACTCAGAAAGCGACGGCACAGGATTTGGCGAACGGCTGCCTAACGTGATTCGTGGTGTTTGTGGTGCCACCCCATTCAAATACTCGATCGCTTTTTCTCTCGATTCAAAGTCGTCTGAGCAAAGGGGTGGAAACCCAGGAACGTTACGCCTCGTAATGACTGCCCATCGCTCTGTTGGTGCGTCGGCCCGTGTGGTAGAGCGTGTAGTGACACGCGCCAACTCCAACACGAACAGACGATCGTCGCAGTACTCGCGCCCGTCGAAGTAGATCGTCGTTGTCATGAGGCCCATGTTGCAGCAAGCAGCAAACCTCAGGCTACAGCAATCTGCATGAAGGGGCGAGGTGGGCGAGCCGGGCTGACAGTGTTCAACTTTTCACCTAAACCTAAGCCATGCCTATTCCAGCATACGAAGAGCTTATGCTCCCCGTTCTCAAGCTGTCTGTTTGGGAGTGTTGAATGCTTCGGTCCGCGCAGCGGGCTTTAAGTTTCATTTCGATCCAGAGCAAGGTATCTCGCACAACGCCTATTAGGGTCAGCGGTCTGGAATGGCCTCTTTGACTGAGGTGTAGAGCTATGCAGCATCTCCGAGCAATCCTTGTCACATACCTGGCTGCGATCTCGATCACGTTCATGGTTGCCGGACCAGCCATGGCAGGTTACAACATGTTTGTATTCGTCCCCCAAGCAGACTCTCCTGGCAACGACTATTCGAGAATAGACCATTTTTCTTTTGACGAGTGCGAACATAGTTGTGAGGTCGACACGGCATGTAATGCATTTACGTACAATCAGATCAAGCAAGTGTGTTTTCTAAAGCGCGCCGCTGCACAATGGACGATGATCACTCTCGGAGCAATCACCGGGATCAAGTTATCACCATTGCTACCGTCCGAGATTGATCAATAAGGAAGCGTCCCTGTGTGATTAGGCCGGCGCAACAGGTTCTTGAAGAACCCTCGAACTCAATGTCCGCTTTTCTCCTAGCTTCGGACCCCAGACCGAGAGCCCAACTTGGTCCGAGATGTGCCAGAAGCGGACATCGCCAGGTGCCACTCTCATGCCATGCCCAGGGTGCCCGTGGGACTTTCCTGTTAGCTATTCTTGAAAACTACCTTCGCGCTCTCACCGACACACCCCACGACTGTTAACCTCGATTCAGCCTGGGTGCCGTTGTCCCTGTCAGTAACCGGACCCGTTTTGGGGGGGAACTGTTCATGACTGAGATCCGGGAAATTAAAAGCGCCTACCTCCGAGGAGTCATTCAGCAACGGGGCATCAACGATCAACAGGTCATAAGTCTCCTAATCGTTGAGCGCTATTTCCGTGAGCCAGAGCCCACTAATCCGGTCGTCACGCTGATGCTAAGCGCTATCGACCGGGACCACCCCGCCGAGGCCGCGGTCGTTCGTAGGGAGCTTGAATTGGTGAAAGCTGACCCCAAGGCGCAGACAAAAGAGAACCTAGCCACCGCCGATGCTAAACGCCACGCGCTTCAAGCCCGAGTTGCGGCAACGGGAAGAGTTTCGAAAAATTCCAAACGACAGCAGCTCACGAGTGGGGCGGCTCCGCAGACTGCTTCGTCCACGCAATCGGTTGAGGAACCTAGCCCCGTAGAGGTGATGAAGCCTTCGCTGGCCCTCGTCCCCACCCAGGGGAGCGTGGAAGAGCAAAGTGCGAATACCCCGTCGGCTTCTGTGTCACGAACCCTCCAAAGCCAGACAAAGCCGACGATCGCTCTGTAACTCAATATTCACCTAGGCCGTTGAGCTCCTCGGGGACGGCGAGGGCAGCGGGTGGCATGATGCGGACGGCCTCCGCGACCTTGGCGGCGGCATGGGCCCGGAGGAGGAGATGTGATCCGGCGCCCTGCGGAAGGGAAACCAGGATTCCGTTTAAGCCTTCCGCATCATCTTCTTCGCGATCCCCTCGGCGACGCTCCGCTCTGAAAGCGGAATGAATGGCTTGCTACTCCAACCCGGTCGCGATGAGGAAGGGTTACGCTCGCCAGGTTCGCACCGTGTCACAGGATGGGCGGCTATCTCTTGTTCAAGTCGAGCGGCCTCCTCTTCCCGCGTTTCACCAAGCAACACCCGCTTACTCGCCTTCCGCATGCGATTAGGTTGCGTGTTTTTAACGAAGCTCATCGACGTATCTCCAAATGTTGAAAGTTGGCTGCAAAGCGCGCGTGCTCGGCGGATACCGCTTCAACACGAAAGTTGGCGATCTCTTCAGCAAGTCGAGCGTCATATTGTCCACGCGTCTCGCCGGTCCTTAGTGGCCACAAGGGCAGCGCTAAGCGGCTTGAAGACGGTTTATGCGTCTCTGATAGCGCGAACTGAAGCGTTAGACGGCTAGCTATTCAAGCGCGCTTCTTTTTGGGGCGGCGATGGCCGAGCGGGATTCCGAGTGTATGGGCCTTATGTCTCAGGGCAGCCGGGGTACGCTTGAGCGCTCTAGAAATGGTTTTGACGCGCGTTTTGTCTCTTGAGTGCTGTCTTAGTTCTTTCACCTCACCGCGCGTCCAATCACGACGAACAACACGCTTTCTCCTGGCAATAGTTTTGGCCATGACCTCTTCTCCTCTTTGATTCGCAAGTTCTATAGCACAACTTTTTGGCGTGCGCGTGCACTAGCGGTCCTAACTGACTTCCGCGGTGCAATGCCTCTGGTGACGTCCGGATTAGGTCATTAGCTGACGTCCATACGCACGGTCGATTTGGGCCGCTTAGTGCCATAAGCAGAAGTCGAGGGCTCGTCGCCCTGTTCGTGCCATCGACCGCCGCGAGCGCTCCCCTCAGCGCGCCGGCTGCCAACTACCGCTGCGGACCGCGTCGACTACCTCGCGAATCGAGTCGATCACGAGTTGAGGCTGTTCCTTGTGTATCTCGTGGCCGCTGTTCGTGTTCGTGATGTGCTTCGCATTCGGCACGAGCTTGGCAAGTCTTTCCAGGCCTCTCATGCGGCGAAGGTCAATTCACGCGGGCGAGCTGCACCAGATTGTCCGAAAAGGTCGGTGCGCGCCCGAGTCCGCAAAAGGCGTCGGAGGAAATCGAGTTCACCGAGCCGTCGGAGCGGTTGAGGCTTCGCCAGTAGCCGAGCGTGGCGACGATCACACCGGGCTGCACGTCGTCGGTGACGCGCGCAACGCCCTCGAAGTCGCCCCGGTCGTTGAACACGCGGACGGGATCGCCCTCGCGGATGCTGCGGTCGGCGGCGTCCTTGGGGCTCAGCATTACGAACTGCTCCCCTTGGCCTCTGATCTTATGCGGCTCATTCGCGTAGCAGGAATTGAGGAAGCCGTGGCTCTTCGGCGAGATGATGTTGAGCGGATAATGCTCGGCGAGACGGGCATTGCTCTCACGGCTCTCGCGCGGCGGCACGTAACCCGGCAGCGGGTCGACGTCCTCTCCCGACTGCATCGCCTCGTACATCATGCGGAAGGGTGGTGCGACGAAGTTCTTGGCGTGCTTGACCAGGAACTCGACCTTGCCCGAGGGCGTCGGGAAATTGCCGTTGGCATGAGGCCGCCTGTCGTCTGGGGTGCCGACGGCAAGATGGAAATAGCCGTGGCGCCGAAAATGATCCATGCCGACACCGGCCATTTGCGGGGCGTCCCATTGCACATAATGCTCGGCGAGCTCCATGTCGCTCATTTTGAATTGCGCATCGTCATAACCCATGCCGGTGGCGAGCAGCCGGAAGATCTCGGCATTGGACTTCGCCTCGCCGCAAGGCGCGATCGCCCGCTCGTTGATGGTCAGATAGAAATGACCCCAGGAGAACATCATGTCGTCGTGCTCGCCCGCCATGGTCGCCGGCAGCACGATGTCGGCATAGGCCGCGGTATCGGTGACGAAGTGCTCGGCCGTGACAAAGAACAGATCTTCGCGGCTTAAGCCCTTGACGATCTTGTTGGTCTCCGGCGCCTGGCTGACCGGATTAGTGTTGTAGATGTAAAGCCCCATGATCGGCGGATCGAGCTGCATCTCGCCGGTCAGCGCCTGGCCGAGCTGCAGATTGTTGACCACCCGCGTGCCCGGCCGGATAAAATCGGGGCGCGACACGCGCGCCCAATCCACCGGAAACTCCCAGAGCGGCATCTGCAACAGACCGCCGCCGACATGACGCCATGAGCCCGTGAGCGCCGGGATCGCGCACACCGCGCGGATGGTCTGGCCGCC
>Ga0116221_1001859_pt1 | contig 13947 bp, 20 predicted proteins | sample Sb_taG_5_FD_88965 | JGI IMG/M metagenome (GOLD analysis project Ga0116221, IMG submission 88965) | Peat soil microbial communities from Weissenstadt, Germany - Sb_50d_8_FC metaG | ecosystem: Environmental > Terrestrial > Soil > Wetlands > Peat | place: Germany: Weissenstadt | collected 2010-09-21 | reverse complement strand
GTTTACCTAAAGGAAGGGGTTTCGTGTCAGCGTGGAGCAGCGAACCCCTCAACGCCGGAAGGCCGCGTCCGCCGCGCTTTTCGAGGACTGCTTGGCCGCAATGATTGCTTCCACCCGTGCGATCTCCGCCTTTAGCGCTTCGACCAGCGCGGCAAGCTCACCGATGGAAAGCTTGGACAGATCCGTGCCGAGCTCGTGCGCCTTGGCCTTCTTCGGTTCGATGTCTTCGAGGTCCATGCGTCCGCTCCGTGATCGCATATCAAGCATAGCATCGCGTTGCGCTTTGTGCTCGAAAGGTGGCGCGGAGACTTCGATGCTGCCCACGACCATGACCGTCATAGAAACACGAGGCCAAGGCGGCCCCGAGGTGCTTAACCTGGCCGAGCGGCCCGTGCCCACTCCCGGTCCGGGGGAAGTGCTGATCGCGGTCGAGGCGGCCGGCATCAACCGTCCCGACGTGCTGCAGCGTCAGGGTCTCTACCCTCCGCCAAAAGGCGCATCGGATCTGCTGGGGATGGAAGTCGCAGGGACGGTGGCGGCCCTCGGCCCGGGTGCCACGCGCTTCAAGCAAGGCGACGCGGTCTCAGCGCTCGTGAATGGCGGCGGCTATGCGCAATTCTGCGTGGCGACGGAAACCACCACGCTGCCAGTGCTCCAGGGGCTGTCGATGGTCGAGGCCGCTGCTTTGCCCGAGACCGTGTTCACCGTGTGGCACGACGTCTTCGAGCGCGGGGGGCTTCAGAGCGGCGACTGGCTGCTGGTCCATGGCGGCGCAAGCGGCATCGGCACCACCGCCATCCAAATGGGGCACCTGTTTGGGGCCAATGTAATCGTGACGGTCGGAAGCAAGGAAAAGGTTCAGCGCTGTGAGGCGCTGGGCGCCGTCCGCGCCATCAATTACCACGAGGAGGATTTCGTCGAAGCCGTGCGCGAGCAAACGGGCGGACATGGCGCCGATGTCATCCTCGATATGGTCGGCGGCGACTATGTGGAGCGCAATTTGCGCGCCGCGGCAATTGAAGGCAGGATCGTGCAGATCGCCTTTCTGCAAGGTTCCAAGGTCCACATCGACCTGATGCGGCTCATGATGCGGAGACTGACGCTGACCGGCTCCACGCTCAGAGCCCAACGCGCCGAGGCCAAGGCGCGCATGGCGCGGGGCATCGAGAGCCGCGTCTGGCCGCTCGTGGCGGAAGGCAAGCTCAAGCCCGTGATCGACTCGACCTTCCAGTTCGCTGATGTCGCGGCTGCCCATCGGCGCATCGACGACCCCGCTCACATTGGCAAGATCGTGCTGGTGACGGAAGGGCGAGGCCCCCCCTAAGGCCAGCGGAAATACTCCCCGAACCGTTTGCGTCCAAGGCCGGAGCACCCTATATAGGGCTCTTCCCCTTCAATCGAATTTGATCGGCTCTCGCGGCCTTCAGGGGGCGAGAGACCATGCCTTCTCTTACAGGTTTTGCAAGTCCATGGACCGTACCCCACTCATGCCCAAGGCGACCGCCGTCTGGCTGGTCGACAACACCTCACTCACCTTCGAGCAGATCGCCGAGTTCTGCGGCCTGCATGTGCTCGAAGTGAAGGGTATCGCCGATGGCGACGTCGCCCACGGCATCAAGGGCATGGACCCCATCTCCTCGGGCCAGCTCACGCGCGATGAGATCGCCGAGGCGGAGCAGGACAGCGCCTATCGGTTGCGCCTCGCCGAGCCGAAGGTCGAGGTGCCGGAGGTGAAGACGAAGCGCGGGCCCCGCTACACGCCCGTGTCGCGCCGCCAGGATCGGCCCAACGCCATTCTCTGGCTCTTGCGCAATCATCCCGAGCTCAAGGACTCCCAGATCATGCGCCTGGTCGGCACGACCAAGCCGACGATCATCGCGATCCGCGAGCGATCCCACTGGAATTCGCCGAGCCTTCAGGCTCAGGACCCGGTGGCGCTCGGGCTTTGCTCGCAGACCGACCTCGATGCTGAAGTGAAGAAGGCCGCGACCAAGCTCGAGCGCGAGCGGGGCGATGCCCCCGAGCCGGCCAAGGTCGAAACGCTGATCCCGGCCGAGGAGAGCATCGCCGCGGCTCCGCCGGAGCGCGAGGCGCCGATGGCAACCGCACTGGCTCAACAAGCGCGCGAGGCCATGGCGGCTCCCGAGGAGGAGGAAGAGGTCCCGGATGCCGACTCCGTGTTCGCCAGGCTGAAAGATCTGAAGCGGGACCAACAGCACTAAGTCGCGCCCTGGCGACTGCACCCCGGCCGGCGAGCGACCGGCCAAGCGCGGCTTTGACGTAGATCAAAGCGCTACCGCCGATTCATCCCCGATGCTTGCATACCTCTGATCCGGTGGCGAGGTGCAGCATGAGCACGGGCGAAATTCTCCTTCTGGTCTTGATCTTCGCCGCGTTTGCAGGGTTTGCGGCGACGCTTGCCTATTATTCGAGAGGCTGATCGGCGAGCCCCCTCGGCTACGAGGGGAATTGCTTGGAGGGCTTGAGCTTGGCTAGGGTGCGACAAGGAAACGCGCCCAAGGCATGAAAAGCCCATACGACACCGATCTCGGCAAGACGGAAGCCAACTATCAGCCGCTTACGCCGCTCACCTTCGTTGAGCGTACCGCAAGCGCTCACCCCGATTACACCGCTATCATCCACGGCAAGCGGCGCTACAGCTATGCCGAGTTCTACGCCCGCTCCCGCCGGCTCGCCTCGGCGCTTGCCGCGCGCGGCATCGGCAAGGGCGACACCGTCTCGGTGATGCTCGCCAACTCGCCTGCCATGCTGGAGGCCCATTACGGGGTGCCGATGACCGGCGCGGTGTTGCATTCCATCAACACGCGGCTCGATCCGCCCATCATCGCCTTCATGCTCGACCATGCCGACGCCAAGGTGCTGATCGCCGATACCGAGTTCGGCCCCACCATCAAGGAGGCGGTGGCGCAGGCGCGGGTGAGGCCGTTGCTGATCGACTATCGGGACCTCGAATGCGGGGTCGAAGGCGAGCGCGCGGGTGAGCTCGACTATGAGGAGCTGCTCGAAAGCGGCGATCCGGGCTATGCCTGGGAGATGCCGTCAGACGAGTGGAACGCCATCTCACTCAATTATACGAGCGGCACCACCGGCAATCCCAAAGGCGTCGTCTACCATCACCGCGGCGCCGCGCTGATGTGCTACGCGAACACCATCGCCACCGGCATGGGCGCCCACCCCGTCTATCTCTGGACCTTGCCGATGTTCCACTGCAACGGCTGGTGCTTTCCCTGGTCGCTGTCGGTGGTCGCCGGCACCCATGTCTGTCTCCGCGCCGTGCGGGCCAAGCCGATGTACGACGCGATCGCCGATCACAAGGTAACGCATCTGTCCGGCGCGCCTTTCGTCATGTCCTGCCTGCTGAATGCCACGGAGGGCGAGAGGCGGAGCTTCTCCCACGCCGTCGCCTTCAACCATGCCGCCGCCCCTCCGCCCGAGGCCGTGCTCGCGCGCATGGCGGAGGCAGGCTTCGAGCTCACCCATCTCTATGGGCTGACCGAGACCTATGGGCCCGCGACCATCAATGAGTGGCATGCCGAATGGGACGCGCTGCCGCCGGAGGAGCGCCTATCGAAGCGCGCAAGGCAAGGCGTGCGCTACGTGGCGCTGGAAGGCCTCGACGTGATGGACCCCGAGACCATGGCGCGCGTGCCGGCCGACGGCGAGACCATTGGCGAAGTCATGTTCCGCGGCAACATCGTCATGAAGGGATACCTCAAAAATCGACAAGCGACCGAAGCCGCTTACGTCGGCGGCTGGTTCCATTCCGGCGATCTCGGCGTGCTGCATCCAGACGGCTACATCCAGCTGAAAGACCGCTCCAAGGACATCATCATTTCGGGTGGGGAGAACATCTCCTCCATCGAGGTGGAGGACGTGCTCTACAAGCATCCTGCCGTCGCGGCGGCAGCCGTGGTTGCCAAGCCCGACCCCAAATGGGGCGAGACGCCTTGCGCCTTCATCGAGATCAGGCCCGGGGCGAAGGTCACCGAGGCGGAGATCATCGATTACTGCAAGGCGCGGCTTGCCCGCTTCAAATGTCCCCGCCACGTTATCTTCACCGAGCTGCCCAAGACCTCAACGGGCAAGATCCAGAAGTTCAAGCTGCGCGAGATGGCGAAGGACGTTTGAGGGTCATGCCGCTCATCCGGATCGACGTCATCGAAGGCAGGAGCGATGTGGAACTGAAGGCCCTGCTCGACGCGGCGCATCGGGCGATGCTCGCCGCCTTCAATGTGCCTTCCCGCGACCGCTACCAGATCCTGCAACAGCATCCCTGCGCGCATATGATCGTCGAGGACACCGGGCTCGGCATCGAGCGCAGCGACAAGGTGGTTGTGGTGCAGATCACGACCCGACCGCGCAAGGAGAAGCAGAAGGAAGCCTTCTATCGCTTTCTCTGCGAAGAGCTAGAGCTTGCTTGCGGCATCGCCCCCTCCGACGTCATGATCACCATGGTCGAGAACAGAGACGAGGACTGGTCCTTCGGCCACGGCCGTGCCCAATTCCGCACCGGCGAATTGTGAGCTCCCGAATCCGGCTTGCACCGGATCGGCGGTTCGCACCAATCTGAAGTCGGGGGGAATCAGCCATAGCGATCGACGGCCAGTTCAAGCAGATTGCCGAATTCGTTGCACTTGTCATTCAGGCCGGCGCCGTGCTTGTCGTCACCTTCGGCGCCGTGCAGGCGCTCGCGCATGTGGCTGAAGCGATCTGGCAGCGCGAGGCGGACACTCCGCGCGGGCGCGAGATCTGGCTCAAATTCGCAACCTGGATCCTGCTTGCGCTCGAATTTGCGCTCGCCGCCGACCTGGTGCGGACGGCGGTGGCACCCACCTGGGACGACATCGGCAAGCTCGCCGTGATCGCCACCATCCGCACCATGCTCAACTACTTTTTGGCCAAGGATATCGCCTCCTTCGACCGTGACGCCAAATCCCGCGCCGCCAGACGCAATTAAGGCGCATGGCATCGACCCTATTCGTTGGACGGCTCTCCCGTAATGTGGTTCTGTTCAGGCCAATGACTGCCGCACCGTCCAGGGACACCAGCGGCAGCGCAAAGGTGTTCGCTTCGGGGGTTTTTCCACGCGAGTGACGCTTCCGGCGCCGGCCATAGCGGCTTGCGACGAACCGCCAAGAACGTGGGCCGCCTTCACTTTTCCCCGAATATGAACACCTCTAATCAGGAGCCGACGCATGTTGACCAAGGCAGCGAGTCGGCGTTTTCAGCTCATCCTCATCAAGCCATCACATTATGACGTGAACGGATACGTCGTGCAGTGGCTCCGCTCGACCATGCCGTCCAACTCGCTCGCCGCGGTCTATAGCCTGGCACAAGGCGCCGCTGCACTGCAGTTGCTTGGCCCTGACGTCGCTATCGATGTCACGGCTATCGACGAGACCAATACGCGCGTGAAGCCGAAAGAGCTCGCGCGACGCATCGCCCGCCACGGCGGGTTGGGCATGGTCGGGCTGATCGGCGTGCAATCGAACGAGTTCCCGCGGGCGCTCGACATCGCCCGGCCGCTGCGGGAGGCGGGCGTCCAAGTGATGATCGGCGGCTTCCATGTCTCCGGCTGTCTCGCCATGCTGTCCGAGACCCAGGCCGACATCAAAGTCGCGCAAGAGCTCGGCATCTCCATCTACGCGGGGGAAGCCGAAGGAGGGCTCGACGAGGTCCTTGAGGACGCTGCCAAGGGCGAACTCAAGCCCCTTTATGACCACATGAAGGAGCTCCCGAGCATCGGCGACATCGCCTCTCCGCCTTTCCTACCGCACGATTTCATCAAGCGGACGATCGGCAATGTGACGAGCTTCGATGCCGGCCGGGGCTGCCCGTTCCAGTGCTCCTTCTGCACCATCATTAACGTGCAGGGACGCAAGTCACGTTATCGCTCCCCCGACTCGATCGAGCAGATCATTCGCATGAATTGGGATCAGGGGATTAAGCGCTTTTTCATCACCGACGACAATTTCGCCCGCAACAAGGACTGGGAAGCGATCTACGATCGGATCATCAAGCTGCGCGAAGAGGACGGCATGGACGTCCGCTTCGTGATCCAGGTCGATACACTCTGCCACAAGATCCCGAACTTCATCGAGAAATCGCATCGCGCCGGCGTCACACGCGTGTTCATCGGGCTTGAGAACATTAACCCCGCGAACTTGATCGCCGCCAAGAAGCGGCAGAACAAGATCACCGAGTACCGCAAAATGCTGCTCGGTTGGAAGGCCGTCGGCATTATGACCTTTGCCGGCTACATCCTTGGCTTCGAGAACGACACGCCGGAGTCGATTCGGCGCGACCTCGAGATCATCAAGCAAGAGCTGCCGCTCGATATGATCGAGTTCTTCGTGCTGACGCCCCTGCCCGGCTCCGAAGATCACAAAGTGCTGTTCGAGAAGGGGGTCTGGATGGACCCCGACCTGAACAAATACGACGTCGAGCACGTCGTCACCGGCCACTCCAAGATGACCAAGGAGGAGTGGAAGGGCGCTTATCGCTCGGCCTGGGACATCTTCTATACCAGCGAGCACATCGAGACGATTCTGCGCCGGGCCTATGCCACCGGCATAAACATCCGCCGGCTGATGCCCGTGCTGATGTGGTTCTCGAGCGCCGTCAAGATCGAGAACCTGCATCCGCTGCAATGGGGCCTGATCCGGCTCAAGTTCCGGAAGGACCGCAGGCCGGGTCTCCCGCTGGAATCCCGCAGGTCGTTCTATGGTGGCTATGTTGTCGACATGACTCGCAAGGCGTTCCATCTGGCGCGCCGTTTCCGGCACCTGCAGCGCATCGTTGCGAAGATCGAGGCCGACCCGAACGCGAAGTCCTATACGGATGCCGCACTGACGGCGGTGGCCGACGAGGACGCCGAGCATATGGGCCTCTACACCCAAAACGAGGCGGCCCGCGTCGCGGTGGAGCGCGAGCTGCGGGTGGCGGGACACCACACGCACGCCCATCCCGCCAACGGCCACAAGGTCAACGGCCACGGCGATGCATTGCATCAGGACGCCGCGCATCACGATCATCACGACAGGGACGGGCGGCGCCCGGAGATCGTTCCGCCTGCCGCTTGAGATGCGGGCTCCCCACGGCAATCAGTCGGCCTCGGCCATTCGACGCGTCGTCACGGGCGAGGCGCGCGACGGCAGCTCTATGCTGGCGAGTGACGTGCTCGTCGAGCCGATCGAGGTCACGCTCCTGCCCGGCGTCGCCTTCTTCAAACTCTGGGGCGCCGACGCGATGCCGGCACTGCCGAATGACGGCGCGCAGCCGCCCTCTCGCGATTGGTTTCCCCCGCAAGGCGGCTTTCGCTTCGAGCTGATCACACTCCTGCCCGACGCCGCGCATCCGCCAAGCAGCGCAAGCGCCGATGCCGAAGCGATGGCCCGCAAGCTCGCCGAGACGGATAAGCTCTTGCCGGGTCTTGTGGGCGAAATGGACCCGCAAAACCCCGGCATGCACCGGACCGACACCGTAGACCTGATCTATGTCACCTCAGGCCGATGCGTGCTCCAGCTCGACGGCGGCGCCAAGGTGGAGCTCAAGGCGGGCGACACGCTCGTGCAGAACGGCCCGCGCCACGCCTGGCATAATCCCTACGATGCGCCTTGCGGCCTACTCACACTATCGATCGGCGTGCCGCGCGTGGGTATGACGGACAATGTCTGATGCGCACATTGCTGGTGGGACTGCTTGCGCTTCTCGTCTCGCCAGCGGCGGGCCTCGCCGACGAGGTGCCCTATCGGGCCGGCTTTATCGAGTTAACGGTTAAAGCCGATCCGTCCTTTCCGGTCGGACTCTGATATCCGACGAACGCCGAGGAGACCGATTGGCGCTCTGGCGTCTACGAGATCACCGCGGCGCGCAATCCGGCCATAGCCCAAGGCCCCTTCCCCCTCATCGTCCTATCCCACGGCAGCGGCGCCGATGAGTTCCATCACCGCGACTGGGCCGAATATCTCGCCCGCCACGGCTTCATCGTCGCCGCCATCCGCCATGCTGGCGACAGCCTGAACGACGTTGGCGGCCGTGGCAGCGACATCCAGCTCACCGGCAGACCATGGCAGGTCGAGGGGACCCTCGACGCCGTTCTCGCCGACCCGCGGCTCAAACCCGTGATCGACGGAAGCCGCATCGGCATGATCGGCTATTCCGCCGGCGGCTACACCACCATGACCATGATCGGCGGTCGGCCCGACTACGCGCTTTGGGGTGTGCATTGCAAGGCGCATCCGGAGGACGAGGAGATGTGCCCGGTGGACAGAGCTGGGTGCCGCCGCGCATCACCAAGCCCGGTTGGGAACTGCCGCCGCCAGACCCGCGTATCAGGGCCGCGGTCGTCATGGCACCGGCCGGTATCCTGTTCGATGCCAAGGGGGCTTGCAAGCGTCAAGGTGCTGTTGCGCCTCTATCGCGCAGAGGGCGACCGCTTCGTGCGCAATGAATGGAACGCGGATCACATCGCCGCGCTGTTGCCGGAGAAGCCAGAGGTGGTGAGCGTGCCGAGCAACCACTTCATCTTCATCGCCCCCTGCCCGGCGGAGATCGCGACCAAATTCCCGGAGGCCTGCACCGACGACGCCGGCATCGACCGCGCTGCGATTCACCGTCAGATCGCCGCGGAGCTCGTCGCCTTCTTCACCCGCACTCTTGGGGTGGGCACGACGCCCTAGAAGCCACCAAGCGCCCGGCGCACAAACTCGCCGAATTGGCTGCGGCGTTGCTCCCAGCGCCAGGACGGGTCGGGGTCCCGATAGCCTGGCCCAGCAGCGTCGTAGCCTGGCCGCGCGTCCGGTCCCGCGCTCGGCGCGAGAGCCGTCGCCTCGACCCAGCCTGCCGCGCCGCTATTGGGATCCTGCACCTGCACCCAGCCTGGCCTGCGCGAGATCACGCGCACCTGCCACCCTGCCGGAAGCGCGTAGATCATCGGCGACTGCACCGAGGGGTCGGAACGCATGTCAGCGGTGCCGGCGACGACGCCAGCCCACTCACCTTGGGCCGGGTCCTGGTCGGGTCCAGGCTGACCCTGGTCAGCTCCCGCTTGGCTTCGGTCAACGCCGGCCCAATCCTGGTCAGCATTGGCCTGGTCCTGGCCCCGATCGCGAGCGGATGCCTCCTGATCTTGTGACCCGTCGGCCGACGGCGCCTGCTCGGATGGCTCCCCCGACGCGCCGGTTACGGACGACGGCGGGGCGGAGCGGTTTGCCAGACTGGCGGTCTCCTGCGGCTTGTCCGCCGGGGCAGGCTTTTGCGGCAGGGCCGCTGCGGCCTTTGCCCCGCCAGCCTCACCGGACGGCACGCTGGCCTTTTGGCACTGCGCGTCGGCCGCCACGGCAACATTGGTGGGCTTGGACTTGTCGCCACCCCCGATGCCGCCCAAGACGGCGCTGGCGAGGAACAGGGTGCTGCCCGTGTAGAGCACGGCCCCCAACAGCCACAGCGACAAAAGCAGCTTGCTTTTCATACCCGATCTCCGCTTAGGGCCGGCCAATCGACGAAGGCAGCCCCTAATTCGTCGGTCCCAGTTAAGCAGGAAGGCCCGAAGCAGGCGTTAATTGGGCACGTCAAAGTGGCAAAGCCTGGGCGTGAAGCGGCTTATCCAGGGCGAAGATTGGGGGCGCCCCCGTTCTTGTCCTCGCAGATGAAGTGTGGCACTCCCCTGAGCGCGTCGTTTCAAAGGGCCTCGGCTCATGCCTGTCAGCGCCGGCTACAAGGAATTCCTGGAGGACCTGCTCGTAGCCTTCGGCCCGGTGAGCATCCGCAATATGTTCAGAGGCGCCGGCGTCTATGCCGAGGGTGTGATGTTCGCGATTCTGGTGAACGACGCGCTCTACCTCAAGACCGACAAGGCCTCGGCGCGCGAGTTCGCCGCCGAGGGGAAAGCTCCCTTCACCTCTCGGCGCAAGGGCCGGGCGCCGATCGCCATGTCCTATTGGGGAGGTGCCTGACCGGCTGCTCAAGGACCCTGTAGAGCTTAGGGTCTGGGCCAGGTCGCGCGCACGCCGATTGCGCTAGCCGCCAAGGCCAAGCCGAACCGGCGCTGATGGACAGGGCCGCGGGCTATTGGGCCTGAATGCTCTGCAAATAGTCGATGATGGCCTCGACGTCGTGCGGGCTGAACACGAAGACGGGCATGTCCGGATGGCCCGAGACGATCCCTTCCGCGAGCGATTCGGCGAGATCCTCGACCGGATATTTGCTGGACAAGGTCCGGAATGGAGGGGCTTGCGGATGCGGGCTGTCGCCTTCCTTGCCGATCGCATGGCAGCGCGAGCAATTCTCCCGGACGAGCACCTCTCCCTTGTCGACGAGGGTCTTGTCGGCCGCGTAGACCGCGGCGGCAACGCTCAGCAGCGCAACGCTCCCCAAGAGCGCCGACCTGAGCGCTCCCCGCGCCGCGCTCGCCACACCAAACAATGGCACGGGACCCCTTCCTCTTTCGTGATTCGCCACTAAGAATAGCGTAGCCCTGCCCCCTCCTCCTTGACCACGGTCAAGTTCCGCGAAGGGTTTCGGGGCGCGCGAAGGGCGAGGCGCACGGGATTTGCAGACCATCGCTCCCGCGCACTTGACGCGCCGTGATAGGGCTAGGGGTAGGGCATCGGCTACTGCTTCCTCGCCTTGGCGAGGGGGGCCTAATCGGCCCTAATGGCTCGCCTCATGCTTGAGCCGCTCTATCTCATCCTTGAGACGCAATTTTTGACGCTTCAGCTCCGCGATCTTGAGATCGTCTGCGGTAGGCCGCGCCAATTCCTCCTCGATCTTGCGATCCAGCAACCGATGTTTCTCCGACAACTCCACAAGGTGTGTGTCAAAAGCCATATCCAGACCTCCGATTCAGTTGGTCTCAGACCGTTCATTCTGGCAAATCACCGACGCTTTGTCTAATGGCTGACCCGTGTCAGGCGGTCACTCCGATGGTTGTGGACGACATCGAGCGTTACGCAAGTTCCACTGCTAGAAGCCTTGCACGGCTCCAGATTCGCCGTGATAAGTTTACGCAATCCTCCAACTAAAGGAGCAGGGACGCCCCATGGAGAGCGAGGAGATTCGCGAGCTCCGGGCGACGTTGCTCAAGCTAAAGCAAGAGCACCGCGATCTCGATAGCGCCATCAATGCGTTGGCGGAGTCAGGTCGCGCCGATCAGCTGCAACTGAAGCGGCTGAAGAAGAAGAAACTCACCCTCAAGGACGAGATCGCCCGCATCGAGGACCAGCTGCTCCCCGACATCATTGCCTAGATCGTAGACTTGCGATGCTCGCGGGCGAGCACGGCCAAGCCGAGGAGACCGCCTGAGACCTCGACCCCGAGATAGAGGTCGAGCAGCCGGCTGGGAGCGCCGTCGACGACGAGGCTGATCACCCGGCCGAGAGCGATTGAAAGCATGAAGAAGACCGCCCAGATCACCGCCACGCGCCGCCACGCGGGCCTGAAGCCGCGATGGCGCAGAGGTGGACATGCCGAGATAGAGGCACATCCTCGCGCTGAAGATCTGCGTCTGGTCGGTTCCCTCGACAGTGATGGTCATGAATTTCGGGAGAACGGCCGCGGGGTCGATTCCATGCTGAGCGCGGGCGGCACAAGGACAGCGGCGACGATCAAGAGATAGAGCCTCATCCCTATCGGTTCCGTGATGCTCGTTTGGCGCGTTAGGGCAGGCGAACCATCCTCCGTCAATCGCCGCCGCCGCTCCAGCTTCCATTTGCACCGAGCGCGGCAAACTCGGGCGGCAGACTTGCCTTGCCAAGCTTCGCGCAACCCTTTAATCCCCCGCTTTCCTTGAAGCTAGGCGCGCCTTCCAGATGAGTATGACATGAGCGAGGAGAAGCCCGGCGTCGGCATCATCATGGGCAGCCGCTCGGACTGGCCCACGCTCAAAGCCGCGGCCGACGTGCTCGAAGCGCTGCACGTGCCCTACGAAACCCGCATCGTCTCGGCGCACCGCACCCCCAAACGGCTTTACGACTACGCCACCAGCGCGCGCGAGCGGGGCTTGAAAGTGATCATCGCAGGCGCCGGCGGCGCTGCGCATCTGCCGGGGATGACGGCCTCCATGACGGAGCTCCCGGTGCTCGGCGTGCCGATCGAGAGCAAAGCGCTCAAAGGTCTCGACAGCCTGCTTTCTATCGCGCAGATGCCGGCAGGCGTGCCGGTGGGGACACTGGCAATCGGCGAGGCAGGCGCCACCAATGCCGGCCTGTTGGCGGCACAAATCCTGGCGCTCGCCGATCATGCCCTTGCCGCCCGTGTCATGGCATGGCGCGCGGCCCAAACCGAAGGCATAGCTGAGGCCCCCGAGGATCATGCCTGAAGCGCTGTCCCCGGGGAGCACTATCGGCATCCTGGGCGGCGGCCAGCTCGGCCGCATGCTCGCCGTTGCCGCGGCAGGGCTCGGTTTGAAGGCCAGCATCTATGCCGACGAGGCGAACGCGCCCGCCTTTGCCGTGGCTGCGTCCTCGACGGTGGGCGCCTTCGAGGATGAGCACGCGCTCGGCGCTTTCGCCGCGAGCGTCGACGTGGTGACCTGCGAGTTCGAGAACGTGCCGGCGCGGGCGCTGGAAATTGCGGGCCGCAAGGCGCCCGTGCATCCGCCGGTCAAGGCCTTTGCTACTGCGCAAGATAGGCTCGTCGAGAAGGACTTCCTGCGCGGGCTGGGGATAGCTGTCGGCAACTATGCGGCGGTGAACGATGCGGACACGCTCCGCACAGCACTCGCCAGGGTGAAGCTCCCGGCGCTCCTGAAGACGCGGCGCTTCGGCTATGACGGCAAGGGGCAGGCGCTTATCCGCAACGAGGCCGAGGCGGCTGCGGCGCTGAAGCATTTCGGTGGGCAGCCGGCGCTGATCGAGGCCCTCATCGCGTTCGAGCGCGAGCTGTCGGTCGTCGTCGTGCGTGGTCAGGACGGCGAGCTCCAGTTCTACGACCCGATCGAGAATGTGCACCAGAACGGCATCCTCGCCATCAGCCGCGTGCCCGCCAATATCCACGCCGAATGCGCCGTCGAGGCGCGACGCATCGCAGGCAAGGTCGCCGAAGCGCTCTCCCATGTCGGCGCGCTCTGCGTCGAGATGTTCGAGCGCGAAGGCGAAAACCCTCGCCTCCTGGTCAATGAGATCGCCCCGCGGGTGCACAATTCAGGCCATTGGACGCTCGATGCCTGCCTTGTCAGCCAGTTCGAGAACCATATCCGGGCTATCGCCGGCTGGCCGCTCGGATCGCCTGAACGCCACAGCGATGCGGTGATGACCAATCTGATCGGGTCTGATGTCGAGCGCTGGCGCGAGCTCGCCGGTGAGGAGGGCACAGCCTTGCATCTCTACGGCAAGGCGCAAGCGTGGCCCGGCCGCAAGATGGGCCACACCACGCGCCTCCTCCCGAAGAGCTGATTTCGCATTCGCCTGTTGCGAGCGGCAAAGGAGCATAGCTCGTGCGAACCATGAGGCCTGCACGCTCTAGAGCACATTCAGGCTTTTCCGATTCCTGGAGGGATTCCCAAATCGCGCGAACAGTGCGAGTCCTCTGTTGCTTGGGGGGATGGAGGGCGACCATGGCGCGAGCTTACAGCCAGGATTTGCGTGATCGTGTGATCGATGCGGCGCTCGGCGGGATGCCGGCCCGGCGGGTGGCGGCCCAGTTCGAGATCGGGGTCGCCACGGCGATTGTGTGGGTGCGCCGGGCGCGCGCGAGCGGTGAGCGGACGGCGCGCCATCAGGGCCAGCCGCGGCGCTCCAAGCTCGATCCGCAGCGTGACTTCCTGCTCGGTCTGGTCGAACAGACGCCGGACATGACGATCGTAGAGATGCAACAGCAGCTTGCCACGGAGCGCGGCATCAAGGCGAGCGTGGGCACCATCTGGACCTTCCTCGATCGCTGCGGCCTGACGTTCAAAAAAAGTCCGCGCACGCGGCGGAGCAGGAT
>Ga0116221_1001857_pt1 | contig 13951 bp, 19 predicted proteins | sample Sb_taG_5_FD_88965 | JGI IMG/M metagenome (GOLD analysis project Ga0116221, IMG submission 88965) | Peat soil microbial communities from Weissenstadt, Germany - Sb_50d_8_FC metaG | ecosystem: Environmental > Terrestrial > Soil > Wetlands > Peat | place: Germany: Weissenstadt | collected 2010-09-21 | reverse complement strand
GGGGCCTGGGAGATGCGGGCCCCGCCCGGCGGCTGCAGCTTCGAGACCGGCACACCCTTCGAGCCCACGGCACCTTCCGAGACCACGGATCCCTCCGGGTGACCTGCCTTACAAGGCGGGACCCTTCTGGGGCATTGCGCCGCCGGGCATCCACCGCAGAGGTGTCGAGAATTCCCTCTCATGTCGATGAGCCGCGTGCTCGGCCTTGTGCTTCGTTGGGTAGGGACCCCGCAACGCTCGGACCTCAGCCGTTTCTTCGTCAGCGGGTCCTTCGCTGTCCCCGCACTCCCTGCAGATGACCTCCCACTGGGAGTCATCCCAGGAGTCTGATGCCCACTGCCCGAACTGGTCCCGGTACCACGCCAGGTGGACGTGGCGGACGTACGGGTCGTGCCGATGGTCGGCGTCATTTTCGTTCCCGGTGTAGCCGGGCTCGAGTGCGTCGTATCCCGGGGTCATGTTCAGTCCTTCCGCCCACCACCCGCGTTTCCCAGCGTACTCAGCGGATGCAACTTCGTCTGGGGTTGGGCGTGGCCACCCCGGTACCCCGACGAGCAGCGGTTGCCCAAACCCGGCCGGCTCGGGACCGAGCCCCGGCGGGGACCGTCAGTTCCAGGGTGGCCGCGCTCGGGGGTCGGGAACTTGGCGAGAGGCTCGCACGTCGTAAGAGGCGAACCGAAGGGGGACTCTTGTGGCTGGTCGCTGGTGGGTCGCTGCCGGGGCTCTTGTCGTGGCCCTGGGAGCGGGGTATGGGTGGGGAAGCCTCGCCACTACCTCGACATCCTCGTCGCCTCAGATCGCAGGTCTGTGCGGCGGACCGACTCCTGACTACCTGGCTGTTCAGCGCGTGGGTGGCCTCTACACGAGCAATGGCGTCATTGAACCCGCGACCATCCCGGACCACGTCGTCCTGACCGACAGCCCCCGCATCGTCGCGCTTCGCAACGCGATCTGCGCGGCGCCACCCCCGATGCGCACGGGATCCGTACACGGTCCTGCTGCGTATGCCCTTGTATACGACATGACATTCGCCGCGGATGCCGGGACCTCACTCGTTGCTGTGGCCGAGTTCTCACCCTCAGGTTGTGAAGGACTCTCCGGGCTCGGGTTGACTCCACGCTTTCCGAACATGGGATTTCAGGAGGCCCTCCTCTCGGCTATGGGACTACCGCCCGCTTCCTTCGATCAGGGGAGTCCATTTCTGGCAAAGTGACGACCCTGCGACCAATCGGCCACAGGTGGCACTGCCAGAACAAGGATGCCCACGCGGAGGGGTCAGGTCCCAGGTACGACGTGTGCCCGGGCGGATCTTGGATACTTGGTGCCGGAGACGAGGCGCCCCGCCGATGGTCGAAAGCGGACTCGGGGTCCTGCACCTCACGGGGAACCTGGGGGCAGGTTGCCCAATGAAGACAAGGGCCGCACGAAGAGAAGGCGCGCGTTTGGGTAACCGACTGCATCTGGCAGCCAAGCGTGGAAGGCGATCCAGGCGTTGCCTCGAGGGTCCCGAAATACCGAGGCGCCACCCGGGCCTGCCAGGTTCGGCTTCGACGCGTAGAAGGGCCCGGCGAGCGGTTTGGTGCAGGGGCCCAGCGGACCCTGGCAGACAGCCACCCCGATGCCATACGACGCGCTGTTCCAATTGTTCCCCGAGTAGAAGAGGTAATAGGAGCCGTCCGAAGCCCACATGAAAGGCCCCTCCACCACGGATGCCTCCCACGGTTGGCTCGGCTCGAGCATGGCTGTCGGTGAACTGTGTCGCGCCAGGGTGATCCCCGAGGGAGAGAGAGCCTCTGCCCATATCGTCGACGGCTGGCCCTTTCCCCCGTTCGACTTCCAAATGAGGTAGGGCTTTCCCGAGGCGTCCGTGTAGGGCGCGGGATCGATAGAGCCTCCAAGGGAGGTCTGACACACGAGGGGTGCACGCGAGGAGTCGACGAACGGACCTCCAGGGTGACGCGCCCTGGCCACCGAAATGCACTGCTTGGAGCCGAGCCCCGAGCCGCTGACGGTCGAGTAATAGAGGAGGAACTGTCCGCGGTGACGCAGTACTCCCGGTGCCCAGATGTACCCGGTCGAGGTCCAGGAGGCGGGCTTGGGCAGCGCATCTCCCACCGTCTTCCAATGCGAGAGATCACTCGAGTCGATGATCTGGATGTTCCCGCCCGCCGAGTTGGTTCCATACGCGTAGTAGGTACCACTCACATCGATTACGTCTGGGTCAGGGAAGTCGAAAGGGTAGGCCGGCCCCTCCGGATTGTTCCCCTGCAGGTTCTCGCACGGGACTGCGACCCCGCCGATCGTGCTGATCGCCGTTTGCTGCTCCCCCGCTTGCAGGTCCCTGACCGCTTGCTGAACTCCCGACACGCAGCTGTTGAGGGTCGTGACGTCGACATTCTGTAGTGCCAGACCCTGCTTGGCCTGGGCGAGTTGCTGCTTGGCGGCAGTGAGTTCGCCGGTCTGCTGATTCAGGCTCGCCTGCTTCGCGGCCTTCATTGCGTTAGCCACTCCAAGCGTCTTCTCAGCGCCGGCAAGTTCCCGCGAGGTCGAATCGAGCGCGACCCGGTCGGTGGCCAGGTGGACCTGCGTGTGGTGAAGTCGCACTTGCGTCAGGAGGTCGTCGACGAGGCCGAGCAAGAGCAACCCGAGGAGCGCGAGGCACGCGGCACTCCTGTAGACGCGGCGTGGATGCCGCGTCGACACATCCGAGTTGATCCCAACTCCGCCGACCCCATCCCGGGCCACGTCGTGCCCGATCACCGGATGAACCAGTGACGCGACGAACGGGAGGTGAGAGGTGTCGAGTGATCGTTCACGGACGCCTTCACCTTGCGGCAGGTCTGGCGGCGCTGCAGCTCGTCGAAACTGCCCCGAGGGACGACAGCGCGCCACTCGTCTGTCCGACCGCCACCTGATCGAGGGCCTGGGTCACCCCACTGAGACAACTGTTCAACGCCGAAATGTCGAATCCATCGAATACGAGCCCTCTGTCAACTGACGAGATCGCCGCATTCGAGGCGGCGAGGGAGGTCTGGGTCTCGGAGATGGACGTTTCCAATGCCTGCGCCTGAGAGAGGGAGGTTCTCATCTGCGCCTGGGTGCGGTGGAGATGCGCCTGCTCTTGTTCCAGCCGATTCCGTGTCGAGGCCAGCGCGCGTGCGGTCGAGCGCACCTCGGCACGCCCACGTACGTCGGTCACCAGGAGAACGCAAGTGGCAGCCACGACTGCCAGTGTCAGCGTGACAGTTGCCAGCTTCTTGAGCGGCTTGGGACCTACCGCATCGTGAATGTGAGTCCCCTCATCGGATCTTGAGTGTCTCATCCGCCCCCGCCTGAGATCCGGTTGATTCCTTGAAACAACTCACTACAACCGTAGTGGTTCACGCTGCGATCCTGCCGGGGAGGCCGCATGGGTCCGAGTGGCCGGTGTCAACGGGCCGGCGTCGGGTGCAGGGGCATCGCCCGAGCCGGACCGCAGGAACCTGGCACATCGACCACGTCTTGACCTGGGCGAAGGCTGAGTCGACACTGGAGGCATGTCAGAGCAAGAGGTCGATGCGTACCTGGCAACGCTGGAAGAGCCAAAGCGATCCACGTTGCGTGAGCTGCGATCGACCATTCTGGGCATCATTCCGGATGCCGAGCAGTGCATCTCGTATCGCATGCCGGCCTTCAGGCTGCGCGGCGAGGTCATCGCGGGATTCGCAGCGTTCAAGAACCATCTCAGTTACTTGCCCCATAGCGGATCAGTTCTGCCGGCACTGCGTGACGAGGTTGCGAAGTACGAGATGACAAAAGGGTCGCTCCACTTCCCTGTCGACTCACCGCTACCTCGAGCACTCGTCAAGAAGCTCATCGACGTACGGATGAGTCAGGCGTTCCCGGACTGAGCCGGGGAACGGCCTTGGGCTCATCGGTTACGGTCATCCCGCGTCGGGTCTGCACCCTGAACCCCGGCTGGTGCGACGAGCTCTGCTGCAACCAGCTGATGAAGACCGATATCACCCTGGTCAGGCCCACGGACGGGCCGCAATAGCACAAGGGATCCCGACTATGCGTTAGTCGACTTCATCCGTCTCATCGGCGGGTATACCTTCTCGGCGTGCGCATGTTCCATGTGTCCTCGTCTCGCAACCGCGTGTCCATTTTTGAGCACGGCCTCGACTGGTCACGAATGGGTGAGGTGCGTGGCATCGCCGGGAGCGATCGGCCCGAAGAGAAAGGGTGCTTCCTGTGTCGTGACCGACAGGAGGCGGATTGGTTCGTCGCCATGAACAACACAGGTGGCCCCGTCGATATCTGGGCGATCGACAATATTGACGCGAGCGAACTGGTTGATGCCGGCTCCGGCTTTTTCTACCTGCCCGGGATCATTCCGCGTGATCGAATCACGCTGACCGAACAGGATGTGCCAGGCGCAACGATGGGGAACTGGCGCTAGACCTCCGGATAACCACACGCACAAGTCTGGGGCGGGCAGCGGCGGCAACTAGATCACCTCAGAACTGGGGCGGCCCTCATCTGAGTCGGGGTCCCGTCCGGGATCCCATTGAGTACCGGTCACCTTTGGCCGCGCCGCCGGGGCCGCCTCCGCAGCGGTCGGCAGCGGGCACGTACCCGGCGGGGAGGTCAAAGCTACAAAGTGTCAGTCCCAAACGACCGTCGCCCGTTGGGACGCATCGCGGATCTCGGCCCCGTCGATGACAACCTTGCCCTCGTCCAGCCCGGCTACCGGCAAGCTGACGAACACCTCGACCGGCCCCTCCGAGGGTAACGGGTAGACCCAAGCCCCGAACCGCCATCCACCTCCGCCGCCCCCGCCGCCTGTCATGCGCACGACGGCAGCGGTTGGAAGGCCCTCGGCGTCCTTCGGGACTTCGTGGGTCGGCCTCAACCTCGCCCTTGTCGACGCCTCGTGACCAGCCGCCTGGCCGTCCGAGAAGCGGACTCCGATGCGCGGAAACCTCATTCCCGCCTGGTGGATCCGACCCGTGACCTCCTGCGGAGGTTGGTGAGGGTTGGCCCGAATGCCGATGTTGATGACAAAGCCATTCGGATAAGCAGCCACGCTCTCGACGAGGATGACAGCGTCGGCGCTCTGATGGACGATGGCGTTGATCGAAACCAGCCACGGCACGGTCCCCTCTGACGGCCTGTCCCAAGCGGGTGGGGCCCACTCATGCCGACCAGGTTCGGACGGGGGTGGCTCGGGCTCGAAGAATCTCATTTCACCGCCAGTCGGCGAGGGCGTCCCTGGCGATCCGGACCACGTCAGCGATCCGGTCGCGGTCCTCGACCGATAGCACGGCCGTAGGTGGGAAGCTCACCTGGGGATCGGCCTCTCCGTTCTCCCACACATAGACATCGACACGAGCAAGCAGTGGGCCTCGACGCTCGCCGCGCTCCTCCTTGCGCCTCAAAAGTTCTTGTCGAACATCCGCGGGCAGATCCTCGCTGGGGCCACCAGGTCCGCACGAGTACCACCTGCCGGTTGGCTCTTCCATGGGGACATCATCCCCCAAGGGCGACGGCTCGGGAACGCCCGTGCACAGGGCGGCCTCGCCGAGCTGGTCCTTCGGGCTAGCGCCCCAGGCGGGATAACACTCGCTACCGGACGTCCTGGCGATGCCCGACTAGGTCCCGGAGACACTCAGGAGTCGGTGTTCACTCCGTCCAACCGTGTTGCTCAAAACGCCTTCCCGAGTTCGATTCGATCTGAGTCGCCCTCGTTGACACCTCGATTGCCCATTGGTTCAGATGCAATCTGGTAGCCCAGGCATGTTCGGCGCCTTCCAAGTAAGCGGTGGCTCCGGGGATGGTACTGAACCCGGCAACGTTGACAAATCCCTCGCTGTTGTGCCCCTCGACATCACAGGCAATCTGGCTCTTTGCAAAGAGCCAGAACGTCACCGTGCGGTAAGCACCGGCAGCCGCATCCTGACCGGGGCACCCTCATTCTCCTTGACCTCACATGGTCCAGCAACGCCGTTTGGGGTGCAGTAGCCAGTCTGAAAGTATTGGACTACGTAGGCCACGGTCTGGAACGACACACCACCGACCACTTGAGGTACGGCGGGCGTCGTGGTAATTGAGGTTGGCCCAGTGACCGACGGGGCGATGGACTCCGAAGTGGTGCTGGTGGTGGGGACATGATGCGCCGCAGTTGACCTCGTTGCTCCGCATGCGGCCAGCATTGTCACAAGAACAAGGTCAAGACCACAGCAGACTTGCCGCGCCACAGCGCGACGTTACCGTTCGGCATAGTCAGGACACAGTCCTCTCGACAGGAGGGGGACCGTAGCTAGCGCCGAATCACGGAGTATCCGCCCTAACTCCCCCCAGGGGGCCGGAAAGGCAGACCACGCCGCGTAAGGCAGGTCAGGGTGGGCGACGAGTGAGGCGCAATGCTGCCGCGAGAGCGGCGATCCAAAGGATGGCCCCGACACTGATCGCAATCGCTAGCTTGGCGAAGAACTCAGCATCGGTGATCAGTGCCATCAGCCCAAAGATGATCACCCGGCAAGATGACCAGACCGATCAGGGCGAGAGCAATCTTGAGCACCCCAAGGCCCCTCACGTGGGAAGACTAACGCCGAGATAGGGAAGTTGGGCAGTCGCGAAACGCGCTCGGAAGTGTCTGTGGCCAGGGATCGGGGCGGCCTGGTCAGGATTGGTCGGGCAGGTTCCGGGGCCAGACCGCCCTGGTATCGCGGGCCGTGGTGTTTCCGTCGGATGGGCCGTCTGGGGTCAGACCGCCGGGTGCGGGCACTGCGGTGGGCTGGCCTGGCATCACCCTGATCGGACCGCAAAGCGACGCTGGATGACCGGGCGAGGATGCCGGCTCCTGTGCCCCCTGGCTGAGAGGCTGGGGCAGTCAGCCCCGTCCGCAATCGCTCCAAGCGCCCGCGAATAGGGCTTGGATCGCCCCGGGCCCCTAAGTCTCCTCGACGAGGATCACCAGCGTTTCGGGCAACACGCCGTCGTACGCCATCGCCTCGGCCGCCCCCTCGGATTGCATCGCACTCATGAGAGAGTCCATGTCTGCAACGTCCATGAGAACAGCAACCCGAGTCCGGTTCTGCGGGTCGACAAACGTCCGGATGTTTGTGACGCCGAGGGGTCCGAAGAACTCTTCGCGCTTAGGCGAGGCGAGCCAATGATCCGTGTCCTTCACATCGTGGTGACCGATGATGGTTGGCATGGCTCCCCTTTTCGAGTCTGCGCCGACCGCTGTATCGAGCCCTATGTCCTGAGCAACCCTACACCTGGGAGCTTCACCCCCGGCGGAGCACGGATCAACATACCTTGTAGTCGCACGACGGTTCGTCGCGCTCGTGCCGACAAGGAAGCCATCGAGGCCGTGCGGACCATGAAGCCGTGGTGAGCTGACAGTCTGTCGAACCTATGCATCCAGGCTGTAGAGCCGATTCCACACTTCTTCATAGTCGGCAGAGGTCATGGTCCTCCCCGGCTGTTGTGCCACGAAGGCCAACGGCAGTCGGTCTGGGTCGAGCCCGTGGACCGCTTCGAATCTCTCAACTCCGTCGATGATTTTCCGATCCATAAAAGCACCGAGAGCTCGGAGCCGCTGTTCTACCCGATCGAGTTCCGCGAAGGACCCGACGTCGCAGGAAAGCGCCCGAACCCCAAGAGCCTGTTGTCCCTGATGAACCGCGGTGCGGTACGCCCGCCGCAGGTACAACAGCATCGACCCGGGGACGCTGTTAGCGAGTACCGCAAGTTGATCTCCGCGGTGCACCTCCTGCATGTTCATTGCATCCTGGTAGAACGTCGACGAGCGGTCGAGGTCTTTTACACTGATCAGAACGGACCGGATTGACCATGCTGGACCGTCATTCGTCACCTCGGCATCACGTCCTCTCAGGGACACGGGGGTCCACGGTCGCACCAGCGCCCCCGGCTCTCCCGAAGTTACCTCTGTCCGAGGCCCGTCGCTGTCGCGCCCACCGAAACGTGTCGTCGGCGGTGGGGACGAGAGCACCGGAGTCGGTGCCGGCAACGGCCATCCGGGGGGCGACAGCCGACCCCGGCCGGCGAACCACGTCGGACTCCGGATCGCCCGGGACCAGCTGCGGCGAACGTCACCACCGCTCCGAACGACGGGATCAAGTAGCACCTTGCCCGGACGACGGGGCAGCGTGCTACCTATCCCGAGCACCGGGAGGGTACGTGCCAATGCCGTTCCTGAAGGGACAGGCGCCCCCAAGGGGCCATCAAGGTTGGGCCGTGAGGAGCGCAAACACTGCTCCCGACAGGACCGCAACTTCGGCTACCAGAACAGCAACTTTCTCGACATGAATCATAGGCAATCATGCTGTGAGCGCGCCGGCCGGGCGATCGGGATCCCTTGAGGCCACACTCGATTACGTACACTCTGGGGACCGCGCCTGTGGGCCATGTGGCGAGCGCGAGCCGCGCCGACGGTCCGGCGACGATGACGGCTGCTCAGCCGGGCTCCGGCCCGTCCTCCACTTCGTAGGGCCCCAGGCGGCGGTGGCGACGCCAGCGCCGGAAGCTGCGCAGGGGGTGCACCACGGCGCGGAAGAACGCTCTATCGACGGGGCCGATGATCCCACCGGGGCCCCCGCCCGGAAGGGCAGTAGACCTCGGCCGACGACGGCTCGGGTCGGGCCCGACCGGGAAGCCGAGGACGTGACGCTGCTCCTCGGGCTCAGTGGGCACCGGGACCCCCGGCGGACATACACAGCGAGTGCACGCCGACCTACCCTACCGGCGGTGCTCAACGTGGTGCAGTGGATGGCGCGGTTTCCCATGCTGGGCGATCTGCCCAGGCCCGCCGGAAGCGGCGGGCCCACAGCGCCACCGGCTTCGCAACTACCCTGAAACGAGGTGACCCGACAGGGCCGCGGCGCCATATCCTGAGCGAGCGCATCTGAACACCGACGTTCGGCGAACCTGGGCCCAGGCGGAAGCGTCCCGAGCCGCGAATAGAGTGTGGTTCGCCACCAAGCATCGGGTTACCGCATCGGCGTGCTTCCCCCCGGCGACTTGAAAAATGGGTCAGACGGGGATTCTGCGCTACCAAGACCGTCCTCGACCTTGAGCCTTCCCTCAACGGGTGCCGGAAGACAAAGGATGTGTCTCATCCGGCGATCACGGAGTGCGGCAGACCTCCACGGGTGTGAACCTTGACCTGAGAGAAAACGCGGTGGCCCTAGTAACGGCGCTATGCCAATAATTTGGAGTGCCCCAGAACTATTTCGGCGAGGAAGTGGCCGCTGGTTACGACGAGGCGTCCGCATTGTGGTTCGACCCCAACGTGCTTGGCCCGACAGTCGACCTGCTGGCCGAGCTTGCCGGTGACGGAGCAGCACTTGAGTTTGCCGTCGGCACGGGTCGGGTTGCATTGCCGCTCGCAGCCCGAGGGGTGCCCGTATCCGGGATCGAGCTCTCGACCCCCATGGCCGACCGGCTTCGAGCCAAGGCTGACGCGCAGCGAATCAAGGTGACTATTGGCGACATGGCTACGACGCGGGTCGAAGGGAGATTTCGGCTCGTGTATCTCGTGTTCAACACGATCGGGAACTTAACCACCCAGGACCGACAAGTGGCGTGCTTCGCCAGCGCTGCCGCCCACCTCGAACCCGGTGGATATTTCCTGGTCGAGGTTGCTGTTCCTGACCTGCGCCGTCTGCCGCCCGGCGAAGACGCACGCGTGTTTGCACATGCCCCGGGGTATGTGGGTTACGACCGCTACACCGATCTTGTCGGCCAGCAGGCAATGTCACACCACTTCACTGCCGACGAGTCGGGTGTACGCGAGTTCAAGACGCCCTTCCGGTACGTATGGCCGTCCGAGCTCGATCTGATGGCCAGACTCGCTGGCATGTCGCTACGTGACCGCTGGGCCAGCTGGGACCGCTCACCCTTCACCGGAGACAGCACATCGCATGTCTCGGTTTGGGAGAAGGCCGAAACCTAGAATCGACATATGTAGGCTCCCACGAACCCAGACAACGAACAGTTGGGTTGACGCCTATAACGACAACCCGTACCGGTCGTCGGTGCAGCACGCTTAGCGCACGGCAATGCTGTACAGGGGGTCCCGGAGAGTGGCTCACCTGACAGCGGCCCCACATCACCCTGACCCGGGCGCCCGTCGGAGCCGGTAGGGCGCACGGGAGCCCTGTTTAGATGCGTGGGTTCGGACGCCTCGACCGGAGCCCAACCGCGGACCGGGACCGGCACTCGGGTTCTGCTGAGGCCACAGCCGTTATCGAGCGGGTGGGCCAATGCGAGAACCGTGGTGTTCGGCGGGGAGGGCGGCCTGGGGGATGAGGCCCAGATCCCCGAGGAGATGGTCGAGCTGTTCGGCGCTGGTGAAATGGCAGACGACTAGGCCCCTCTGGGCCGCCGCTCGGACGTTCTCGGGATTGTCGTCGATGTAGAGGGTCGACGCGGGCGTCAGTCCGAAGCGATCCACGAGCAGGTCGAAGAAGCGTGGGTCCGGCTTGAGAAGCCCAACGTCGGCGGAGACCAGTTCGCCCTCGAACCCCTCGAGGAACGGGAACAGTGTCTTGGCGAGCCGCCAGTTGTCCGAACCCCAGTTGGTCGCGGCGTAGAGAGGTACTCGGTTGTCGGATGCTCGGAGGTGGAAGAGGACCTCCACACTGCCGGGAATGGGCCCGCTCCACATCTCCTCGAAGCGGTCTTCCCAGGCGCGAATCCCGTCGGCCCATTCCGGGTGCTCGCTGACCAGCGCCGGGATGGACGAGCTGAAGGGCACACCTAGGTCGTGTTGTGCATGCCAGGCAGGGGTACACACCTGGCTCAGGAAGACCTCCATGCGGTCCGCGTCCAAGAAGACCTTGCGATAGAGGTGTCGGGGGTCCCAGTCGACGAGCACTCCGCCGATGTCAAAGACGACGGCATCGATCGACCCACGCTCGGTCCTCTCCATCACCGCCATCGGCCCTATGTTACCAGGATCAGTGTGTGTTCGCACAATAATCCTGTTAGATTCGCACGATGGACGGGACAGGTCGACGGCGTCAGATCGTGGAGGCTCTGAAGGAGCACGAGGAGGTCCAGGTGGCGGCCTTGGCTGCCGACCTCGGCTGCTCGGAGATGACCGTGCGCCGGGACCTCGAAGCCCTCGAACGCGACGGCGTCCTTCGCCGCGTCCATGGTGGCGCTACCCGTGCACGGGGCACTGCGGAAGAAGCCCCCTACGCCATGCGGGCCTTCAGCCACACCGAGGAGAAGGCCCGGATCGGCGCCGTATGCGCCGACCTACTCGACGATGGCGAGACCATCGTCATCGACGGCGGCACCACCGCCCTGGAGCTTGCGCGTGCCCTGACAGGACGACGCCTGACGGTCATGCCGCTCGCCCTTCGGCCGGTCTTCGAGTTGCACGACGCACCCGATGTGCGGCTCCTGCTCCCCGGCGGCGAGGTGCGACCGGGCGAGCTCTCACTCGTTGGCGGGCTGTCCCGGCGCAGCTTCTCGGAGCTGCGCTTCGACACATTCGTCCTTAGTCCCTGCGGGATCGACCCGAAGGCCGGGGTGACCGCGCACCTGATGGCCGAGGCGGAGGTCAAGCGTGCCGCTCTCGAAGCGTCCCGGCGGGTGATCGCCGTGGCGGACTCCACCAAACTCGGGGTCGTCGCCTTCGACCAGGTCTGTGACATCCAGAGAGTCGACGTCCTGGTGACCGACGCCGCAGCCGACCCTCGCCTCGTCGAGCAGCTCGTCGGTCTCGGTGTGGACGTCCGGCTGGCCTGATCGGCGCTCTCCATGGTGACGTCGCCGCTCTCATCGGTCCCTACCCAGGCTGAGCGACCCAGCGCCGTCCCCGCGGTGACCGCCGTCTTCTTCGTACACGGCCTGCTCTTGGCGTCCTGGGTCGCCCACATCCCCCAGGTGAAGGCGAACCTGGGCATCGGCCTGGGGATGCTCGGCATCGTCCTGTTGGGAGCGCCGATCGGCTCGATCCTGGCCATGTCGAGCGCCGGCTACCTGGTCCCGCGCATTGGCAGCCGACGAGTCCTGCGCGTCGGGATGATCGGGTACTGCCTTGTCGGTTCGCTGCTCGGCGTCGCCGGGAGCCTCGTCGCCTTCGTGGTCGTCTACATGCTGTGGGGCGTCTTCCAGGGAATCCTCGAAGTGGCCATGAACACCCAGGGCGTCGCTGCCGAACGCGTCGAACGGCGTCCCGTTATGCCCACGTTCCACGGCTCGTGGAGCCTCGGCGCACTGGCTGGCGCCTTCACCGGCACCGTTGCGGTGGCGATGGGGGTGCCCCTTGCGAGCCAGCTCTTGGTCTTGGGAGTGGTGTCGCTCGCGGTGCTCAGCGTCATGACCCGCCGGTTGCTGTCTGAAGATCGGCTCGACCCTCCTCAGGACTCTGCTGCCACAACTCGACCGGCGAAGGTCCGTCGGTGGTGGACGGCAGCACTGTTGATCCTCTGTGTCGTGGCCCTGGCCGACATGCTCTGCGAAGGGGCGGCGGCCGACTGGTCGGCCGTGTACCTGCGCTCGTCGTTCCACTCCACGGGGGTGGTCGTGGGGCTGGCCTACACCCTTTACTTGCTCGCCATGGTCGTCACGCGGTTCGCAGGAAGCCGGCTGGTCGCCCGCTGGCCCAAAGAGCGCGTACTACCTGCGCTCACCGCCCAGGCGACCCTGGGGTTCGCCGCCGGGCTTATCGTCCACAACGCAGCGGTCATGCTCATCGCGTTCGCCTGCCTCGGGGTCGGTTGCGCCTTGGTCATCCCGACGACCTACAGCACGGTCGGACAAATGGCCTCAGAGAACCCCGGGCGAGGCGTGGCCCTGGTCTCAGGTATCGGCTGGGTCGGGTTCGTCGCTGGCCCCGCCTTCATCGGTCAGATCGCCTCCATCACCTCACTTCGGATTGCGCTCATCACTCTGCCCGTGCTGACGGCTCTCGTCACCCTCCTGTTGCTCTCAACCGGCGCACTGACCACGAATTCGAGAGCGCAAATCGCTCAGATACCGACCGAGGTGTGACGATGCCCAATGCGCGCAAAGCCAGCTCTGTGCGCCCTGACGGGGCCAGCCCGACCAACCTCAGGCCGGTGAGGTAGGCCGCTGGCTGGTCGTCCGTTGACCGGCGTCGGGCGCTGGGCATAACGCTTTCTCGCCCATCTCGACCGGTCCCGTTCCCGCTTCGCCAGCGGCCCCCTGTCAAACCGTGCGTGCGGTTCTCCCGCACACGGCTTTCCGACACCGTTCACCGCGCTGCATGCGCCGTCCCCCGCCGCACCGTCCCCGTGAGGCGATACACCTCGAGGCTTGTCAACCACTCCAAGTTGAAGCGGTTGGTGCGAGCCCAGTTTCGGTGCGACAACCCGTACTTGGTGCTGGCCAGTCGGGCCAGCCGCATATGGACGTAACTGTCGACGGTGGAGAACTTCCGAGCGGAGTTCCCGACCCGGAAGTAGTTGCCCCAGCCCCGGAGCACGGGGTTGAGGCGTTGCACCGCCGTCTCCAGCGAATAACCCACGAACCGCCGGTCGGTCGCCTGTCGGGCCTTGTCCTTGATGGACGCCATGGCCCTCTTCGACGGCCAGCGCTGCATGTAGAAGCGGCCCGGCCAACGCCAGGCCTCCACCTTTGCGTGATGGAAGCCCAGGAAGTCGAAGCCCTGTTCGCCCTTGGTCAGACGGACGATGCGGGTCTTGTCCGGGTTGAGCTGCAAACCCAGACCGGCCAACACCGCTGCCGCCCGGTCCCGGGCCTCTTCGGCTCGGGCCTTGGTGGCGCACAGGACGACGAAATCGTCGGCGTAGCGGATGAGCACACCGAGGCGCCGACCGGTCTTCTCCCACTCCACGTCCAAGACGTGCAGGGCGATGTTGGCCAGCAGCGGCGAGATGGGTGATCCCTGGGGCGTGCCCGACACACTGTCGGACATCGCTCCTTCCTCGAGTACCCCGGCTCG
>Ga0116221_1001854_pt1 | contig 13955 bp, 10 predicted proteins | sample Sb_taG_5_FD_88965 | JGI IMG/M metagenome (GOLD analysis project Ga0116221, IMG submission 88965) | Peat soil microbial communities from Weissenstadt, Germany - Sb_50d_8_FC metaG | ecosystem: Environmental > Terrestrial > Soil > Wetlands > Peat | place: Germany: Weissenstadt | collected 2010-09-21 | reverse complement strand
TAGCGGTCGGTTCTGGAGGCTTGTGGGGCGGGAAAGGCTCGCAAACACATGGAGCATTCCTTCCAGTCCCACAAACGGATTTCATTTTCGCGGCATTTGCCGAAGAGCATGGATTCGTGGGTGCGCTGGGGGTTCTGCTGTTATACTTCATAGTGCTGATGCGTTTGACCCAGAACGCGCAAACAGCGCCCGACCGCGCTGGTACGTTCGTGGTGATGGGTGTGGTGGCTGTGCTTAGCTTCCATATCCTGGTCAATGTCGGCATGGTGGTCGGTTTTATGCCGGTCACCGGAATACCTTTGCCGCTAATGAGTTACGGCGGGTCTTCCGTTTTGTTCATGTTCCTGGCGCTGGGGATGGTTATGAACGTTCGAATGCGCCGCTTTGTAAATTAGCTGGGGCGATCGCATAAGAGCGCCCGGCTAAGGAACAAATAAAGCAGATTCTGGTAAGGGGTTCATATCAACCAGGTTCAAGATTCTTGAACTGGGAACATAGCAGTGAGCAGTTTGCTGCGCCGGTTGGCGCAGCCCAAAATATCGATCACCCTCGCGTTAAGAGGGTATTTCACCGGTTAATCGAGCTGTAGAGGACCGGGCAGGATTGAAGCTATAACGCTGCTGGCAGGGAAACGGCCCCCCGACCGGAAACGGTCTGAGAGTGCGGTCACAAACCCGGCAGATGAAAGCGAAACGTGCAAAAGATACCCAAGCTTGTGCAGCGGAGCGGGTCCGGGAGAAACCTCCCACACACCATCCGTCCCCGATATGGGGCCAGCATCGCGACGCTCCATCCCCCCGATTCCTTCCAAGCTCCATCCCGGTGAAACCTGCCCGACTTTCTTAGTCGGAGCGGAACCGGAGTGTCAATGAATAAGGAATTGTTTGTGTCTTCCACGCCCCACGAAACCAAAGTCGGGCTGGTGGAGGATGATCTGCTCGCGGAAATCTACCTCGAGCGCGAAAACGAGTACACCCTCGCAGGGTCCATCTACAAAGGCCGCGTAACCCGCGTTCTACCCGGGATGCAGTCGGCTTTCGTCGACATCGGCCTGGAACGCGATGCCTTCCTCTACGTTTCCGACTTCATGGAATTGGAGGAGCACGACGAGGATCTGACCGATTCCATCCCTGCGAATCGCGGAGTGCAGGATCTGCGTACGCAGCCGGAACCGGCTGCGATGACGCAAGAGATGCCTCACTTCGAACATGCCGAAGCAGTGAGCGCTGGCGAGAGCGAGGCTGCGTTTGAGCAGCCCTCCGACGCAACACAGCACGATGCAGGCACCCAGTCCTATGGCTCGCCGAATGTGGCGCAAGAGGGGTCCGACGGTGCGGAACGCGATCGCGGAGGATATCGCGGACGCCGACGCCGTAGAGGTGGACGGCGCGATGGACGTGGCGAAGGACGCGATCGGGGATCGGAACCTCGCATTGCGCGGCCGCCGATCGAAGCCTCCGCTGCAGTCGTCCCCGCCGCAGTTCCGCGTCCTCATGAATCCGGGAAAACGCCGTCATTTGGACCGCCAGCCGGATACCAGCCGATACTTCTTCCGGGGGAATCGATTTCCAAATACCGCAGCTTGACTCCGCAACCCGCAGCGCAGGAGCTGCGCTCGACCGAACCCGCGACTGGATCGCCCGTGAGCTCGGCTCCAGAAACGGCGGTGCCAGTGGCCTCGGCTTTTCCGGATGACGAACCCATGTTTGCCAGCGCTAATGCCGTTGCGCCCGCGGCTGCGAGTATCCCGTCAGTAATTGAAACTCCCAAAGACGAAGCCCGTATGCAAGAAAATTACGCGGCGGCCTCAGCGTCGGTAGCGTCCACTTCAGTCGAATGGAAGCGCGAATTTCGACGACCGCTGGCGATTCCTGCAGTGGCCGCCACCGAGGAGCCTGCGACGATTGAAGAAGAAGTTGCCGGAGAAGAAGAGCGCGAGGTAATGGCGCGGCCCGCCCATTCATCGGCGCCTTCGCATGCCGACGCCGAAGCCCCCGTTTTTGCAGCTCCGGGAACGCTCGAAGAAGAGACTATCGATGAAGAAGAAGCGGACACCGTCCGTTACGAACAATCTTCTGACGAGGGATACGACGAGTTTGAAGAAGAAACCCGAGCGGTAGGTCAGGCGGATTCGGCGAGCGGAGTGCATATTCTTCCTGACGTCCGCGAAACCGTCGACGAGATTCACATGTCGTCTTTAGCAGAGTCGGGTGCGGCGTCGGCGGATGGTAATGCAGCGGAGAGCGAGGAAGACTCCGAGGAATTAGAACTGGAAGAAGCCCAGGCTGAAGCGGAGGCGATGCTCGACGCGGAAGCCGGCGGCGGTAGCCCCGTCGATACCCGGGCGGAAGTGCGTGCTCCGACCGGGACCGTGGGTTATACGCAGCGCGCCCCGCGTCCGCGGCCCGGTTACGACCGCCAGCGCGGCGGTGGACGCCGCGGTGGCGGGCGGCGTTTTCCGCGCCGTGAGTCGCATGAAATCCCAAAGATCAGCGATTTGCTCAAGGAAGGTCAAGAAATTCTGGTGCAGATTGCCAAGGAGCCCATCGGCAAAAAAGGCGCACGCATCACCAGCCATATCGCGCTACCGGGCCGCTTCCTGGTTTATATGCCTACGGTGAACCACACCGGTGTCTCGCGCAAGATTGCGTCGGACGAGGAACGCCAGCGGCTGAAGCGCATCGTGATGAGCGAGCGGGAAAACGGGCATGGCGGCTTCATCGTACGTACGGCGGCGCAAAACGCGAGCGAAGACGAACTCCGCGCCGACATCCGCTTCCTGAAAGGCCTGTGGAACGACATCAAGACTCGGGCCGAAGCCTCGAAGCCACCGGCGCTGATTTATCACGATCTGAACGTGGTGGAGCGCGTGCTGCGCGATCAGGTCACCTCCGATTTTTCAGTGATCTGGGTCGATACCGAGCCGGAATACGAACGCATTCTCCGCTTCTTCAATCGCTTCCAGCCCGGCCTGGTGAAGCGCGTGAAGCTCTATACCAAAGAGACGCCGCTGTTCGAACAATTTGGCCTAAAAGAGGAGATGGACAAGGCCCTCAAGTCGAAGGTGTGGCTGAAGAGCGGCGGTTACATCGTGATTAACCAGACCGAGGCGCTGGTCGCGATCGACATCAATACCGGCAAGTATGTGGGCAAGACCTCGCGCCTCGAAGACACGATCGTCAAAACCAACGTGGATGCGATCAAAGAGATCGTCCGGCAGGTTCGGCTGCGCGATCTGGGCGGCATCATCATTATCGACTTCATCGATATGGATGAACGGCGCAACCGCCAGCGCGTGATGCAAGCGCTCGAAGAGGAACTTAAGCACGACCGTGCGCCCTCGAAGGTGCTGCAGTTCAACGATTTCGGTCTGGTCGCAATCACTCGCAAGCGTGTGAAGCAATCGCTCGAACGCACCATCGGCGCGCCGTGTCCCTATTGCCAATCCACCGGCTACGTGAAGTCTCTAACGACGGTGGTGAACGAGATCTACGTGGAGATGCGCAAGATCGCCAAGCATCTGGAGCACGAAGACGTGATGCTGCGCGTGAATCCGGATGTGGCGAAGGAACTAAAGGGCAACAACGGCCGCTTATTAAACGAGATGGAAGAACTGACCAAGAGGACGATCATCGTGAAGAGCGATCCCGCGCTGCATCAGGAGCAGTTCGATATTAACTAGGCGTCCAGCCGCTAGCTTCGAAAAAGGGACGGGCTTAAATTGCCTGTCCCTTCTTTACTTAGAGAGAGAGAGAGAGAGAGAGAGAGAGAGAGAGAGAGAGAGAGAGAGAGCCGTATGGCAACCATTTTCCGTACCATATAAAGTGGTAGTCACTATGGTAAAATGAATGCCATGACAACCACCCTGACCATTGATCGGGCCGGCCGGCTTGTTCTGCCCAAGCCTGTGCGGGAAGAGCTTCAATTGTCCGCGGGAGACTCCTTGGAACTGGAGACTTCGGACGATCAGATCGTCCTGCGTCCGGTGCGAGGGGCCGCGACCATGCGGAAAAAAGAGGGCGTCTGGGTGATGCGAACCGGGAAACCGCTTTCCGCGGAAGTCGTAAACCAAACCATCCGCAAAATTCGCAACGAGCGTGGGCGCGTCGATGCCAGCTCCCTGCGTCCCTCTCGCCGCCGCAGTGAGAAAACCAGTTGAAATGGTTCTTTGATACCTCGGTGCTTATTCCAGCTTTTGTGGAAGACCACAAGGATCACGACCGCTGTCTGGCTGTTTACGCTCCGTCCAATAAACGAATCGCATGCTGTGCCGCTCACACCCTCGCCGAGGTCTATGCCGGAGTGACGCGCTTGCCGGGCATATTTCGGGCGAGCCCTGAGCAAGCAATCCTTTTCCTTACCGACATCGAAGATCACCTCACAATCGTCTCGCTCGATAGCGCCGAATACTTGACGACCATTCGACAGGCGTCGGCGAACGGGATCGTGGGCGCAACGATCTACGATGCGCTCCTGGCCGCGTGCGCGATCAAAGCCAGGGCGGAGACCATCTATACCGACAACGAGAGGCACTTCCGCATGTTCGGCCCCGAAGTTGCCAGCCGAGTCATGAGACCCTAGCCGTGAAATCCAGCGCCCACGTGGGGACAGCCGCCCCCCGGCGCTGGCCTACCTTGGTGCCAGCACGACTGAGGATGCCCCACTCGCCGCGGTTTTCGGCGAATGGGCACCGTGAACCTCGAAAATCAAAATCGTCCTGTGCGAAACCTTCACCGATGTTGCCTCACGGCAGCTTTTCCCATATCCTGAAGCCGATGGAACTGCATTTCACCCCTGAGCAGCAAGCACGTATTGCGCAGATCGCCACGAAGGCCGGTACCGACCCCGAGCACTTGGTGACGAACGTTGTTGCCCGGTATCTTGACGAAGAAGCCCGCTTCCTTGCCGCCGTGGAAAAAGGATTAGCGGCAGCCGAGCGAGGCGAGTTTATCGAAGAAGAAGAAATGGACGCCCGCGTTGAAGCCATGTTCAAACCCTGATGCGCATCCGCTGGACCGTTCCCGCTGCCGACGACCTGCAAAACATCAAGAACTATCTGCAACGGAACTACCCGCATTTCGCAGAACCGACCGTGCGCACAATCTACGGGCGCATCCGTTCCCTGAAAACCTCACCGAACAGGGGTAGACCTGGCCACCACAACGGAACGAGAGAACTTGCGCTTACGCCACTCCCTTACGTTGTGGTTTACGCGGTGAAAGCTGAAGCTGTCGAAATCGTGCATATCTATCACGGAGCGCAAGACTGGCGCTGATCTGGGATTTGGGAGGTCTCCTGCTAGGCGCCGCGCAGGTCTATTTTACGAAGAAATCCACCGCAGTGGTGGTGCTGCAAAAACCAGGGTCCCTCGCTTTGCTCGGGATGACAGAGGTATTTGGGCAGCGGTGCGGGAAGCGCTTAACTCCCAGTTTGCGCCAGAGCTTTCACGGCCAGATCGGAGCGATCGCGGAGTTTCTGCACGGTTTCGTGGATGGCCTTGGCCGATGCCGCATCGCTGCTCTCGGCCATTTTAGCGACGCTTCCAGCTTCCTCCGCCGTGGTACTGGCAATGTCGAGTAAAACCACGAGCGCGTCCGCATGGAGCTTCCATAGCGAAGACATGCTCTGGCTGCGTTTGAGTTCTTCCAGTTCCGTGTTGATTCGCGCCACGCAAGAAACCAGGCGGATCAAGGTACGAGCGACATCGGCGCGCGTGCTTTTCTCTTCCAGGAAGCCGGCGTTGTAGGCTTCGGCTTCTGACGCGGTCAGGGTCAGATTGAAAAAGCGCATGGGCACAACCTGGCGATACTTGGGATCGGCCACGCGAACAAAGACCCGAATCGATTCCTCGACACGCCGCAGTTTGCCTTCTTCGACTGAAATTTGCTGTGCGGTGATTGCGGGAGGCTGGAAAACCTGAACTGCGACGGGAGCTTTTGCAGCAGCGGCTGCGCGTGCAGTTTTAGCGGCAGCGGCCGCCTGGCCGGAGGATTGGATCGCGTTGCCTGCGCTAGGCGCGAGCAAAGACTTGCGGATGGGTGGTCGCCGGTCGAGTTCTTTTTTCAGCTTCGACACGCGCCGGAACTTTTCCAGCGCACTTCCGTAATCAGCCCGGAGCATTTCCTTTTGCTCGATCGCCGCCACGTGTTCGACCGTCACTTCCACGCCATCCACTGTGCTTAGAATGCTGCCGCCCATTTCGTCCAATGCCTGGGCGAATTGTTTGATTTCTGCCAGGGCTTTGGTGAAGAGCAGGTCGAAGCGCGCACCGAACGCGGCATTGTGGGCAGCAACGGTAGCCAGCACTCCGGGGTGATAGAAAGAAGAGTCCAGCCAGCGCTTTAACTCGCGCACTCGGGAAACAATGCCGGAGTCCATTAGCGCATTGAAATCGCGATAGCGGGCAATCTCTTCGCGTAACGGATCGAAGTTTCGCAGCAGCTGTACGTGCGCTTCCCGCAGGGAGGGCACATCCGTATCCGCAAGAAGTTCGATCAGGGCAATTTCGAATGGTGAAAGGGGCAGCGATCCGTCGAGCCCGTAGCCGTGCTGCTGCCACTGCCCGGCGACTCGGGGATGGCGGTAAAGAAAAGTGGAAATTAAATCGGTCTTATCGCGGTTCACCTCGCTGGGTTCGCGGCGCCGGACAAAATAGCGAAGCAGGGCCTCGGCAACTTCCGAATCTGTATCTGGCGTGAGTGCCTGCCGCATCATTGCGGGCGTGATGGCCATATCCAGCACGTGTAGCCAGCGATACATCCGGGAGAGAGTTTCGGGAAGATCCCCTTCCGAGTGGCGAAGCGAAAGCTCGTCAAGCCCGCTCGGAACGGGCACATCGCCGCCGAGCGAGTCGCGCATCAGCTTCTGATAAAACCCCTGGACCGTCGCCAGGATCGACAACTCAAACTTAAGGTCCTCGGCCAAGAAACGCTCCCGCAAGCGAGATTCTCCTCGTCAGTTGAGGGAATTCTTATTGCTTTTCCAGTAAAGACGAAAGTCACCAGGGTCGCAAGTTACTACCGGGGGTGGAACCGTCACGCAAACGGCGGGCTGCTTTCCGGAGGTGCATGGCCTTCCGCGCAGAGGTGATGGTCTGAGATCTTTCTCAAAAAGCTTTCAGAAAACCACGGTCTTATTGCCATAAAGAAGAACACGGTTTTCCAGATGCCAGCGAACCGCGCGCGAGAGGACGACCTTCTCGAGGTCGCGGCCCTTGCGAATCAGATCTTCGACAGTGTCTCGGTGAGAAACGCGAACCACGTCCTGTTCGATGATAGGACCGTCGTCCAGGACCTCGGTCACGTAGTGGCTGGTCGCCCCGATCAGCTTGACGCCACGTTCGAAGGCCTGGTGGTAGGGGCGGGCGCCGACGAAGGCGGGCAGAAACGAATGATGAATATTGATGATGCGTTGCGGATAGCGGTTGACGAATTCGTTCGAGAGAATCTGCATGTAACGGGCCAACACCATGAAGTCGGCTTTGTGCTCTTCGATCAGCGACTGGATTTGGTTTTCAGCCTGACGCTTGTTGTCCTTTGTGATGGTGATGACAGTGTAGGGAATCCTGTAGAAATCGGCGATAGGCTGGTTGTCGGGATGATTGGAAACAATCAGCGGGATCTCGCAGGCGAGTTCGCCGCTTTGATGGCGGTAAAGCAGATCTACGAGGCAATGATCGTACTTTGAAACGAATATGATCATGCGCTGCCGGTGGGACGACTGCGCCAGACGCCAGTTCATCTGAAACTTTTCGGCGATGGGGGAGAAATGTTTGGTGAAGCCGGCGAGGTCTTTATCGGTGAGGTCAATGTCGAAATCTTTGGGATCGAACTCGACACGCATCAGGAACAGCCCGGATTCTTCGTCGGCGTGTTCGTCGGCATGGAGGATGTTGCCGTTATGGCGGTAGACGAAGTCGGCGATGGTGGCGACCTCGCCTTTCGCGTCGGGGCAGGAGACGAGGAGGATGGCGGAGGGTTTCATTCAGAACTCATGTTGTCATCTTGGCCGAAGCGATGGCCACACGCAGAGCGGCAATCACGCATCGATTACGATTCCGCTGACGATGATGAACTACATGACGATGATATCGGCCATCATGCTGGTTATGATGTTGGCACTCACCATGGTGCTGATGCTGGTGCTATGTCCTTGATAAGTAGCATCAAATAAAGATCATCAACAGCACAATCTTCAAAACCAAAATGGCGATAAAAGCCCTTGGCCTTTTTATCAATTGCATGAACCAAGACGGCTCGTGCGCCAATTTCTTTTGCAGCACGTAGACATCGTTGTAATGCGTCTTTCAGTAATGCCGGTCCGAGGCCCTGGTGCTGTTCAGCTTTATCGAGCGCTAGACGCGCGAGCAGAATTACAGGGATGGGATGGTTAGGCTGACCTTTTGCACCCCGGATTGACCCATCTTCTTTGCGAATGCTTGACGCGGCCAGAGAATAGTACCCAACAACACGTCTGGCGCGATGAACAACATAGGTTCTGGTGGAGTTGCCGGCTTGGTTAATTCGGGCGAATTGTCTTAACCAAGTTGTCAGAGATTCGTGCTCTCCGCAATCGAACTGATCGAGAATATGACTCTCGTTTAAGGGTTCGACTGCGGAAAGCGAATGTTTATCGTTCAAGGATAGAAGGTTCTGACATCAATCTTGCCAACCGCTCGTGCTTTGTTTCTGGTCGCTCTAAAGCAGCGACAAACTTGTCCCAGCGATCTTGGGGCAAAACAAATTCTTTTTGGTCCGCCAAAATCATTTCGGCCTTTTCTTGCGCGCTAGAAAGAATAAAGTCGCTTACGTTTTGTCCGTTGGCGTTCGCACCACGAGTGATGAAAGCCTTTCGCTCGTTGGTGGTGCGCACCTCAATTCGAGCCTCTTTTTGTGCCACTGCGGGTGCCATAGCAGTCTCCTTCCGTACAATGTACACACAAATAGACGCCAAGGCAAGGGTAAAAGATGGCCACAGCATAAGACGTTCATTATCAATGTTTTAGATAGATTCGATTCTTTTGTCTTAGCGGCAAAGTCGGCCTCGGGTTACGCGTGCCGGACACAAAGCGGCTACCGCTTCAGTTCCTTCACAATCTCCCTCGCCGCATTCGCTCCCGAGCCTCCAGTCAACCCCGCGCCCGGATGCGTTCCGCTGCCGCATAAATACAAATTCTGAATCGGCGTTTTGTAGCGTGCCCAGTCCAGCAGCGGACGCATGGTAAAGAACTGATCCAGCGCAAGGTCGCCGTGGAAGATCTGGCCGCCGGTTAATCCGTAGACATCTTCGAGATCCTGCGGCGTGATGATCTGGTGAGTCAAGATCAGCTCCGGCAGATTGGGAGCGTATTGTGCGAGCGTCTGCACTACCGTTTGGCCGAGTCCTTTGCGCTGCTCTTCCCAGTCGCGTTTCAGTTTGTACGGCGCGTACTGCATGTAGATCGACATCACCTGCTTACCTTCCGGCGCGAGCGTGGGATCGGTCAGCGACGGGATTGTGACTTCAAGATAGGGCTGGCGCGAGAAGTTGCCGTACTTGGATTCGTCGAAAGCGCGCTCGATATAATCGATCTCGGGCCCGATGTGAATGCGTCCCTGGAGCGCAGCTCCATCGCGGTTTTTCAGCGCAGTGAAATTGGGCAGAGCAGAAAGAGCCAGGTTGACTTTCGCGACTGTACCATTGCCACGGTGGTGCTGCAGCTTCTGTACGAAGTCCGGCGAAAGATGAATCGGGTCGGTCAATTTGAGCAGAGTCCGTTTGGGGTCGGCGTTGGAGATAATGGCATCGGCAGTGATTTCTTCGCCGGTAGTGAGCAGCACGCCCGTGGCCGCGCCATCTCTCACGCGAATCTCGATGACTTCGGCTGCGGTGCGAATCTCGACGCCGGCAGCTTTTGCGGCAGAGGCCATGGCCTGCGTGAGCGCTCCCATTCCGCCAGCGGCGAAGAATGTCGAACCGGCAGGATGGGAATCGCCGGCGGCGCGGATGAGCAACTGCAGACTGCTGCCGGCCGACCACGGTCCGAGAAAAGTTCCGAAAATTCCGCGAGCCGCAATGATCGCGCGCAATAATTCCGTCTCGAAATATTCCGCCACCAGATCGGCAACCGCCATGGGCCCCCAGCGCAGCACCCGGTACATATCACGCTTGCCGAGATTTCGGACAGCCCGGCCGGTCTTGAGCATGCTCCAGAGGTCGCCGCTGCTGGGGTGATCGATGTCGGGTGGAGTCGTGGCGAGGGCCTCCGCCATTACTTTGCTGATCTTGTCGAGCGAATTTTGAAATTCGGGATATTTCGCCGCGTCTTTCTGTGAGAAAGCAGCGATCGCCTGCGCAGATTTATTCTCGTCCTGATAAAGCGAAAGAGCACGGCCCCCGGGCGTGAGCGCGGTGACGCAGGTTTCTGGCGCGATGAATCGCAAACCATGCTTTTCCAGTTGCATGTCGCGGATGATGTCGGGACGAATCGGGCCAGCGGTGTGGGCGAGTGTGGAGCAGCGGAAGCCAGGATGGAATTCGTCGGTGATCGCTGCGCCGCCGACCTGCGGCCGGCGCTCGAGTACGAGAGGCTTGAATCCCGCTTTAGCCAGGTAGAATGCGGTGACGAGCCCGTTGTGGCCGCCGCCGATGATGACGATGTCGCGTGCCCCTTTAGCGTCTGTATTCATAGGTTGAAAGTCCCAACCGCTCGAGGAGAACGCTTGCGATGCTTGCGCTGTCTGAGCACGTGTAGGGATCCCTTCGACTGCATTTGTCTCGCGTGTCCGCGAGAGAAATTTCGCTCAGGATGACAGAGGGTCAGGAGTTAGGCTGCCCCCTTGTCCTTCAGAATTTCCAACGCGGCGAGACGTCCCGGTGCTCCCATGATGCCGCCGCCGGGATGCGTGGCCGAACCGCACATGTAAAGATTCTGTATGGGCGTGCGAAAACGCGCGTAACCCGGCGGTGGGCGCAGAAAGAAAAGTTTCTCCAGCGAAAGTTCGCCTTGAAAAATGTTGCCTTCACTCAGTCCCCACTCGCGCTCGAGATCGAGCGGAGTGATGACTTGCCGGTGCAGAATGATGTCCTTGATGTTGGGCGCGTATTCGGCGATGGTGTTGACGACCGTATCGCCGAAGGCCTCTTTTTCGGTGTCCCAGTGCAGGCCCGGGCGCAACTTGTAAGGCGCGTACTGCACGAAGCAGGAGAGCACGTGCTTGCCCGGAGGAGCGACCGATGGATCGGTGAGCGAGGGGATGACCATGTCGATGTAGGGATGCCGCGAGAAGTTGCCGTACTTTGCGTCGTCGTAGGCGCGCTCCATGTACTCGACAGATGGTGAGATGGACATTGCACCGCGCAGGTGCGGGCCGGGTCCGGGCATGCACTTGAAATTCGGGAGACCATCGAGCGCCATGTTTACTTTGCCGGAGGAGCCTCGATATTTGAAACGGTTGATATCTTCTAGAAAGTCGGCGGGCAGATGTTCGGCTTCGATGAATTTGTTGAAGGTGAGTCTGGGGTCGACACTGGAGGAAATTGTGTTGGCATAGACTTCGTCGCCGTTGGTGAGTACAACGCCCTTGGCCTTGCCATTTTTGACGATAATTTTCGCGATGGCGGCCTGGGTTCGAATCTCGACTCCGGCCTCGCGGGCCGCGTCGGCGATGGCGTTTGAAATTGCTCCGGTACCCCCGCGCGCGAATCCCCAGGCGCGGAATGCGCCGTCGATTTCTCCCATGTAGTGATGGAGCAGAACGTAGGCGGTGCCGGGCGAGCGCACGCCGAGGAATGTGCCGATGATGCCGGAGGCGGACATGGTGGCTTTGAGCACGTCGGTCTCGAACCATTGATCGAGAAAATCGATGGCGCTCATGGTCATGAGCTGAACCTGGTTGTACTTGTCGTAACTCGACATGCCCTGAAAGCGGCGTCCGATGAAGAGCAGCTTCATCAGTTCGCGCGGGTTGAGCGTGTTGGGATCGGGCGGGACCATGCTGAGAATCGGTTTCACGAAGCGGCACATGGCCTGCATGGCTTTGCCGAATTCGTCGTAGGCTTCGGCGTCGACGCGCGAGTGACGGGCGATCTCGCGATGAGTTTTGCCGTGATCGTTCACTCGCCATAAGTAATCGCCGCTGGGCATGGGCGTGAAAGTGCCGTCGAGCGGGAGAATCTCGAGGCCGTGGCGCGGCAGATCCAGGTCGCGGATGATTTCCGGGCGCAGCAAAGAGACCACGTAGGAGCAGACCGAGAACTTGAAGCCTGGAAAGACTTCTTCGGTGCAGGCTGAGCCGCCGAGTATGTGGCGGCGTTCGAGCACCAGAACTTTCTTTCCGGCGCGCGCCAGGTAGGCGGCATTGACCAGGCCGTTGTGTCCGCCGCCGATCACGATTACATCGTATGAATTGGGCATGAACTTCTGGCTCCTGGCTGCTAGCTACTGATTCGAACGCTGGGATTTCAGGAAACGCAATGATACTCGCGAGGGAACGGTGTGGACAGCGTGATTAGAGTCCGCTGGGAAGGACGGTCCATTGAAGGAGGCGGTACATAGAGCGCCTCATTGTAGCGTGGTTGGAATCGAAATGTCTCGCTCAGTCACGAAAAATTCGCCACCCGAAAACAAGAAAGGCGATTTGGCCAACAGCGTAGGCAAGCGACAGGACGATTAGCATCGCTCCAAAAACGTAGGCAAAGAGCTGGCCGCCGGGCGAGTGAGGGGATCGCAACCAAACAGGAAAGCCGACAAGGAACACAATCAGAAACAAAAGGAAGGGACCAACAACGCGCATTCTAACTTTCTTATTCACTCGGCTGCCTCTGCACCTCCGTAATGCTCCAATAATCCTACCAATCCCTCCAATTTCCAAGCGCGATCCGCAAGAGACCACAACGCGCCGTCTCCCGGCCGCTCCATTGCTCGTCCCGTACGAGACTGCGTATAATTCGGCACGTCGCAATCTCTCCTTTTCGAGGCCACTCCATTGCCCATTGGAACCGCGTTTCACGAGCGAACTTTTCCGCTTTGCCACAGCTTGAATTACCGCGAGTGGTCGGGATACTACACGGTCAGCGTGTATGAGGTGCATCACGAGCACGAGTACAACGCCATCCGCAATGCGGCGGCGCTGATCGATATTTCGCCGCTCTACAAGTATTTGATTACGGGGAAAGACGCGACGCGGTTGGTGAACCGAGTGATCACGCGCGACATTAATAAAGTGAAAGTGGGGCAGGTGATTTATTGCTGCTGGTGCGATGAAGAGGGTAAGGTCATCGACGACGGAACGGTTTCGCGGCTGGAGGAAAATGTCTATCGCTGGACGGCTGCTGACCCCAGCCTGCGCTGGTTCCGGCAGAATGGCCTGAATATGGATGTGCAGGTCGAAGATATTTCAGAAAAAGTTGCCGCGCTGGCGCTGCAAGGGCCGACCTCGGCGAAATTGCTGAAGATGGTGGCCGATGCCGATATCGCGAACCTGAAATATTTCCGCGTGACCCACGGCAAGATTGCCGGCGTGCCGGTAGACATTTCGCGCACTGGTTATACGGGCGATCTGGGGTATGAAATCTGGGTGCCATTAAAAGACGCAAACGACGCCGTGAAGGTGTGGGACGCGCTGACGGAAAAAGGCAAGCAGTTCGATTTGCACGCGGCTGGCATGCTGGCGCTCGATGTGGCGCGCGCGGAAGCGGGGCTGTTGCTCATCGAAGTGGATTACACGAGTTCGAAGAAGGCGCTTATTCCGTCGCAGAAGTATTCACCATACGAACTGGGTTTCGCGAAGATGGTGCATCTCGAGAAGGAGAACTTCATCGGAAAGCGGGCGCTCGAGCACGACCTGAAGAACGGTGTGGCGCGGCATTTTGTCGGCGTCGAAGTCGATTGGACCGAGGTTGAGGCGCTCTATGAGCGCTACGGGCTCACGCCAGCCGCACCGAGCCAGGCTTCGCGCGTGGCCGTGCCTTTGTAC
>Ga0116221_1001831_pt1 | contig 14043 bp, 14 predicted proteins | sample Sb_taG_5_FD_88965 | JGI IMG/M metagenome (GOLD analysis project Ga0116221, IMG submission 88965) | Peat soil microbial communities from Weissenstadt, Germany - Sb_50d_8_FC metaG | ecosystem: Environmental > Terrestrial > Soil > Wetlands > Peat | place: Germany: Weissenstadt | collected 2010-09-21 | reverse complement strand
TGTTCGTTTACCCGTTGCTCTCCGGCGAGCGAAACGCGGAGCGGCGCAAGGCCAGCGTTGCCGGCTCGGCTCCGATGGCGCCGCGTCAGACCCGCGCCGCTCAGCGGTCGCGGCGCGAGCAGGTCGAGGGAACGCTCAAGCAGATCGAAGCGCGAAAAAGGCCGTCGAAGCGTGCGCCGCTCTCGGTGCGCATTGCCCAGGCCGGGCTCACCTGGTCGACCCGCCGCTTTTACATAACCGCCGGCGCGTTGGGCGTCGTCGTCTTCGCCGTCACGGAGGTCGCCGGGCTGGGCTTGCTTCCGGCGCTTGGTCTGGCGTTCGCGGCCGGGGGCGGACTTCCCTTTTGGATCCTGGCCTTGTTGAAGAAGCGCCGGGAAAGCCGCTTCCTCCAGGGGTTTCCGGACGCCGTCGACGTGATCGTTCGCGGCATCAAAGCCGGCCTGCCGCTGCTCGACAGCCTCAAGCTGATCGCCAACGAGGCTGAAGAGCCGGTTCGCGGCGAATTCCGCGCCATTATCGAGACGCAGACGATCGGCATACCGATCGGCGATGCCTGTCTCAAACTCTACGAGCGCATGCCGGTTCCCGAGGCGAACTTTTTCGGCATCGTCGTTTTCATCCAGCAGCGCGCCGGCGGCAATCTCTCCGAAGCGTTGGGCAACCTGTCCCGCGTACTGCGCGACCGCAAAAAAATGAAGGCCAAGATCCAGGCGATGTCGATGGAAGCAAAGGCTTCGGCTTCGATCATCGGCGCGCTGCCGATCGCGGTGATGACGCTCGTCTGGATCACAAGCCCGCAATATATTTCTCTTTTGTGGACGGAGCCGCTCGGACGCATGATGCTTGCCAGCTGTGTCGTCTGGATGTCCATTGGGATCTTCGTGATGCGCAAAATGATCAACTTCGATTTCTGAGCCGCGCGATGTTCCAGTTACTTCAGCAATTGATCGATCCGCATGTTCTCGCCATGCTGTTTGCCGCGATAGCGGCGGGGGCGACGGTGCTGACGCTGGCGATGCCATTGTTGGCGAGGGACACGCTGACCACGCGCATGAGGGCTGTGGCCTTCGAACGCGAAAAGATACGGCAGCGTGAGCGCGAGCGCCTGGCGGCGGCGGCGAATAAGGTCGCGCTACGGCAGTCGCCGCGCGCCTACATGAAGGCCATCGTTGAGAACTTCAATCTCAGCAAATGGGTCGGTCAGGAAGAAGCGCGCGAGATGCTCGTCAAGGCGGGTTATCGCGGGCAGGCGCCTTACGTAACCTACCTGTTCTTTCGGCTGGTCATGCCGATCGCCATGCTGCTGTCGTCGTTGTTTTATGTCTTCGTCGTCCTGAAGCTCGATCAGCCGCCTTTGATCAAAATCGGAATCTCGATCGGCGCCGCCTACTTCGGAATGTTGAGTCCGAATCTGTTCCTCAAGAACCGGATTCAGCGGCGCCAGACCTCGATCAAGCGCGCCTTTCCGGATGCGCTCGATTTGCTGCTGATCTGCGTCGAGTCTGGCATGTCGGCGGAAGCGTCGTTCCAGAAGGTCAGCGAAGAGGTCGGCGCGCAATCGGTCGAGCTGGCCGAGGAGTTCACGCTGACGACGGCCGAATTGTCTTATCTGCCGGATCGCCGCCAGGCCTACGAGAACCTGGCACGGCGCGTCGGTCTGGAAGGCGTCAAGGCGGTGTGCCTGGCCTTGCAGCAATCGGAGCGCTACGGCACCCCGCTCGGCACCACCATGCGGGTGCTGGCGCAGGAGAACCGCGACATGCGCATGTCGGAAGCCGAGAAGAAGGCCGCCAGCCTGCCGCCGAAGCTCACGGTGCCGATGATCCTGTTCTTCCTGCCGGTGCTGTTCATCGTGATTCTCGGCCCGGCCGCGATCAAGGTGATGGCGATCCAATAGCGCCTGATCCGGAAAGCGCCAATCGATTCGATCTGAAGCGATTGCGGTCCGGCGCTTCGCTTCGCGTTAACTCGCCCCGTCCGTCGCGCGGGCGTCGCGGTGCTCGCGCACGTCTTTGCGGTGCGCCAGCATCTGCTGCAAATAGGCGACGTTCGCCGTAGCCTGATCCGGCGGCAAATCGGCGCGCGCGATACTCTCCGCCTCGGCGAAGCGGCCTTGCAGGCCGACGACGAGAGCCAGGTTTTGCCGTACGCGCGGATCGACCGGGCGGTGTGCCGCGGCTTGGCGTAACGTCGTCTCGGCGTTGCGCAGGTTCTTCGACAGCGCATAGGAGAGGCCGAGATTGGACAAGATCGACGGTTCGTCGGGCGCGATCTTCAGCGCGGTGAGGTAATGCCCCTGCGCCTCGGCGTGCCGGCCCATCTGATCGAGCACGGCGCCTTGCGCGGAGAGGATGCGCCAGTCGGGCTGATCCGGCGTATGGGCGCGGTCGAGCACGGCCAGCGCTTGTTCATAATTCCCGGCCTCGGCCAGCGCGCGGCCGTAGGCGCCGAGCACCGATTTATCGCGCGGTTGTTCGATCGAAGCCCTTTCCAGGACGGCGACGGCCTGGGCGCGCTGTCCGGCCGCGCGCAGCGCCTGCGCGTAGCGCAGCGCCACCTGGATATTCGACGGATCGGCGCGATATTGCTGACCCAGGACTTCGACGGTATGCCGTCCGTCGGGATCGGGCGGGTCGGCCGCCGCAATCGGCAGCGCGCCGGTCGCTTCGGTTTGCGTGGTCTGGCAACCCGCGGCAGCCGCCGCAACGATGGCGAGCAGGACTGCCGAAGCCAGGAAGCGTGCAGGGCGGGTACTGATCGGACGGGTCCAACGCATCGATCGCTGCTAAAGGAGGCACCTTGGCGCCGGGGCGCGCCGTCGCCGCTTGGCCAGCAATAGAACGTTAACCCTAACGAGGCGTTAACGGCCGGGAACCGGCCTGTTTTGCCGGAAAATCAAGGGGAATTAGGCCGGCACCTTGCTAACGATCGACGGCGTCTCGTTGACGTAGCTCGACGTATCGCCCTTCGGCCGCTCGCCGGCGATGGCATGGCCTTCGACCATGTAATGGACCGCCTCGGCGATGTTGGTGGCGTGGTCGCCGATCCGCTCGATGTTCTTGGCGCAGAACAGGTGGTGAATGCACATGGAGATGGTCCCCGGGTCCTCCATCGAGTAGGTGAGCAACTCGCGGAACAGTGAGACATAGAGGGCGTCGACTTCCTTGTCCGCCTTCCAGACTTGCAGCGCCTTGCCCGGGTTGCGATCGACGAAGCTGTCGAGGACCCCCGCCAGTTGCGAGACGACGAGAGCCGCCATGTGCTTGAGCCCGCGGATCAGCGTGCGCTGCGAGTCGTCGCCGTTCACGGCGATGACGCGCTTGCCGATATTCTTGGCCAGATCGCCGACCCGCTCGAGATCGTTGGCGATGCGCATCATCGCCACCAGCGCGCGCAGATCGAACGCCATCGGCTGGCGCAATGCGATGGTGGCGATGGCTTTTTCCTCTATCTGCCGCTGCAGCGCATCGACGGAGGCGTCAGCCGCGATGACGTGACGCGCGAGCGCGACGTCGCGGTGGGTCAATGCGTCGATCGCGTCGGTAATCTGCTTCTGGGCGAAGCCGCCCATCTGCGCGACCAATTGGGTGAGCTTGATCAGGTCGGAATCGAAGACTCTGGCGGTGTGCTCGGAGACGTTCATGTCAGTTCCGCTGGCGCTGGAGACTCTATCGGGGTGCGCGCACCGCTGCTACGCCACAAGCCCGGACAATACTAACCCAACGCCTTGATGATTCTACGATTCATGCGTGACGTTCCGATGACATTTTGCACCCGCCGGCATCGAGCAAAAGCGTGCGATGTGGAAGGCGAACGGCAGCAGATGTCATCGTTCGCACATCGGAGCGACTCTAAAATGCAAATGATTCGATCAACGCAAGCGGGTCGAGACGGGTAGGAATAATGATGACGCGAACGCTCGTCGATGCGATCGGAGCGACCGGAGCCGTCCTGACGACGTTATGCTGGGTGCCGCAGGCGCTGAAAATCATTCGCGAACGTGAGACGCGCGCCATCTCGCTGCCGGGCACGATGTTGTGCGTGCTCGGCGTGCTGCTTTGGCTGGTCTATGGCTTGGCGATCGTCGACGGGCCGTTGATCGGCTCCAGCATCGTCACCTTCGCGATGACGGCGACCATCCTGGTGCTCAAAATCCGCCACGGCTGAGCGCGCGGCGTTTCTTTCAGGTCCCGCCCGCGCGTTCGAGCAGCGCCAGCAATCCTTGCAGCAATTGCCGCGGGTTCGGCGGACAGCCACCGATGTGCAGATCGACGGGAACGACGGCGTGGACGCCGCCGACGACGCCGTAGCTGCCGGCGAAAATGCCGCCATCCGCCGCGCAGGCGCCCACGGCGACGACCCATTTCGGGTCGGGCGTCGCGTTGTAGGTGCGCTCGAGCGCCTCGCGCATGTTGCGCGTGACCGGTCCGGTCACCAGCAGCACGTCGGCGTGCCGCGGCGAGGCGACGAAGCGCAGGCCGAACCGCTCAAGGTCGTAGAAGGCGTTGTTGAGCGCGTGAATTTCAAGCTCGCAGCCGTTGCAGGAGCCGGCGTCGACCTGGCGGATCGCGAGGCTGCGCCCGAGCCGGCGGCGGGCGGCGCGGTTGACGCTCGCTGCGAGTTCCGCAAGCGCTGAGTCATCGGCCTTCGGCGGCGCTTCGGTCAGCGGCCGGTGCGTGAGGCTCTCGAATAAAGTTCTGCGCATTACAGATCGTGTCCTGAATACGAGCAGTTGAACGATTTGTTGCAGAGCGGGAAATCGGCGACGATGTTGCCTTCGATCGCGGCTTCCAAGAGGGGCCACTGAAACCACGACGGATCGCGCAGGTGGCAGCGCGCGACGCGCAAGCCGTCGAGCTTGACCCAAACCAGCACGTCGCCGCGGAAGCCTTCGGCGAGCCCCAATCCTTCGCCGGCCGCGGCGGCGTTATCGAGCGAATTGGCGATAGGCCCGTCCGGCAGCCGGACGAGGATTTGCTCGATCAAATTCAGGCTCTGCTCGACTTCGCGGATGCGGATCCAGACCCGCGCATTCACGTCGCCCGCCGTCAGTACCGGGATCGCGAAGTCGAGTTGATCGTAGGGCGGATAGCCGGGCATTTTCCGCGCATCGAAACCGCGCCCACTGGCGCGGCCGATGGGGCCGGCCGCTCCGAATTGCCGGGCGAATTCGGCGCTAACGATTCCGGTCCCCGCAGTTCGGTCCTGCAACGAGGCGGTGTTGTCGTAGAGCTCGACCAATGGCGGAAAGCGCAACCGGATTTGCTGCACCAGGCTGCGGATCAAATCCGGGCCTTGGGGGGGAAGATCGCCGGCGACACCGCCCGGCACGACCCGGTCCATCATCAGCCGATGGCCGAAGCAGGCTTCGGCGGCGCGCAACACCTCTTCGCGCAGGATGCCGCAATGGGCATGCATCAGCGAGAACGACGCGTCGTTGCAGATGGCGCCGATATCGCCGAGATTGTTGGCCAGCCGTTCGAGCTCGGCCATCAGCGCGCGCAGATAGCGGGCCCGCGGCGGCGCCTCGATGCAGAGCGCCGTCTCGACCGCATGCGCAAATGCGATCCCATAGGCGACGGTGCTGTCGCCGGAGGTGCGCGCCGCAAGGCGCGCCGCTTTCTCGATGGTGGCGCCGGTCATCAGCGACTCGATGCCCTTGTGCACATAACCGAGCCGCTCTTCGAGCCGCGCGATGGTTTCGCCGTTGGCAGTGAAACGAAAGTGCCCCGGTTCGATGATCCCGGCATGCACCGGGCCTACGGGAATCTGATGCAGGCCCTCGCCTTCCACCGGCAAGAATGCGTACGGAGCTTGATCGGTTCGCGTTGCGGTATTGGCGCCGAGCGGAAAGCGCACGTCCCAAAACCCGAGATCGAGCCATGGCCGCGGGTCAGGCGCGCCGGCCGGCTCGAATCCGTAGAGGCTATGAATGGCGCGCTCGAGCCGGATGGCGGGCGGATGCAGCGCGCCGACCGAGGGAAATCTCCCGGCCGGGCAGGGAAGGCTGATGACCGCGATCTCGCCGGTCGTGTCGTCGAGCATCGCCATGTGCACCATGGGCCCGCCGCTGTTATCGCCCCACAAGCCCGAAAGCGTCGCGCGTCCGCGGGCGATCTCGGCAGCCGCGTAGCACCAGCCTTCCACCGTCACTAGGAAGCGCGGCCACGGCCGGTGGTGCGCGAAGCGTTCGCCCTGGGGGATGATGTCGAGGAGGGAAGCCATGGCACCTATCCGAGCAATCCGGCGACGTTCTGGAACCAGGCGACCAAAGCCGCCGGCATGTAAATTCCGGCGGCGAGCACCAGCGAAAGATGGGCGAACATCGGCACGTAAGAGGCTTGCGCCTTGGCGCTCGGGCCGCGCGGCTCGCCGAAGGCGATGCCGTTGACCCGCAAGAACATGCCGGCGAGGCCGACGAGAAGCCCGAAGACGAGAATGATCGCCAACAGCGGCGCACGCGCGAAAGTCGAGCTCACCAGCAAAAATTCACTCATGAAGATACCAAGCGGCGGCAGCCCGGCGATCGCGACAACGCCGAGCAACAGTCCCCAGCCGAGCACGGGGTGAGTCTCGGTCAGGCCGCCCATGTCGGCGATGCGTTGCGTGCCCTTGACCTGCGCGATATGGCCGACGGCGAAAAAGATCGCCGATTTGGTGAGCGAGTGCATGGTCATATGCAGGAGGCCGGCGAAATTGGCGAGCGGGCCGCCCACGCCGAAGGCAAAGGTGATGATCCCCATATGCTCGATCGACGAGTAGGCGAACATGCGCTTGATGTCGCGCCGGCGGTACAGCATGAACGCGGCGAATACGAGCGAGATCAATCCCAGCGTCACCATCAGCGGTCCGGGCGCCAGCGCGCCCGGGTTCACCGCCAGCAGCATCTTGAAGCGCAACAGCGCGTAGAGCGCGACGTTGAGCAGGAGGCCGGACAGCACCGCCGAAATCGGCGTCGGGCCTTCGGCATGCGCGTCGGGAAGCCAGGCGTGCAGCGGCACGAGCCCGACCTTGGTGCCGTAGCCAAGCAGCAGAAAAACGAAAGCGAGATTGAGCAGCGCCGGATCGAACGCGCCGGCGCGGGTGACGAGCACGGTCCAGACCATGGCGTCGAGGCCTTCGCCGACGACGGGTCGCGCCGCCATGTAGACGAGAATGGTGCCGAACAAAGCGAGCGCGATACCGACGCTGCCGAGAATAAAGTATTTCCACGCCGCTTCCAGCGCCTCGTGGGTGCGGTAGATGCCGACCATCAGCACCGTGGTCAGCGTCGCCAGCTCGATCGCTACCCACATCAGGCCGATGTTGTTGGCGATGAGCGCAAGGTTCATCGCAAACATCAGCACCTGATACATGGCGTGATAGAAGCGCACGAATGGCGGCGTCAACCGTCCGGTTTCCAGCTCATGGCCGATATAGCTCGAACTGAACACGCTGGTGGTGAAGCCGACGAAGGTGGTGAGCACGATGAACGTGCTGTTGAGATCGTCGGCCAGGAGGTACGAGCCCGGCGGCGGCCGCTTAAAAAACAACGACAGCGCGCAAAGTAGCGTGAGTGTCGTCGCCGCGACGTTGAGCCGCGCCGACACCCGGTAGTAGTTGGGCAGGGCCGCCAGCAGCGCGGCGGCCACCGCGGGGATCAGCAGCACGCCGGTCAGGGCATCGAAGCTCATCGGCGTTCTCCGCGAAAGCGGTCGAGCGCGCCAACGTCGACCGTGTCGAAGCGCTCGCGGATGCGAAACAGGAAGATTCCGATCACGATGAAGGCGATCAGGATCGAGAAGGCGACGCTGATCTCGACGACCAGCGGCATGCCCTTGGCCCCGGTCGCCGCCAGCACCAGCCCATTCTCGAGCGACATGAAGCCGACCACCTGGCCGACCGCGTTGCGGCGCGTCACCATCATCAACAGCCCGAGCAGGACCACCGAGAGCGCGAAGGCGAGGTCCTCACGCGCCAGCGGATCGGCGCCGTGCGTCACCCGCAGCATGACCACCATGGCGAGCGCCACAAGGCCGATGCCGGCGAGCATCGCCGGACCGACGCCGACCACTTTCTCGATCTCGCGGTGGATACCGAGCCGCACGATGATCCGATGCAGCGCCACCGGAATGACGATCGCCTTGAAGATGAGCGCGATCGCGGCGGTGACGTAGAGGTGCGGCGCATCCTGGACGAAGGCCTGCCAGGCGACCGAGGCCGCCAACGTCAGCGCATGCATCGCATAGACGTTGAGCAGGGAGTAAAGTCGGTCCTGATAGAGTTCGAGGAAGCTGATCAGCACCAGGAGGCCGGCCAGCAGATGGGCGATGTCGAAATCGATCCGACTCATCAGAAGCTCCCCGACACGAAGCGCAGCAAAGTTGCCAACAGGCCGAGCATCAGCGCGACGCCGAGAAATTCCGGCACGCGGAACACCCGCATCTTGGCGATCGAGGTCTCGAACAGCCCGAGCAGAAGACCGCCGACGGCGAGCTTGCCGACATAGGCGGCGATGCCGAGCGCAAGCGTCGGCACCGCGGCGCCGGCCGCCTCGATCCCCCAGGGGGCGAACAGGCACGCGAGCAGCGAGACGTAGAGAATAAGCTTGAGCGACGAGGCGAGTTCTATTAGCGCCAGATGCCGGCCCGAATATTCCAGCACCATCGCCTCGTGCACCATGGTCAATTCCAGATGCGTCGCCGGATTGTCGACCGGAATGCGGCCGTTCTCGGCGATGGCCACCATGACCAGGCCGACGACGCCAAGGCCGAGCGAGACGCGCAAGCCCACTTGCGGCGAGGCCATGAACTCGGTCATCGTCGAAAGCTGCGTCGAACCGGCGATCAGCGCCAGCGTGAAAACGATCATGATCATCGCCGGCTCGGCAAGCGAGGCGATCATCACCTCGCGGCTCGAGCCGATGCCGCCGAAACTCGTGCCGACATCGAGGCCGGCAAGCGCCAGGAAAAAGCGGCTGCTGCCAAGGAGGGCGATGATGGCGATGAGGTCGGCCGACCAGGAAAACAAGAGCCCGGTGCGGAAGGTCGGCACCAGTGAAGCCGCTACCCAGGTGGCGGCGAAGACAAGATAAGGGATGACGCGGAACAGCCACGAAGCCGATTGCGCCAGCACCACCTCCTTACGCGTGAGACGGAACAGATCGAGGTACGGCTGAATGAGCCGCGGTCCCTGCCGCCGCAACAAATGCGCCTTCACCTTGCGCACGAAACCGGTCAACAGCGGCGCCAGCGCCAGCACTAGCAGCATCTGCGCACCTTGAATCGCGAAGTCGCGGATCAGGACCATACGGCTAGCACCAGCAGTAAGATGACCAGCGCGCCAAACACCAGGCTCAGAAACTGCCGGATGGTGAGGAACTGAAGATGATTGAGGCGATCGGCGGCGAACAAAACGCCGGCGACAACGGGCGCGTAGAGCCAGTCCCAGATTGGATCGGAAAGTTCCACGTCGAGCCGGGCCGGACGGGTGTCGCCGGGCGGCGGCATGAAGCTCCGCTCGCGGGCGTGAAACACCAGGGTGCCGAACACGCGCCGGATCGGCTGCGCAAAGCTCATGGCCGTGTATTGCGTCGCCGGGCTTGCGTCCGGATAGCCGCAATCCCAGGCCGGCGCGCGGCGCAAGCGGTTCGATGCGAAGCGATGGATGGCGGCGGCGGCAAGCGTGCCGGATATGGCGATGAAGGCGAAGCCCAAAAGGCCGTCATAGGAGCTGCGGCTCGCGGCGATCGGCACGATCGAAAGCCATTGCCCGCCGATCTGCACCGGCATGTGCTCGCCGATCAGCGCGGTCGAGACCGGCGCCAATGCGTCGATGAACAGGCCGGGTAGAATGCCGGCCAGCAAGCACAGCGCCGCCAGCAGCATCATCGCGGCGAGCGAAAAGCGGTCGGTTTCGCTTGCAGTCTCGGCGGCGCGCGAACGCGGCCGTCCAAGAAACGTCACGCCATAGGCCTTGACGAAGCAGGCGGCGGCAAGCGCGGCCGAGAGCGCAAGCAAGGCGCCGACCGCCGGCACCAGCAGCTTCAGCCCCCACGATGGCAATTGCGGACTGAGCAGGATGGCCTGGAATGTCAGCCATTCGGACACGAAACCGTTGAGCGGCGGCAGCGCCGAGATCGCCGCGCATCCGACCAGGAACACGAAGGCGGTTTGCGGCATGCGGTGGATCAGGCCGCCGAGGCGTTCCATATCGCGTTGACCGGTCGCGGTCAGCACGGCGCCGGCGCCGAAGAACAACAGGCTCTTGAACAGCGAATGGTTGAACACGTGCAAGAGCGCGGCGGTGAGCGCCAGCGCCGCCGCGAACAACATGCCATAGGCCTTGAAGGCGAGCGCGAGCCCGAGCCCGATAAAGATGATCCCGATATTCTCCACAGTGTGATAGGCGAGCAGCCGCTTGAGATCGTGCTGCATGAGCGCATAGAGGACGCCCATGACCGCGGTGGTGCCGCCGATGGCGAGTACCACGATGCTCCACCACCAGACGGGAGCGCCGGCGAGATCGAAAGCGATGCGGACGAAGCCGTAGACCGCGACCTTGGTCATGACCCCGCTCATCAGCGCCGAGACGTGGCTCGGCGCGGCCGGATGCGCGAGCGGCAGCCATACGTGCAACGGCACGATCCCGGCTTTCGATCCGGCGCCGATCAGCGCGAGGACAAGCGCCAGCACTCCCACCAGCGCGGAGGGATGCGCCGCGCGCATCTGCGCGAATGTATAAAGGCCGTCCGGCCCGGCCAGCAGGCCGAAGCCGAGCAGCAACGCGAGCGTGCCGAAGCTCGCCATAACCAGGTAGACGTAGCCGGCGCGCACATTGTCGGGCACGCGATGGTGCGACATCACCAGCGCCCACGAGGTGAGCGACATGAATTCCCAGGAGACGAGGAAGGTGAAGGCGTCGTCGGCGAGCACCACGAGCGTCATGCCGGCGAGGAAGGCGGGATAGAACGGCAGCACGCGCTGCGGCTCGTCTTCGTGCTCGCCATAACCCAGCGCGAACAGGCTGGCGGTCGCAGCGCCGAGATCGACCACGACGAGGAAAAAGGCCGACAGCGCATCGAGACGGAAATGCGCCCCGAGCCACGGCACGCCGAGCGGCAGCGCCAGCCGCCAAGGTTGCTCCAGGCCGAGAAGCTGCACCGAAGCGGCGATGAGGGAAATCGCCGTAACGATCATGCTCGCGCCATAGACGAGGCGCGTCGCTGCGGGCGAGCGGCCGATCACGACGGCGAACACGCCGAGCGCGAGGAGAACCGCAGCGCAGGCGAGCGCGACCGTCAGCGTCACGCGGTCCCCCTCTTGAGCCGCACGCCCCGGCCGCCGGTTTCGCTGGCGGTATTGTCGGAAATGAGCGCGATACCGAGCGCATCGAGCGCGGCGACAAGTTTCATCAGCGAATCGACATTGCCGCGGATGACGCTGTCGCTCGCTTCCATGCGCTGGATGGTCGGCAGCGACAGTCCTGCCGCTTCGGCGAGCGTGCGTTGGTCGATGCCGAGAAGCGCGCGCGAAGCCCTAAGCTGGCCGGATGTGATCATAGAGGCGAAGAAATGATGCATTAAACATGCTTTGTCATGTTTAATGATTCGAGGCGGCTCGGGCAATCATTATTTCTGCGGGGGCGAGCCCGTCAGAAAGGCGAAAGCCGAAAGGAACTCTAAGTCAGCACGCGCACCGGCTTTCCGTCGAGGAAGGCGCGGACGTCGTCCACCATGCCGGTAAAGAATGCCCGATAGTTCTGCTCGGCGACGTAGCCGAGATGCGGCGTGAGCACGACGTTGTCAAGCTTGCGGAAGGGATGTGCCACCGGCAGCGGTTCGATGTCGAACACGTCGAGGCCGGCGCCAGCGATCCGCTTGTCGCGCAAGGCCGCAAGCAGCGCCGCTTCATCGACGATCGGGCCGCGCGAAGTATTGATGAGGTTAGCGCTCTTCTTCATCAGGCCGAGCTCGCGCGCGCCGACGAGGCCGCGCGTGCGCTCCGACAGTTGCAGGTGGACGGAAAGAAAATCGGCCTGGCGGAATAGGTCGTCGCGGCTCACATATTGGGCGCCGGCCTCCCGGCAATTTTCCGCCGTCAGGTTCTGGCTCCAGGCGATGACGTTCATCTTGAAAGCATGGCCGATCTCGGCCATGCGCGTGCCGAGCTTGCCGAGGCCGAGGACGGCGAGCGTCAGGCCTTCGAGATCGAGCCCAATCGTGGTCTGCCAGAGCGCGCCGGACTTGAGCCGCGCATTCTCGTAACCGATGTGGCGGGCGAGTTCGAGCATCAACCCGGTGGCGATGGCGGCGGTCGCATTGCCGACGGCGGGCGTGCCGCAAACGACGACGCCGCGCGCCTTGGCGGCTTCAAGATCGATCGAGGCGTTGCGCATTCCCGTGGTGATCAGGAGCTTCAGTTTCGGCAACTTTTCGATCACCGTGCGCGGGAAGGCCGTGCGCTCGCGCATGGCGCAGACGATGGCAAAGTCTTTGAGCGCCGCAACGACATTGTCGGCGCCGCCGAGATGGGCGTTGAACATCTCGATTTCGATATCGCGTTTGACCTTCGACCAGTCGGCGAAAGTAAGCGCGACGTTCTGGTAATCATCGAGAATGGCGCAGCGAAGCGGCATGTTTCCCTCACCGTCATTCCAGGGCGCCGCCAAAAGCGGCGAACCCGGTCTATAACCCCTGTCGGTTACTGTCCTGCACCGACTGTGGCTATGGATTCCGGGCTCGCGCGGAGCGCGCCCCGGAATGACGGATGAGTTGCTAGGCGTGCGCCTTGGCGATCTCGCGGAGCGCCGGGGCCTGCCCGGCGCCGGCCGGCGCGGCGGAAGCGACGCCCGCGCGTTTGGCATGACACTTCGGGCCGGGTCCACGCATGTAGTGCAGCTCCGGCCGGTAGGAATCGAACGCATGGGTAAAAGTCCGCAGCAGCTCACGAACGGTTTTGGTCAGGTTATGGCGCATGATGCGCTCCGGGGCCGGTCTGCCGGGCCGCATCCCTTGAGCCGGCGTGATCACACGCCGGAGCGAAACAGCGCGGCTTTGCTGCTAAGTTTCAGCGAAAAATCATTAAAAATTGGTGCGAAATTGCCGCGCAAGCGACTTTGTCGCGCCGCCCGGATGGCCGGAATGCGATCAGACTTTATGAAGCCTTACGGGTTTCGCGAAAAGTCGCGATATTCGCCGCGGCTCCTTTACGCGCCGTGACCAGCAGCGGCATGCCGCCAGCGGGACGCAACGTCACGCGCGCCACCGGCCGCGGCTTGTGGCCGGCGAGCGCCCGAAAATGGAAGGCGCGAACCATGGTCGCCAGGATCACCGCCGTCTCGGTGGTGGCAAAACTCGCCCCGATGCAAATGCGCGGGCCGCCGCCGAACGGCAGATACGCATAGCGCGAGCGTTTCTTGACCTGCTCGGCGGTGAAGCGATCGGGATCGAAAGCGGTCGGATTCTCCCACAGGCGTACGTTCCGGTGCAACGCGAACACCGGAATATGGATACGGGTGCGGGTGCCGAGGCGTTCGCCGCCCAGCGTCATCGGCGCGCTCGGCAGGCGTCCGATGCCCGCGCCGGTGGGAAGAGCCGCATCGCTTCGTTGATGACCTGGCGGCAATAGGTCAGTCCGTCGACATGCGCGGCGGCAATCGGCGCATCGCCGGCGAGCGCCGTGACTTCGTCATAGACGCGCTGCTGCGCGGACTGGTCTTTCGCCAAGAGCCAGAGCGTCCAGGTCAGCGCGACGGCCGTGGTCTCGTGGCCGGCCGTGATGAGGGTCAGGAGGTTATTCACCACCTCCGCGTCGCTCATGCTGCGTTCGGTTTCGGCATCGCGCGCGCCGAGCAGCAAGTCGAGGAGGTCGGGCTCGGCCGACGGCTTGGCGCGCCGCGATCAGGCGGCGCATGTCGCGATGCAGGAAATCGCGTTCGGCCATGGCGCGCTTGCGGCTCGGAAAGGGCATCCATTCGGGAATGGCAAACATGGTGTAGATGAGGTGCCAGGGAATGGTTTCGAAACTGACGGTGAAGGCATCGCTGTAGCGCTCTGCGTCGAGG
>Ga0116221_1001814_pt1 | contig 14111 bp, 9 predicted proteins | sample Sb_taG_5_FD_88965 | JGI IMG/M metagenome (GOLD analysis project Ga0116221, IMG submission 88965) | Peat soil microbial communities from Weissenstadt, Germany - Sb_50d_8_FC metaG | ecosystem: Environmental > Terrestrial > Soil > Wetlands > Peat | place: Germany: Weissenstadt | collected 2010-09-21 | reverse complement strand
TACGGATCAGCTCGTCGAACTCGGCGGCGCCGATCGGATCGAGGCCGGATGTCGGCTCGTCGAGGAAGACAATGTCGGGATCGAGCGCAAGCGCACGCGCCAGCGCCACCCGCTTGACCATGCCGCCGGAAAGCTCGGCGGGAAACTTCCCGCGCACATCGGCCTCCAGTCCGACCATTTCCAGCTTGGCGAGCGCAATCTCCTCGATCAGCCGCGGCGACAAATCGAGATATTCGCGCATCGGAAACTGGACGTTTTGCAGCGCGGTGAGCGAGGAGAACAGCGCCCCTTGCTGGAACAGGACGCCCCAGCGCTGTTCGATCGCGCGCAGCTCGCTTTCTCCGACCGCTCCGAGATTGGTGCCGAACACTTCGATCGTGCCCTTGCGCTTGGGTACCAGTCCGATGATCGCGCGCATGAGCACGGATTTGCCGGCACCGGAGCCGCCGACAAAGCCAAGGATCTCGCCGTCGAAGACGTCGAGTGTCACGTGATCGAGCACGGCGACGTCGCCGAAACCGACCACGAGATCGCGCACGCTGATGACCGCTGTGTTGCTGCTCATCGGCTACATCCCGATGCCGGCGAAGAAAACGGCGAATACGCCGTCGAGCGCGATCACGAGAAAAATCGATTTGACCACGGAAGCGGTGGTCTTCAGGCCGAGCGAGGCGGCGCTGCCTTCGACCTCGAAGCCTTCGACGCAGGCGACCAGCCCGATGGTCAGCGCCATGAACGGCGCCTTGATCATGCCCACCTCGAAAGTCGGCAACCAGATCGCCTCGCGCAGCCGCTCGATGAAGATGTCGGGCGCCATGCCGCCGTAGAGCCAACAAACGAGGCCCGCGCCGTAGAGCGCCGCCATCGAGCCGAGGAATGTGAGCAGCGGCACGGCGATGACGAGCGCTACGATGCGCGGCAGGACCAGCACTTCGATGGGGTCGAGGCCCATTGTGCGCAGCGCGTCGATCTCCTCGCGCATCTTCATCGCGCCGATCTCGGCGGTGTAGGCGCTGCCGGAGCGGCCGGCCACCATCACGCAGACGATGAGCACGCCGACTTCGCGCAACACCAGCACGCTGACCATGTCGACGACGTAGATGTCGGCGCCGAAGGAACGAAAGCGGAAGATTCCCTGCTGGGCGAGAATGGCGCCGATCACGAACGTGCTTAGGAGAATGATCGGCACCGCGCGCCAGCCGACTCGTTCGAGGTGATGGACGATCGAAGTCAGGCGCAGCCGCCGCGGATACGCGAGCGTTCGCAAGGCCGCATTGGTCAGCGCGCCGAAGAGATGGGCAAGAAGGACGAGCGAGCGGCCGATTTCGGCGACGGTCCGGCCGATGGAATCGAGCGCGGCAAGAACGCCGTTTGCCGCCGGTCCATCGTGCCGCCGCGGCTGGTTGACCAGCCGCAATTCTTCCATCAAAGCCCGATCGGCATCGGAAAGGCCGACGATGCGCGCTGTCGCGCCGCGCGTGGTGAAGGCGCGGTTGAGGCGCTCGATCAGCCAGGCGCCGAAGGTGTCGAGCCGCTCAAGTCTGGTGAGGTCGATATCGACATTGCGCGCGGTCTCATAACGTTGCGCTGCGTCGTCGACGATGTCCTCAAGCTCGGCGGCGCGCTGGGCGGTCCAGGCGCCGGTCGCGGCGAGCGCGACGCGTTCGCCGTCGGCCGTGGCGGTGAGCGAAACGGCGTTCACGATTGCACCCACCGCGCAAGCTCGATGGCGCCGAGCGACCCTTGAGCCGGCCGGAAAATCACGGTCATACTGCCCCTCGCATGGAGCTCTCCGTACGGATCGAGCGCTGGCCATTGGCCGGCGCGTTCACGATCAGCCGCGGCAGCAAGACCGAGGCCGTCGTGGTGGTGGCCGAACTCAGCGATGGGACCCACCGCGGCCGCGGCGAATCCGTCCCCTACACACGTTACGGCGAAACTCCGGACGGTATTGTGGCAGCGATCGAGGCCATGCGTAGGGCGCTGCAAGGCGGCCTCGACCGCGCCGGCCTCCAGCGCGCCATGACCCCGGGTGCTGCCCGTAATGCACTCGATTGTGCTTACTGGGACGTTAACGCCAAGCGGGCGAACCGCCGAGCCCACGATTTGGCCGGGATTGGCCGGCCGGGGCCGTTGACCACCGCCTTCACTATCTCGCTGGGGACCCCCGCGGAGATGGCGGCGGCGGCGGAGCAGGCCGCCTGGCGACCCCTCCTCAAGGTCAAGCTCGGCGGCGGAGACGAGGATGGCAAGCGGATCGCGGCGGTCCGCCGCGCGGCGCCGCAAGCCCAGATCATCGTCGACGCCAACGAAGGCTGGGAGGCGGATGATTTGCAGCAAAACCTTGCCGCCTGTGCCGACGCCGGCGTCACGCTCATCGAACAGCCCTTGCGCGAGGGCCGCGACGAGGCGCTGGCGGGTCTGAAAAGCCCGATACCGATCTGCGCCGACGAGAGCGTGCACGATCGCGCTTGCCTCGACGCCCTTGCCGACAAGTACGACGCCGTCAACATCAAGCTCGACAAGGCCGGCGGCCTCACCGAAGCGCTGGCGCTTGCCGCCGAAGCGGAGCGGCGCGGCTTTGCCATCATGGTCGGCTGCATGGTCGCCACCTCGCTCGCAATGGCGCCGGCCATGCTCCTGGCGCAGCGTGCGCGCGTGGTCGATCTCGACGGTCCGCTGCTGCTCGCCAAGGATCGCGCCGACGGCTTGCGTTACGAGGGAAGCCTCGTTTATCCGCCCGAACCGGCGTTGTGGGGCTGAGGGCAGGGCGATCTGTCGTTGCGGAAGCGGCGGTGCTTGGCGCGCAAGGGATGGTAGCTAGCTGCTGTGAAACGTGTTATGAAATTTACTGTTACCATAGGACGACTATACTCCGGTTCGCAGCGTCATTTGGGTGGGGCCGATGATCAATAATGCGGATGACTGTAGGAAAAGGGCAGACGAGTGTTTAGCGGCAGCACATTTTGCCTCAGATCTTGATATTAAGCGAACATGGATACAGCTGTCTGATTTGTGGCAGCTTTGGGCCAAGGAGTTTGATGAGGTTCGCCTGAATAACGAAGGGTCGGAAGTTACTGGAAAGGTCGAGAACAGTGCGCGTTCAGTAGTTGCTGCCGAGCGAACTATTGGGTGCACCCACGCCAGCAACGGAAAGGCCATGAAGATGGCAGACAGGCTTCGCGTAAGGCTTGCGCTCAGCGACTGAAGGACACTTGCGATCGACGTTCGCCAGTTTCGAAGCTGACGAATAATGGCCTGCGGTTCAATTTCACTGACGCATTGTTCTCAAAGGAGGGTCGGTGATTTCGATCGCCTTGCCTTCCTCAATGCATTCAGAACGAAAAGCGGCCGCCCTTCCACCTGCTCACTAGGATTTCCGGCGGAATGAACAGCTCAACGCCTTCGTTTATTAAGCCCATCCGATGGAACGATGTCGAACGATCCTTTGCTACTACCGGATATCGCCGCGGCGCCGAATGATGCGGATTGCGAAGCCGCCCACGCGGAAATCATAGTCAGTGACCGCAGGCGCAGCTTCCTGACGGAATATGCTAGCCGCAACCTTCACCCCGCTAGGCAAAGGCTCGTCAGCACCATCGCTCGCTTCGAAGCGGCAATTCGTGACGATCCACCGGCACACTTATCCGCCGCATTTGCATGCGGCCTCGCCGATTTGGTTACAGCGATCGGGCAGATTGATACCGTTCTCGCGGCGAGCGAAACGTCCGCGCCCGACGTTCACTTCGCCGCCGAGCGCATCCAGGACATCGCTCGGGCGCTGCGCCAGCGCGAGGTCGAGGCGGTGTTGTGCGATACATTGGAGGCCGCGATCCACGAAGTCGGCGACGCGATCCTGCACAACAATGCGACGGCGGCGCGCGCATTGAGCGCGGCCGCGCTGCTGCGCGAGCTGGCGCACCGCGTCAACGACATGGTTGCGCGCGCCGCAATGGCGGAGCCTGGCGTCGCCGGGCAACCTGCCGCCGATGAAATGCGAGCCAAGTCCGCCGCCGAACGGTTGCATGATACCGCACAAGATCCCGCCTCGGCCGCGGTCCGTTCGCCCGCCGAGGATGACGTCGGATCGCCGCTTCAGTTGCGGCCCCTGCGTCCGACGCTGCCCGATCCGCAGGCACCTGTGGGGCCGCAAGAAGATCCGGACGAATTGTTCGAGCTGCTGGCGCTGCCGGTTCCGAGCTCGCTGGAACAAGAAGCCCCGCAAGCGAGCGATGGGAACAATGGCGCGGCGACGATGCAGGCCAACACAGAATCCATGCCGCCACCGGAGGGGCCTTCGCCGCAGCCGCGCGGCAATGCGAATCCGATTCCACGCGCGGCGCTCGACGATCTACTCGCGGCGCTGCATGCTCTGAGCGAAGAAGAGCTCATCGCGCTGTTCAGCTAGCGGCCCGATGTTACCGCGCGCAGCGTCACGAGCTGCTGCGCCGCCGCCTCGGCTTGGCGGCGGAAGGCGCAGGGTCGCGCGCGCGCTCATTCTCTGTTAACCAGAGATGTTCTCCCATGAGGGTGATTCGGTAAACGGCACAGAAGTTGCTTTCCATGAGTCGATGCGGATCAACAACGACGCGCAGGCGAATGCGGTTCTGAGGTCTGCCGAAAGTCGTGTTGTTGCTCCGCATAACACGATCTTCTGGAGGCCACGATGCACAGACTCACCGGTCCTTTGTTGGCGGTTGTGGCGTTGTGCATGATTGCGTTGGGTTCAAGCAATGTGTCTGCGCGTGATGACGGCCGCTACGCCAATGAACCACTTCACGCCTGGTTCGATCAGCTCGCCAGCGGCAAAGGCTTGTGCTGTTCCTTCGCCGACGGTGTCAAAGTCGAGGACGTCGATTGGGACACGCTGGAAGGCCGCTATCGCGTGCGCCTGCACGGGCAGTGGATTTTCGTACCCGAGGCCGCGCTCGTGACCGAGCCAAATCGTTTCGGGCCGGCGGTAGTGTGGCCCTATATGGATTCGGAGGGGGCGACACAGATCCGTTGCTTCTTGCCCGGGGCCGGCGCCTAGAGTTTGTTCGTCCCGGTCCCGTGTACACGGGAGAGCGGGTCGGTTGGTGTGGCGTTTGTTGAGATGGATCTTCGTCGCTTGCGCGGCGAGGAACGAGTAGTAGCGGCGATCTGCGAACCGTCTGCTAGGCAACCAGCCGGGAGAACAGTTCGGGATCGACGTTGCCGCCGGAGAGGACGGCCACGGCGACTTTGCCGGTCACGTCGACCTTGCCGGTCATCAGCGCGGCCAGCGCGACGGCGCCGCCCGGCTCGACCACCAGCTTCAGCTCGTAAAAGGCAAATGCGACGGCGGCGGCGACCTCGTCGTCGCTCGCCACCACGCCGGCGCCGACCAGCGACCGGTTAATGGCGAAGGTGAGCTTGCCCGGCATGCGCGCCATCAGCGCATCGCAGATCGTTCCGCTCAACGCCGCGTTCTGCTCGCGCTGGCCGCTGCGAAACGAACGCGCGTGATCGTCGAAACCCTGCGGCTCGGCGGTATAGAGCTTGACCGCGGGCACGCGTGCGCTGACCGCAAGCGCGATGCCGGCGGTGAGTCCGCCGCCGGACGCCGTCACCACCACGATGTCGGGCACGAGGCCGAGCGCGCGCAAATCGTCGACGATCTCCAGGCCGGCGGTGCCCTGGCCGGCGATGATCAGCGCGTCATCGTAGGGCGGGACGAGAACGGCGCCACGGCGCGCCGCGATGTCGCCGGCGATCGCTTCGCGATCGTCGCGCGTGCGGTCGTAGAACACGAGCTCGGCGCCGAGCGCCGCGGTGCGTTCGCGTTTGCCGCGTGGCGCGTCGTGCGGCATGACGATTACGCAAGGCATGCCGAGGAGCCGCGCCGCCGCGGCGACGCCCTGCGCGTGATTGCCGGACGAGAACGCCACCACGCCGCCGGCGCGTTGCTTGGGCGGAATCGCCGCGAGCTTGTTGTAGGCGCCGCGGAATTTGAACGACCCGGTGTGCTGCAACGTCTCGGCTTTGAGGAAAACGCGTCCGCCGGTTATCGCATCGAGCGTCGCCGAAGTCAGAAGCGGCGTGTGCAGGACGACGCCGGCGAGCCGGCGAGCGGCCGCATCGACGTCGGCGGCGGTGGGCAGGGATACCGGGGCTTCCATGTGGCGACGGTAACGCCGCGATCGCTCCGCAAGCAAGGCCGTCGATGAGGGACTCGGCGGCGTCTTACTGGTCGAAACGGCCGGCGGCATGCGCCAGCAGGGTGTAGACCTTGCCGGTATCCGAGGTCAGGTAATTGCGCAGCACGGTAGGCCCGCGATCGCCGCGCGAGATGTCCTCCAGCAGCCGCTCGAACTCGTGGATGTATTGTTCGACGGTCTGCCGGAATTCGGGATCGGCGCGGTATTTGCGGCGAATTTCGTCGAAAGCCTTTTGCCCTTGGGCGGTGTACAGGCGCTTGGTGAACAAGCCGCGCTCGCCGCGTTTGTAGCGCTCCCACAGGTCGGCGGCCGCGTCATGATCGATCATGCGCGCGACGTCGACCACGAGCGTATCGAGCGACTCGATGTTATCGCGCGCCGGGCGCTTCTCGCCGCGCGCCGCCTCGCGCGGGGTGGGGGCAATCGGCGGACTGTCCTCGCGCGATGCCCGCGTCAATAGATCGCTGAGCCAGCCGCTATTGCGGCCGTCGCCGTTCTGCGGGGCGGGCTGCTCGGGACGGCGCGGCGGTGCGCCGGTAATATCGCCGCGCGCGTTCGGCTGCGGCGCCGCAGTGATGTCACTGCGCGAGGGCCAAGGCTGCGCGCGGCTCCCGCCCGCAACGTGGGTCGATTCCGGCTCGCGCCGCGCCGGCTCGGTGGTGTCGAGCGAGCGACCGTGGCGGGCGACAATGCGATTTAGTTCGGCCAAGGCTTCGATCTGGTCGACGATGACGCGCCGCATTTGCGCCGCGGTCTCGGCAGTCTCCTGCGGCAGTTCGAAGATTCCGCGCCGCAACTCGGAGCGCGTCGTCTCCAGCTCCCGTTGCATTTCCGCCGCCATCTGCTTCATGCCCTGCATGATCTCGGTGAAACGCTCGGCGGATTGATGGAACATCGTGTTCACTTGCGTGGCGGCCTCGTCGTAGACCGCGTTGAAGGTCTCGCTGGTGCGCTTGCGTTCTTCCTCCGAGGTCGTACGCACGAGTTCGAACTGTTGCTCGATGTTGCGCACGCTGTCGTTGCTCGTTTCGGCGATGATGCCTGCGATCTGCCTGGCTCGGGTCGTCGCCGCGTCGAGCGATTCATCCAGCAGCCCGGAGAAGCGTTGCAGCCGCTGGGCAAAGTCCTCCGAGTGCGCATCGAGCGTGGTGACGAGCGCCTCGATGTTGGCGCGTCTGTTGGCAACCGACTCCTCGGTGCGGCGGTTGCTCTTGTCCAGAAGCTCGACCGCTTCGGTGAGCGAGCGACCTTGCGCGGTGAATTGCGCGGTGATCTCGCCGAGCTCGTGCAGCGTGTTGCCGGTTACGGTGTTGAAGGCCCCGAGGTGGCGCTCGACCACGCCAGCGGTGGCGTCGCTCTTGACGCTCAACTCGTTCATGGCGGCGACGAATTCGGAAACCCGCGTTATCATGGTGCGCTCCAGCGAACTCATATTCTCGTGGGCGCCGCTGAGCACCTCTTGCAGCAAGATATTGGCCTCGCGCAGGCGCTCGAACAGGGCGGTAGTGTCCGAGCGCAACATGCCGTGGGTCTCCAGCATTTCGGCAACGGTCGCCGAGGCGGTCTGCTTCGACTCTTCGATCGCGGACCTGGTCGCGCTCTGCAAGTCTTCAAGCGTATGCGTGATGGTCTGCTTCGCCGCTTCGCTGACGCTCTGGGCGCCTTCCTGCAATTGACCGAGTGTGCGCGTCATGGCGACGGTCGCGGTTTGGCTCGATTCGTTGATGAGCCGCGCGATCTCCTCGCTGTTGTCCATCATGGTCTGCGTAAAGACGAAGCTCTTGGCCTCGATCGACTTCACGGCTTGGTCGGTGATGCGGCTGACTTCGCCGGCGAATTCCTGGCCCTTGCTGGAAAGCGCGGCCAACAGCCCGTTCGACTTCTCGTCAAGCAAGCGCGTCATCTCACCCACGCGCGTCGACACGGCGGTGGTGATCTCGTCGGCCCTGCCGGCGGCATTGCGCGCCACTTCGGCGCTGGTGCTGAGAAGCGTGCGCTCGGCCTCGCTGGCGCTGCGGGCGATGAGGCCGGCGGCGTTTTCAGTCGTCTTGGTGATGGTGTTGCTCAGCGCGCCGGCGCTACGACCGAGCGAGGCGGTCGCCTCCGCGGCGCTGCGATTGAGCGACGCGGTCGCCTCGGTAGCGCTGCGATTCAAGGCTTCGGTTGCCGCCGTGCTTGCCGCCGCGCTTTTGCTCAGCGCGTCGACGGTCCTCGTTGCAAGTTGACCGAGCGCCTGCTCGGCGCTTCCGGATTTGATCTTGATCGATTCCGAAAGCTCCTCGAGCCGGGCATTGAGCAGGTTGGCGGCGGCGCGGCTGCGTACTTCGATCTGCTGGGTGACGGCTTCGGCGCGTCCGACAAGGAGCTCCTCCATCTGGCCGATGCGGCTGTCAAACGTGTTGTTGACGTCGCCAATGCGCTTGTCGACCGCGGTGACGACTTCTCTGCCGCCTTCGGTGAGGGTCTTGGCGATATCAATGACGCGAGTGGACAGCGCTTCGGTGAGCGTCTGCGTGCGGCTGTCGAGTGCTTCCTGGAACTGTGCGAGGCGCTGATCAAGGCCGGCGGTGACGTCGGCCGCTTTGGCGGTGACGCGATTGTCGAAGCCGTCGACATAGCTGCGCATCGACTCGGAGACGTCCTGAGTTCGCGCGCCGAGCCGTTCGACGAGCTCCGAACCGTAGGTCTTCACCGTGCGGTCGAATTCGGCGAGATGCCGAGTGATGAGGTTGCCGAGCGTCGAGGAATCGCGCGAAATTTTCTCGCCGAGCTGCGCGCCCGACTGGTTGAACGTTTCCTCGAACGCGGCCAACCGAGTCGCCAACATCTGCTTGATTTCCTCGCTACGCGTAGCGACGACGTCGGCCACCTGGTCGACGCTCCCCTGTAGCGTGTCCGTCACCTGTGTGGTGCGCGCAATGAGAGTCTCGCCGATCCGGGTGCCGGCTGCTTCAAGCTTCTTGGCCACATCGCCGCCGCGCAAGTTGAGGTCGAGGATGATCGACTCGCCCGAAGTCTTGAGCGTCGAGTTGACCTCCTCGGCGCGTGTCGCGATGGTTTCGGCAAGCTGGCTCGACGTGTTGACGATGGCGTCGGTCAGTTCTAGCGAGCGTCCAACCATCACGTCGACGATCGCCAACGATTTCTCCGAGAAACCGTCGACGACCCCGTCCAGCCGCGATGTCATCATGGTTTCGAGGCCGCCCGCGATTTTAGAGAATTCCTTGTCGATGTGATCAGTCTTCAAAGTCAGGCTCTCGGTGAGATAGTCGCTTGCAGTGGTGAGCATGCGGGAGGTCTGTTCGCTTGCAGTTTCTAGGCGTACGATCAAATTTTCGCCCCGAATGCTCAACTGCTGGATCATGTTGTCGCCGATCTGGTTCAGAGCCAGCGTGATATGCTCGCCTTTCTCGGCCAGCGACTGGGTGATGCGTTCCGCGGCCTCGTTGACTTGCTGACCGACGCTATCGCTGATAATCGAAAGATCCTGGGTCAGGTAGGTGTGGACGCCGGTGATAGTGGCACGCATCTGTTCGGCTTGCCCGGCCAGCGTGTCCCGCTGGTTGGTGAGATCCTGAAGTAGCCCGCGAATGCGGACCTCGTTGTCGCTGTAGGCGCGTTCAAGCGCCACGACCTCGTTGTGAACCAGCGTTTCGAGTTCGCCCGCGCGCCCCAGCGCCCGCTCCACACCGTCGCCCATGGCCGCGACCTCGCGGCGTATTGCTTGGCCGACAGTGACGATGGAATCGCGCGCCACATCTTCCGGCTCGGCGAGCCGCATGGCGACTTTCGCCATCGATTGCGCGACGAGCCGCAATTCCTGAGCGCGCCAAGCCATGTGCGCGACGCCGAAAAAAAAGATGATGGGCAACAGCGCTGCGGCGCCGAGCCCGATCAGAATGCCGGCCGGCGAGTGCCCGGGGCCAAGCGCCGCATTGATATCGGCCAGATAGGCCCAGGATAGAGCGAGGCAGGCGATGATCCAGGCGCAGGAAAACACCGCGGCGACGAAATAGGATGTGCGCGAAGGGTAGTTCTGCAGCGCGTGCAGGACTTGTCCGATCGATTGCTGGTCATCATTGGCGGCGGCAAAAGCGCGGGGGTCGCTGGCACGAGCGCCTATTGCGTCGGCATCGACGGCTACGGCCGGGCTCGGAGTCGGCGGTGCGTCGCGCCAAGCGTCGGCGGCAACAGTTTCGAGAGGGACGGCCGTAGCTTCCGGCTCTTGACTCGGTTGCGCCTCGTCATCCCGGAGTTTGAGCGCTTCCTGGATCGCCGACAGCGCCGCTTCCGTCGCGCTTGCGATCGTCTTCGGGTTGTTGGCCATGTCGGTCGTCGCCTCGCGTGTTACGCTGGACTAGCGCGGCCCGAGCGAACTTAAGGCCGCGCCACGAGCGCGTGATCGGTCAAATCCACATCGGCATAAGGGCTCCCCGCCCTCACATCATAGTGCCGTAGCCCATCCTATCGGTCTGGCGGATCGAAGGAAACCGGGTTTGGTAACGTCCTTTTAATCATCGTTAACGGTTTGGTCACCATGACCTCGGCCGTCCGCTCGCCTTGGGCCGACACGTCATTGTGTTGCCCATAATGCGGCCGGTCTGGGGCCGGCAAGCGGCCGACCGGCTTCCCGATCCACTTGGGGCGGACGCCAGGCGAAAGCTCCCTGGGCCTCGATCGGGGTAAGAAGTTGCTTACCCATTGAGGTGAAAGACGGCGGCCAAATCTCCTTGCGGAAGCGGGATTTACTCCACTTTTGGCGCTCCTGCGCATAATGGCTCGCAAGGTAAGAATGTCGGGGAGGACGTCATGACCCAAGCGAGCCTTTTGGCCATGGTGACGCGTGAGCAAAAGCCGATGACCATCGATGAGGATCATCTCGGGCGGATGACGCTCGGCGATCGCAGCCTCGAACGCGAGGTCTTGGAGATTTTTGCCCGCCAGACCACTCTGACCCTGAGCCGTATCGCCGGGGCAAAGCCCGCACGCGCAGCCGCGGCAGCCCACACGCTCAAAGGCTCGGCGCTCGGGGTCGGCGCGTGGCGCGTGGCGCGCGCGGCCGAGCGGCTCGAAGAGGCGGCCGCCGGCGAAGCCGGCGATCAGGTCATGAACGCGGCCATTGCCGAGCTTGAGGCCGCGAGCTTTGAGGTGCGCGCGGCAATCGGGGTGCGCCTGGGCGATCGCCTTGACGAAGCCGCGGCCGACACTTTCGGCGACCGTTCACGCGACCATTAAGCCCGACGGTTGTTTGCTGCACTGGCGCGGCGCGCCGTGAGCCGTTAGAAGACGGCCGCCGGCCGGCTTTCCTGTATTCGTCGTTTCTCGCCGGCCGACGGTGTCCGGCTTTAATCCCGCCATGGTCAAAATCACTTTCATCGATGCGGATGGAACGGCGCGCACCGTCGAGGGCGAAGTCGGCGCAACGGTCATGGAGACGGCGATCAAGCACGGCGTGCCGGGAATCGAGGCGGAATGCGGTGGCGCCTGCGCCTGCTCGACGTGCCACGTCTATATCGACGAGGCGTGGCGGGAAAAGGTAGGCGGCCCCTCGCCGATGGAAGAGGACATGCTCGATTTCGCCTATGGCGTGCAGCCCAATTCGCGGCTGTCCTGCCAGATCAAAGTGAGCGAAGAGTTCGACGGCCTGACCGTGCGAACGCCGGATCGCCAAGCCTAGAGCGTAATCGCATTGACCACAGGGATTGCGTTCTAACGTCATGCTGGGCCATGATCTTTTTGGAGAACGGGTTTCCAGCCCGGATCAAGTCCAGGGCCGCCGTTTTCCGGATCGTGCTCTAGCCGGCACAAATCCAAGCGGCGCTGGAACAAATCTGGAGCGCCGCCGTCACGCCTGGCGTCCCGCTTGCTCTTCCCCTGGCGCGGCGACCACGCTAGACACTCCCAACTTCACCTCATCCCCCTTATCTGACACCTCATTGAGACGCGTGCGGATACGACATGGACGAACCTATCAAGACTGACGTGGTCATCATCGGCGCCGGACCAATTGGCCTGTTCGCTGTGTTCGAGCTCGGTTTGCTCGACATGAAAGCGCACCTCATCGACATTCTCGACAAGATCGGCGGCCAGTGCGCGGAACTCTACCCGGAGAAGCCGATCTACGACATTCCCGGCATTCCCTACACCAGCGCGCAGGGTCTCGTTGACGCGCTGCTGCTGCAGATCAAGCCGTTCAACGCCCAATTTCATCTCAGCGAGATGGTGGAAAAGGTCGAGAAGATCGGCGATCCATTGTTCCGCGTGAAGACTGATCAGGGCAAGGTGTTCGAGAGCAAGGTCGTCGTCATTGCCGCCGGCGGCGGTTCGTTCCAGCCCAAGCGCCCTCCCATCCCCGGTATCGAGCCATACGAAGGCACGACGGTGCATTACGCGGTGCGCAAGATGGAGGCGTTCCGCGACAAGCGCGTCCTCATCGTCGGCGGCGGCGACAGTGCGCTCGACTGGACGCTCAACCTCGCCCCCATCGCCAAGCACCTCACGTTGCTGCACCGGCGCAGCGAATTCCGCGCTGCGCCAGACAGCGTCAACAAGATGATGGCGCTGGTCGGTGAGGGCAAGATCGATTTCGTTCTCGGCCAGGTGACCGCGCTGCACGGCGAGCAAGGTCAGCTCAGTAAGGCCAGCGTCAAGATCAACGACGGCTCCGTCATGGAGCTCGCCTGCGACGCGCTGTTGCCGTTCTTCGGCCTCACCATGAAGCTTGGTCCGGTGGCCAATTGGGGCTTTGAGCTCAAGAATAACGAATTGATCCCGGTCGAAACCGCGAGCTTCGAGACCAGCGTGCCGGGCATCTTCGCCATCGGCGACATCAACTGGTATCCGGGCAAGCTCAAACTCATCCTCTCCGGCTTCCACGAAGCGGCGCTGATGGCGCAAAAGGCGTATCACTACGTTTATCCGGAGAAGCGGCTGGTGTTCCAATACACCACGTCCTCGACCAGCCTGCAGAAGAAGCTCGGCGTGGCGCCGGCGCCGAAGGAGTCGCAGCCGGCCTGATCGCGCCTGCGCGTTCGCGCCGGGCGCCGCGCGGAGCAAGCACGCCGTTATGCCGAACGACTCGATTGCCACCACATGCTGTATTGCCGGCGGCGGACCGGCCGGAATGATGCTTGGATTTCTCCTGGCGCGCGCCGGGGTCGATGTCGTCGTGCTGGAGAAGCATGCCGACTTCTTCCGCGATTTCCGCGGCGACACCATTCATCCTTCCACGCTCGAACTGATGCATGAGCTTGGCCTGCTCGACGAATTCCTCAAGCTGCCGCACCAGAAGGTGGAGGAGTTCAGCGCGCAGGTCGGCGAAGAGCACGTGCATATGGTCGATCTGCGGCACCTGCCGACCCACTGCAAATACATCGCACTGATGCCGCAGTGGGACTTTCTCAACTTTCTCGCCGCGCACGGCAAGCGCTACCGGACCTTCGACTTGCGCATGGACGCCGAGGCGACCGATCTGATCGAGGAGGGCGGCCGCGTCGTCGGGTTGCGCACGAAGACGCCGGACGGCGAGATGAGCATCCGCGCCGATCTCGTCGTCGGCGCCGACGGCCGCCATTCGACGGTGCGCGAACGAGCGGGCTTCACCAGCGAGGATTTCGGCGCGCCGATGGACGTACTCTGGTTCAGGCTCTCGCGGAAGCAAAGCGACGAGGCGGAGACTTTCGGCCATATCGAAGCGGGCTTGATGATGATCATGCTCAACCGCGGCGACTACTGGCAGTGCGCGTACGTCATTCCGAAAGGCGGCATCGACCGGGTGCGGGCGGCCGGCCTCGATGTGTTCCGTAAGTCGGTAGTGAAGATGTCGCCATATCTCGCCGACCGGGTCGCCGAATTGAAAAGCTGGGACGATGTCAAGCTGCTGACCGTGGCCGTCGACCGGCTGAAGCAGTGGTGGCGGCCGGGACTAATCTG
>Ga0116221_1001813_pt1 | contig 14112 bp, 15 predicted proteins | sample Sb_taG_5_FD_88965 | JGI IMG/M metagenome (GOLD analysis project Ga0116221, IMG submission 88965) | Peat soil microbial communities from Weissenstadt, Germany - Sb_50d_8_FC metaG | ecosystem: Environmental > Terrestrial > Soil > Wetlands > Peat | place: Germany: Weissenstadt | collected 2010-09-21 | reverse complement strand
TGACCAGCACGGGCCAGGTCTCCTCGGCGACCTCGATGTCAAGCAGCGCGGCCAGACGGCGCATCTGGCCGGCCAGGTCGGCGGACAGCTCGTCGTAATGCGCCAGCACCACGTTGGGCTCATTCCTGCGGCCCCACGCGTCGGACAGGTGCCACAGCACGCCAGCGAGCGAGTCCATCTGATCCGCCGGCCGGGTGTCGGAGTCGATCCAGGACAGCAGCCAGTCCCGCAGCGGCGGGCGCGGCCTGGCCGGCTCGGCAGGCTCAGGCTGGCCGGTCAGCTCACGGATCCGGTGGCGGTTGAGGTTATCGCCCTGGTGGTACAGCGACACCGCCAGGTCAAGCGGATGCCTGCCGACGACGATGTAGGTAGCCAGCGGGTCGATCGGGATCCCGTCAAGCGGCGTGTGGCTCTTGATGAACCTCCGGTGCCGCTGGGCCTCAAGCTTGGCGAAGATCTGGTCACGCGGCGTGATCAGCCAGTCGAGCCACGGCGACAACTCGGACAGCGGCGCCGGCAGCTGCGGGGTCTGGAAGATCAGCAACGCGCAGATCATCTGCATCCAGGTGGTGCCGCTCTTGGAGCGCGTGCTGATCACGATGTCCCCCGGCCGGAACGGGAAGCCCAGCCAGCGGGCACTGTCCTCGTCGGCGGAACGATAACGAACAGGTTGCGCCCGCATCCAGCCAAGCCTAGTCCACTTGGGCTGTATGCTATGTTTTGCCCTCATAGTCGCTATCCCCCGATAGTCCCGATACCGACCGATACCGAGCCGACCCCCGCTAGCCGACATCCCGTAGCCAGCGCCGGGCAGCGCGAACCGGGCAGCCTGACAACCCCGATAGCCCCGATAACTCCGATACGCACCAAGAAAACGGTGAAGAATTCCCTGTCATTATCCTGCGTTCTCTTTTTTCGATATGGGCAGTTGTTAGGCTGTGAGCTCGTGCATCTGCCAGATTGGAAATCTCAATGCGGCGCGCTAACGTAACAGTCGTCCTCGCGGTGAATGTCATCCTGTGGTGGATTATCTGCGGCTGCGCGCAGGCTGCCAGTTCTCCGACGGATGTCAGCTGCGGCTCGGCCTTGTCCGGTATTCACCCGGCTGCCGGAAGCACGGTGGCGCTGAAGCGCGGCTGCACTTACAGCGGCTCACTCAGCATCAACGCGAATAATGTGACCGTCACTGCTTATGGCAAGGGCAGCAATCCCGTCATTGAGCTCAACCAAGATGGCGCGACCGTCAATGTATACGGCGCGCGCGACATAATCGAGAACCTGTCCCTGGTCGGTGTGGCGCCCTCCACCTGGACCTGCGATGGACACCAGACGCCGGCCGGGCACGTGGACGGCGTCGACATTCACTCTGGTGCGGTGGACAACACGGTATCAAGCGTGTCAGCGACAGGTTTCTACGCTGGGGTCTACGTCATGGCAGGGTCCAGCGGCAACATCATCAAGAACAGCACCTTGACCGATAATACCGAACTTGACACCAATAGCTCAAATGGGTCATCGGGCGGCTTCGGTGTATTGCTCTGGGGTGATAGCAACACAATCCAGCACAATACCATTGCGGGTAATCAGGCCTGTTCTCTCGCCTATGGGCGTGACGGCTCGGCCGTCGAGGTCTTCGGTGGATCACATAATTCGATCCGCTCGAACAGCGCATCGAACGACAACGCGTTCACCGAGCTAGGCAGTTACTCCAGGCACTTCGCCACCGGCAATAGCTTTGATGGCAACACCGTGACCGACGGGGCCAACGGCCAGGGAACGACCTTCCTGGTCACCCGCGGCTCGCTGGACAGCGACGGACCCGTCTACAACACCGTCGCCGCCGACAACAAGGTCACCCTCACCGGCCCGCAGGACAGTGGTGCCATCAGCTACGCCTGGCAGCAGGGGGACGGCACCCTGCTGACGCTGACCGGCAACTATCTGAATCTGGGCAGCAACCAGGCGCTCTACGAGGACGGCGGCTACGTCGACGGGGGCGGCAATACCTTCATCGGCACCTGCAACCCAAGCTCAGACTGCTCGTAGCGGCGCCGGTCCTGCCGTATCGATTTCGTCAGCATCGCGGCTCGCGGCGTCAGCACACCGTTAGTGCGGGCGCCCGGCTGGGGCCGGATGGTTGACTGGTGGGTGATGTGGTCCAGACCAGGGCCGACCTGCTGTCGCCGTCCGTGCCACGACACGCTTCGGGAGCATGCGGGCCCTGGTGACGGGATCTGGTGACGTACGGCTGGAGGTGCCGCGGATGGCCCGCAGGCTGAGCCGGGACACGATCGCGATGGCGCTTGGGCTGCTCGCGCCGCTCGCGGGCGCGGCGCTGCTGCTGCCATTCCGGGCTAGCTGGTCAAATACCAACGTGGCCCTGCTGCTGGTGGTCATCGTGGTAGCCGTCGCCGCGATCGGGAACCGGGCGGCTGGTGCCCTCGGGGCGGTATCCGCCTTCGCCTGGTTCGACTACTTCTTCACCCGTCCTTACGAGCGGTTCACCATCCGCAGCTCTGCGGATGTCACGACTGCGATCCTCCTGCTGCTGGTCGGCCTGGCCGTCTCGCAGCTGGCCGCCCGCGCACGCCGACTGCGCGTCGTGGCCGTCACCGATGCCAGCTACCTCGCGCGGATCCACGAGACCGCGGTGCTTACCGAGTCAGCCAGGTCGCCGTACCCGGTGATTGACCGGGTCAAGGAGCAGCTCACCGAGGTGCTTGATCTTGCCGAATGCCGGTTCGAGTACGGATCCCTGACCGGGCATCCGCCGCGTCTTCAGCCTGACGGCACCGTACTGGATGGCCACCGCCGGCTAGATGTCGAGCAATTTGGTTTCCCCAGCGGGGAGATCGAGCTGCGCGCATTCGCTAACGGTCAGTTCTATGGGCGGTTCATGCTCCGGCCGAAACCCGATTCCAGGCCGTCGCTCCAGGCCCGCCTGGTCGCGGTGACCCTGGCCGATCAGGCTGGGCAGGCGATCGGCTCGGCCCAGGCTGCCAGCGACAACGGCTGACCACCCACCCACCCACCAGGCCGCGGCAACCGCGCCCCCTGCCGACCGCCGGTCAGCCGATCTCAGCCGCCGGAGCCGCGCAGCTGGTCGAGGAATCTCGCCACCAGCGGCCCGTCGGTCGGGCCTCCGTTGCCGCCGTCGACCACGACCATCGCGAATGCGATGTTGCCCCTGAAGCCGATCAGCCAGGCGTCGGTCGGAAGCGGATGGCCGGAGCCGTACTGGGCGGTGCCGGTCTTGGCGAAGGTCCCGGGCGGAAGCCCGGTGCCCGCTGCGGTGCCGGCCGCGACGACCGCGGCCATCATCTCGTGCAGGTCAGCGACGACTAGCGGGCGGAGCCGACCTGCCGGTGCCTGGTCGTCCGGTGCACCTGCGACCAGACGCGGGAGGTGCACCGTCCCGGTGTCGGCCGCGGCTGCGACCATCGCCATGGCCAGCGGAGATACCAGAACCCGCCCCTGGCCGATCGCCGTCGCCGCCAGGTCGGCCGCGTCGGCCGGCATCGGCACCGAGCCGCCGAAGGCCGACAGACCTAGCTCTGGGGTCTTGCCGATTCCGAACAGCGACGCGGTGCCGGGGAAATCCCGCGCCGTCAGGTGGCCGGTCGCCAGCCCGATGAACGCGGTGTTGCACGACTCCGCGAAGGCGTGCAGGAGATCGCTCACCTGCCGCTCGCCCTCGGCGTTGTGAAAGACCTCGCCGTCGACGGTAATCGTCAGCGGGCAGCTAGCCGACGAAGTGGGTGTGAGCCCGTGATCGATCAGCGCGGCCGATGTGATCACCTTGAACGAGGAGCCTGGCGGGAAGGCACCGTCAAGAGCCTGATCGAACCCACTCGATGCCGGGACGCTGACTGACGCGAGAATGGCGCCGGTCGCCGCGTCCACTGCGACCAGCGCGGCGCTCTTCTTCTCACCCGACAGCGCCGCCTCTGCCGCCCGCTGCACGCCGGGGTCGATGGTGGTTCGGACTGGCGCGCCGGATCGCGGCGCCAGCCTGGCGAGGGTGGCCACAGGCGCGCCGTTCGCCCCGAGAACTGTGACTACCACGCCGGGCACGCCAGCAAGCTGGCGCTCGTCGGCCTGCTCGATCCCGGTCTGGCCGACGACGCTCTGCGCGTCGTACGGGGCGCCGAGCGTCCGCAGTTCATCCGCCGTAATCGGGCCCACGGTTCCCACCACATGCGCGGCCAGACCAGGGGTGATCGCGGTGCGCATGGTCGTGGTCTGGAAGACCGTGCCAGGGATCGGATACAGAGCCGGCTTCAGCTGCTGGTATCTGGCCCAGGTGACTGTGAAGACCGGCTCGAACCAGGTCGGCTCGGCCTTCGCGGCCGCGAGCGCCCTGCTGGCCTGCTGCGCGGTCGCACCCGCGGCGTGGAGCGCGGCGGTGACCCGGGCGGCGCTCTTGACCCGTTGTCCCTCGACGCCGATCGTCACCATCGGCGCCTGAGTCGTCAGCGGTACTCCACCAGCGCCAAGGATCGCGGCACGCGGCGGCCAGATCGTCTGAAGTGAGAGCCGACCGCCTGGGCGAAGCTGCGGCGCGATCGTGGCGGGCGACCAGTCGACGAGCCATTTCCCCGAACGCTGCACCAGCCGGAGCACGGTGCGGATCGCGATCGTGCCGATGCCGGAGATTTCAAGCCGCTCCGTCACCGGCTCCACCGCCCGGCCGCCGGTCGTCCGCAGTCGCCCAGCCAGGTAACTGGCTTGCCGGACGCTGAGATTGGCCAGCGCTGCCGCGTTCACTGAGGAGAAGTCGGCCGGCGGCGAGACCACCAGGAGGCGCATCGCCGCCCAGTCCCTCTTGGCCCAGTCAGCGAGGTAGCTGCGTGCCGTGGACTGAGGCGAGGAAGCGCCACCGCACGCGGTCAGCAGCGTCCCGGCAAGCAGCACGCTCGCACAGGCGCCGATCGCCGGCCGAACCGGCCTGCGGGACCGCCCGGACATCTGCTGCGCACTCATGACTTGGAGGTTACGCACAGCCGCCGGACCGGGCCGACAGAATCAGGTACCGAGACCCGAATGAGTCAGATATAAGTTTTATAACTTATATACGATATAGGTTATCTGAGAATGGGGGCCGTACTGCCCCGACGAGGCCGGAGCGGTGCACGGCGGTAGCTGGCTATGCTGTCGCCGACGAAGGAGTCAGCAGCGGCGGCTGAGCCATGCCACGCCGACGAGGCCGGAGGAGTGCGCAGTGGTAGCTGGCTACGTGACCTGCAACGGCGTTGCCAGAGCGCGCTCGGTCATCAACGGTAGGACTCTCCCCCGTGGGAGAGGCAAGGCCCGGCGCGGCAGTTAGAACGGGTCGGCGACAACGCAGCACCTCGCGAAACGCCCGCGGCTGGAACCTGCCAGGATCGGGCTACCCGTTGTTAATGCCAGGAGGGGTTTATGCCGTATTGCACCATCGTCGAATTTGAGTGGGACGAGACCTTTGATCGCGAACGCTTCGCGAGCATGGCCGGGGACGCCGACGGCGAGGAGACACCTCCGGCTGGCCGCTTGAGCCGGATCGCCGGGATCGACGACAAAGGCGCGCGGATGATCGAAGTCTGGCGATCCAGTGACGATGCGAGGGCCTTCGCTGAGCAGAGCGCTCCGTTCATCGCCAGTGCCCAGTTGCCTGCTCCGTCGCGGGTTTTCGGTTTCGAAGTCACCTCCTACGTCGTGTCCTGACCCTCGGCTCAGGCCGATGGCATGTCGCTGTGGGCGCGGATGTAGCCCGCGTAGGCCGCGTTGGTCGGGTGTGCCGCCAGCACATCCGCGTCGTCATGCTGGCCGGCCGGGAATCGCCGGGAGATCAGATCGGCCTGGACCTCCTGCAGGTGCGACGCCACGGTGGCTGACGGGCCTGACTGACCCGCGACCGGCACGGTGATCCCGGCCAGGACGTCATCGGTGCGGGCGGTCGCAAGCGTCAGCACATCGGCGAAACTTGGCGCTGCCGCGTCCCTGGCGGTCAATGCGGGCAGGCCCCACCGCTGCTGCACAGTCTTCAGCGTCGACGTGTGGTCCAGCGGCGTGCTGCCGGCCGGCACCCGGAACACCGTCCCGGCCGCGATCAGCGGTGAGACGAGAACGGTCGGCACGCGGACTCCGAATCGGGTGAAGTCGAAGCCGAACTCCCCGGCCGTGTTGTCAGGTGGCACCGCGCCGGCTGGCGGCGGCACATGGTCGTAGCAACCACCGTGCTCGTCATAGGTGATCACCAGCAGTGTCTGCGGCCAGGCAGGGCCGCCGCGGAGCGCCTCATAGACGTCGTGGATGAGTTGCTCCCCGAGCGCAACGTCGTAGGCAGGGTGCTGGCTATTGCCGGTCGAAGACCATTCGGGCTCAAGGAAGGAGAACGCCGGCAGCGTGCCTCCGGCAGCAGCCGCCTGGAAGTCGGTGAACTTGCCGATGGTCCCGCCGGCCGAGCTTGCGATATCGGTGAAGGTCGATCTGGTCAGCGGCTCCGCGTTGTATCCGTAGATGCCAAAGCTGAGCCCGTGCTGGCCGAGCAGGCCGAAGATGCTCGGCGAGGTAAACGTCCTGGTCTTGTCATCCATGTGGCCTTGGCTGGTAGCCGAGCAGGCGAACGCGCGGTTGGGCATCGTCTCGGTGGGAACCGAGCTGAACCAGTGGTCGCAGACCGCGTATCCCTTGGCCAGTGCGGACAGCACCGGCAGCGCCTCCGGTGTGAAGCAGCCCATGATGTCGTTCGCGACCGTGCCAGGCAGGATCGTCCAGCCGCTGCCGTGTGACTGCCAGCCGAGGGTGTAGGCGAAATCCTTGACGAAGCCCGTCATCGGCGGCACCGCTGACGAGCTTGCTGGGGCATTGTCGCTGCCGAATAGCTGGTCATTGGTCGCCATATAGCCTTCGCCGGGGTCGGCACCTGGCATGAAGTAGGCGTTAGCCGTGGTCGGCTCGATCCGGAATACCGTGACCGGCTGGCCGGACGCGTCCGGATTGGACTCGGTGCCGGTCAGGCCCTCGAACGGCTGTCCCGTGGGCGACATGTTCCTCGCGCTGGAGTAGAGGAAGCCCAGCATGTGATCGAACGAACGGTTTTCCAGCATCAGAACCACAACATGCTCGACCGAGGACAGCCGGTTGCCATTAGCCACGATGGTCTCCCTTGACGGTGTGGCCGGCCCCCGCTACGGGCATCATTCCGGCCTGGGTACGCATTCCTGTAATAGTGACATCACGAGTACGCTCCGTGTGTCATTTACCGCTTGCCGGACACGAAGTGTCACACTGACGCCATGAATCTGCTCGATTTGCACCAGCGAATCTATGAGCGCACCGACGGCCGGATCGGCCACCGGATGCTCGGCGTCCCGACGCTGCTGCTGCGGACCACGGGCCGGCGCAGCGGGAAGGTCCGCACTTCCGCCCTGGTCTATGCGCGAGACGGCGATGACTACGTAGTCGTCGCGTCCAACGGCGGTTCGGACCGGCCACCGGGCTGGCTGTTCAACATCGAGGACAAGCCGAGCGTCGAGATCCAGATCGGCCAGCGGCATTCGGCGGCCACGGCGCACGTCACCACCGCTGATGACGCCGCATATCCGCGGCTTTGGAAGCTGGTCAACGACGGGAACCACCATCGGTATGACGCCTATCAGGCCAAGACCGGCCGGAAGATCCCACTCGTGATCATCACGCCACTGTGAGCGGCTGCCCGGCTCGGATGGGGAGAGAGATGACGGGCGCGACGGCATCGGCAGGACAGAAGTCGTTCGTGCATCTCTTCCTGATCAGAGGTTTCGAGTTGCGGCACGGCGATGAGGTCGTCCCGGTTCCCCCATGTTCGCAGCGTCTCGTCGCATTCGTGGCACTCCATGACCGGGCTAAGGAGTGCAGAGAGCTGATGACTTGCAGCGTGAGCTTCCGCTGCTCGGCGATGATCTCCTGCCTGACTGGCATGAGGACTGGGTGCTCATCGAGCGCGAGCGCTTCCGCCAGCTGCGCCTGCACGCGCTCGAGCGGATCTCAGAGAGCCTCACCGACGCCGGGCTGTACAGCCCAGGCACTCCAGGCGGGCCTCGCCGCGGTGGCAGCCGAGCCGCTCAGGGAAAGCAGTCGCCGCCAGCTGGTCAGGACCCACATCCGCGAAGGCAACATCTCGGAGGCGCTGCGGGAATACCAGGCTTACGCGCGAATGCTCGCCGAGGAACTCGGCGTCGCCCCGACGGCGGCCATGAACGAGCTGATCCGCGGCGCTGTGCCTAACGCGTGCTAAGGGGCGTTCACCCGAGCACAGGGGCGTTCACCCGAGCACAACGGTCATGCCCTCAGCCGAGCCGATGTTACGATGCACCTGTCCCGCACCAGTAGCGGCCTCCGTCCCACACTCGCGCTTTGCGCGCCACGCCAGGAGGTCCGCCGATGTCATTGATCGAGGTGCGCCGGTTCCGCCGCGGCGACCGGGATCAGCTTACCGATCTTGTTAATGCCCATGCTGGTGCTGTCGTGCCCGGAATGTCGGTGTCGGTCAACACTGTGCTCAGCCAGCTTGAACGACGGCCTGGCGAGTTCATCGAGGATCCGTGGGTGAGCGAGCGTGCGACGCTGGTCGCTGAGCAGAACGAACGGGTCGCCGCCGCCGCTCACCTGCTCCGCTTCTTCAGCGACGAGCGGGCCGGCCCGCACTACCGCGGCTCCGGGGAGATCCTCTGGCTCCTCTTCTGGCCGCAGGCGCCGGCTTGCAATCCGCACTGGCCGGACGCGGGTCAGGCAGCCATCGAGTTGATCACCGCGTGCCTCCGGCAGTTCGACGAGTGGGGTGTGGCCAGCCAGTCCGCGGGCGGTGAGCTGCCAGTGCTCGGCGTGTACGGCGTGCCCGAGCAGTGGCCGCATATCAGCGCGCTCTACCAGCGGGCCGGGTTCGCCCACACCGGCCACACCGAGGTGATCTACCTGGCCAGCGTGGCCGATCTTGCCCGTCCGGCGGCACCGCTGCCCGGGCTGTCGATCCGGCGGTCGGTCGGCATGAACGGAACCCGCCTGTCGGCCGTACTCGGCGCGGACGTGATCGGCTACATCGAGGTGGAGACCTTCGGTGAGGGAGAGCGGCTGCGGAGGCATGGCGGCTGGGCTGACGTCGGCAACCTGCGGGTGTCCGAGTCCCATCGCCGCCGTGGCGTGGGGAAATGGCTGCTCGGCCAGGCCGCCGACTGGCTGCACCTGGCCCAGGTCGAGCGCCTGCTGGACTACGCCTGGCTGGAGGGCCAGGACCCCTTGGGCCAGGACTACGACGACTACCGGGCGTTCCTTGCGGCGGTCGGCTTCAGCGAGCTGACCCGGACCAGGCGCGGCTGGGTCAGGACGCTAAGTCCGGCGGCGTCCCGCTGCTAAGGGCTGCCTGACCTGGCAATCACCAGGTGATCATCGAAGCACCGATGAGTTCCGCCGGGATCGGTCGTTTCATGTCGCGAAGCGTCGGAACCACGGGCCACGGAGGCTGACATGACTGAGTACCTGAAGGGCAAGACGGCGATCATCTACGGCGGTGGCGGCGGGATCGGCAGCGGGGTGGCGCGAACCTTCGCTCGTGACGGGGCCAGAGGCGCAGTCGTGAACTGGGAGGCGCAGTCGCGGGAGGCGCAGTCGTGAACTGGGAGGCGCAGCCAGCGCCGGAGCCGGAGCCGTGACCGCGATCGCCGCCGAGGAGCCCGACTTCGCGGCGCTCGCTGACCGGCACCGGCGCGAGCTGCATCTGCACTGCTACCGGATGCTGGCCTCGTTCGACGAGGCGGAGGACGCCGTGCAGGAGACGTTCCTGCGCGCTTGGCGCAGCCGGGACAGCTTCGACGGCAGCTCGCTGCTCCGGGCATGGCTCTACCGGATCGCCACGAATGTCTGCATCGATACGCTCCGGAGCAGCTCTCGCCGGCTGACGACGATGCACTCCTTCGCCGAGGTGCCCTGGCTGCAGCCGTACCCGGACCAGATCCTCGACGAGGTCGCACCCGGCGAGGAGCAGCCGGAGGAGGTCGTCGTGCGGCGCGAGACCATCGAGCTGGCGTTCCTCGCCGCGCTGCAGGTCCTGCCGCCCAGGCAGCGAGCGGTGCTGATCGCCCGTGACGTGCTCGGCTGGTCCGCCGCGCAGACGGCCTCGCTGCTCGACACCAGCGTCGCCGCCGCTAACAGCGCACTTCAGCGTGCTCGCACGAGGATGCAGGAGCATCTGCCGGCTCGGCGCTCGGAGTGGCCTGCCAGGCAGCCGAGCGCCGCTGAACGTGCGCTGCTCGAGCAGTTCATCGACGCGCACGAACGAGGCGACGCCGCAGCTGCCGTGGCGATCGCGGCGCGGGACATCCGGGTCACGATGCCACCGCACCCGTTCTTCTTCGAGGGGCTGGCGGCGATCGCGCCGCTGTTGGAGAACGCGTTCGGACCCGCCAGGGAGGGCGACTGGCGCCTGGTGCCGACGCGAGCCAACCGGATGCCGACGGCCGCAAGCTACCTGCGCCGGTGGGGGGACTCGAAGTTCAGGGCGTTCAAGTTCGACGTGCTGCGCGTCGAAGACGGCCTGATCGCGGAGATCACCACCTTCGGCCCCGAGCTGTTCCCCGCCTTCGGCCTGCCGCCAGCGCTGTGAGGCAGGCCGACCAGGCGCATCCGGCCTGCCGCCAGCCCGATCCGGCGGCAGGCCGGACGCAGCCGGCCTGCCGCCGAGCTGCAGGCGAGCCCGCGGGATGCGGGCCGGACTCCTGCCAGCGCTTTGCGGTGAGCCCGCTGGGCGCGGGCCGGACTGCCCCTAGCGCTGCGCGGCGAGCCGCCGGGCCCGGGCCGGTCAGCCCGTCTTGAGCCCGGCCTCAATCTCGATCGCCAGCTGGATCTTCTCGCTGACCATGACGCCGCCGGTGGGCAGCACCATGTTGGCGGTGATGCCGTAGTCGTTCCGGTTGATCTCCCCGGTGGCTGAGAACCCGGCCTTGGTGTTGCCGTAGGGGTCCTGGCTGAAGCCGTTGACCTCGACGTTCAGCTCAACCTGGTGGGTGATCCCCCGCAAGGTCAGGTCGCCGGTCAGGACGAAGCCGTCGCCGTCCGGGCGGACGCCGGTGGACCGGTAGGTCATCGTGGGGTGGTTGGCGACGTCGAGGAAGTTCTCGCCCTTGACGTCGTTATCCCGCGTCTCGTTGCCAGTGCTCAGCGAGGTGAGGTCAATCGTCGCCGTCGCCGAGGACTCCAGCGGGTTCGCCGCGGTGATGATCTCGCCCTCGAACTTGGTGAAGTTCCCTCGGACCTTGCTCACCATCAGGTGCCTGGCGACAAAGCCGACATGGGAGTGGACGGCATCGATATCCCAGGTACCTGCGACGTAGCCGGGGACAGCGGCAGACTCTGCGGACATGGTCTCTCCTACCGTTCTGATGTGATCTGGGCAGTTTGATGTGATGAGGATTAGCATCTGCGTGAATCGACTGCAATTGCCGCAACCACATTGGTCACTGTGGCATTCCGGCTAATGGCCCGATTCATTGAACGGATTGGCCGGAGCTGCTGCAAGCATCTGAGTGCTTGTCAGGTTCCCCCTGACGACGTAAGGTAACACCTGACGGCGTAAGGTAACACCTGACGGCGTAAGGTAACACCTGACACCGATGCGGAGGGAGCGAAACGTGAGTGCTACGGACGAGCCCTGGGCATGACCCGCCAGTCCGCCTGGGAGCGCTTCTCCGGCGAGGACTAGGTGAGCCCCGCACGTCCGATTCCCGCTTAATGGCGACAGCGACGATTAGCTGCCCACTCTGGTCGCCCCGGCCAGAATGTCGATCAGCGCGGTGACGGCCATTCGCGCGTCGGGGCCGGTGGCGCGGATCACGACCTCCTGGCCACTGGTCGCACCGAGGCCCATAATGCCGAGCACGCTCCTCGCATCGGCCTTGCCGTGGCCGGTGATTACTTCCACGGCTGAGGCGAACTTCGCCGCGGCCACGGCAATCGATCCGGCCGGGCGGGCATGCAGATCGCCGGTCAGCGTGATCGAGGCTTCACAGCTTTCTGGCATGCCGTGCCTCCTGCGCAGCGCTCAGCACCGCCTTGATATCCCCGCCCGCCGCCGCCGTGACCGTCGCCGCGACGGCGCCCTCCACGAACGGGGCGTCAGCGACCTCGAGAGGTTCGGGAAGTTTCCCGTGCTCGGCAAGCAGTGCCCTGACGGTCAGCACCGCGCTGCCGAGATCAGGCAGGATGACAACGCCAGCCCCGGCGTCGGCGAGCAATAGCGCGCGCTGAACCTTAGCGATGCTGGTGCCGATCCGACCGTCATCCGTCCCGCCCGCCGTGCCGATCGGAACTGTCCCGCCACTGATCTGCCCGGCCAGCTCGGCAGTGCCCTCGGCCAGCGCGGCACTATGCGACACGAGGACTATCCCTACCTTCGCTTCAGTGTTCATGACCTGTGTTCATGACCTATTCTGAATAGTGTTCGGCATGACCGAAAGGTTTTCATGATCGAAAGGCCGCCATGATTCAGTCTGTGGAGCGTGCGGCCGCGATCTTGGGCGCCCTCGGCTCCGGCACGCCGCGGCTGGGAGTCACTGAAATCGCTGACCGGGTCGGGCTGGCCAAGCCGACCGTCCACGGCCTGCTGCGCACGCTGGAGAAGCACGATCTGGTCGCTCAGGATCCGGATACCGGCAAGTACAGCCTGGGACCGGGCGTGCTGCAGCTGGGCAACGCCTACCTGGACGGATCCGAGCTGCGCGCGCGCTCCATGCGCTGGGCCGAGGCCCTCGCCCAGCGCGCCAGCGAGGCGGTCTGGGTAGCCACCTTGTCCGGCAGCCGCATCATCGTGCTGCACCATGTGTTCCGGCCCGACAATACGGTCCAGATACTTGAGGTGGGGGCCGCCATCCCGTGGCACGCCTGCGCACTCGGCCACGCGATCGTCGCGAACCTGCCCGCCGCGACGGCCGCCCGCGCGATGGCCGGCGATCTGGCACCGCTGACCGGCAAGACCAAGACCACGCGAGCCGCGCTCGGCCGGGCCCTGGCCCAGGTGCGCAAGCAGGGTTACGCGATAGAGGACCAGGAGGCCACCGTAGGCGACGCGGGCATCGCGGCGCCGATCGTGAACCGGGATGGCGGAATCGCCGGGTCGATCGGCGTCGTCGGGCCGGCCGAGCGACTGCTGGCCAGGTCGGCCAGGGACGAGCTGGCGCGCGCCGTAGTCGAGTCCGCCAGATCCGTGTCCCGTGATCTCGGCGCCGCCCGCGGCGGCACCACACTGTCCGCGGTCTTCTGAGGCCATCGCACGAGCAGCCGAGGTCACCGGGCAAGCAACCGACCTCATCGCGCGAGCAGCCGGGGCCACCCGGCAAGCAGCCGAGGTCACCGCGCGAGCTGCCGGGGCCACCCGGCAAGCAGCCGAGGTCACCGCGCGAGCTGCCGGGGTCATCGCGCGAGCACCAGCTTCCACACCTCGTCGACGGACGAGGCCGCCAGCGCCTCGGCGGCGAGCGTCGCGCACCGGCGGGAGTCCAGGTCGGTTACCGCGGACCTGACCTGCCGCACCCGAGCCGCAGGAACGCTCAGGGTCCGGACGCCGGCTCCGACCAGCAGCGGCAGCACCAGCGGGTCGGCGGCACTGTCACCGCAGACGCTGACCGAGATTCCGGCTTGCCTTCCGGCCTCGGTGACGTGCGCGATCAGCGCGAGCACCTGAGGGTGAGCCGCGAGCGACGGCGACGCGGCCGGGTCAAGCCGGTCCAGCCCGAGCACCTGACCGGTCAGGTCGTTGGTCCCGATCGACAAGAAGTCGACCTCCGGCGCAAACACCGCGGCAGCGGCAGCCGTAGCCTGCAGCTCCACCATGATCCCGAGCGGTGGCGGCGCGACGCCGACCTGAGCGGCGGCCTGGCTGAGCACGTCACGGACCTGCCGTACCTCCGCAAGAGAGCTGACCATTGGAACAAGGACAGCCAGGTCAGTGCGGCGTCCAACGTCAAGCACGGCATCCAGCTGGTCACGAAGCGCGCAGGGGTGCGCGAGCAGCGCTGCCAGGCCAGTCTGCTGACCTGGCAGCGCCATATCACCAGCCGACCCGACCCCAGCCGACCCGACCCCAGCCGACCCGACCCCAGCCGA
>Ga0116221_1001811_pt1 | contig 14113 bp, 10 predicted proteins | sample Sb_taG_5_FD_88965 | JGI IMG/M metagenome (GOLD analysis project Ga0116221, IMG submission 88965) | Peat soil microbial communities from Weissenstadt, Germany - Sb_50d_8_FC metaG | ecosystem: Environmental > Terrestrial > Soil > Wetlands > Peat | place: Germany: Weissenstadt | collected 2010-09-21 | reverse complement strand
TTGCAAACATCGGCTCCCGCAAGCACGCTGTCCCTTCGGCTCACTCTTCTTCCGCCTGCCTGTTGCAGCAGAGGGCAGGTTTGAAAGGTTACTTCGCCAATTCAGAACTATAAATAGCAATCGGACACCCACGTGTCAATCTCTAAACGCCCTTTTGAATCAATTATTTTTTCAGCCGCCCTCCGGCCGGGTGTGGAGCGGTGGGCAGGGGGTGTGTCGCTATGACACAATCAGGACTGTGCGGCCCCTTTTCTGCCTAATTCTGCTGACCGTCCCCCTATTTTCGCAGTCCGGCGGCGACCCGATCACCATCTCGACCGACCATCCGCGCCTGCTGCTGCGGCCCGCCCGCCTCCGCCTGCTCAAACGCGAGCGCGAGCGAAAGTCGCCGCGGTGGCTGCAGTTCGAGGCCTATGTGGCGGGCCAGGCGCCCATGCCCGAGCAGGGATTCGCACGCGCGCTGTACTACCAGATCTCCGGGGATGCCGATGCCGGACGGCGAGCGGTGGCGTGGGCGTTAACCGCGCAAGCCGACACGCGCCAACAGGCGCTAGTCTTCGACTGGTGCCAGGACGTGCTCACCGAGACGCAGCGCCGCGACCTGACCTCTCGCCTCGAAAAAGCCATCACGGCGCCACCCGCCGATGACAGCATCCCTGGCGCGCGGTCCCGGGCCTGGGCGGCCATCGTCTTGTACGACCACGTCCCGCGGACTCCGCAGCGCGAGCTGGAGCGCCTGGTCCACACCTGGTGGGAGGGGAAGATGGCGGCCGCGCTCAACGCCGGCCAGAGCGTGGTAGCGCGCGACGAGGCCTACCCGCTTTACGAGATGCTGCACGCCGTCCGCGACAATACGCTGCTCGATCTTCGCGAATCCGCCGCGGGCTTTTTCAAGGAATACCCCATCGAACACCTGATCAGCTACTACCCGGCCACCTACCCCGGCCCGGACACCGAATACCACATCGGGGCCGAGCCCAAAGTCGGGGAGCCCGACCTGCAGATGGCTTGTCTCTCGCGTGCCGCGGAGCTGGCCATGGTGGCGCTCGACACCAATGCGGCCTCCACCCAGGTGCTCCAGGGCTGGCTGATGCACGACAACTTCATGCTCCGCGGCACCTTCGGCGCGCCGTACGAGTTCCTGTGGGCCAATCCGTATCAGCCCGGGCTCAGCTACTACCTGGTGCCGCTGGTCTACTACAATCCGGATTTCGGACGGCTGTTCGTGCGCTCGAACTGGGAAGAAAATGCCAAGTGGTTCGGTTATTTCGACGGCATCATGCAGTTGTTCGAGGAAGGCCACGCAACCCTGGTCGATCCGCAGCGCGCCACGGCGCCTCTTTCGCTGGAGGAGGCGGTGATTTGCATGGGGCACACCACGCGCAAATTCAACGTCACCCTGGAAGAGGACGAGCCGGTCTTCATCGTGGGGCTCGAGCCGCGCCACACCTACCTGGTGGAGATCGACGACGAGGAGAGCTACGAAGCCGCCTCCGACCCGGGAGGAATCCTGCAGTTGGAACTGCCCCGCGGCAAGGAAGTCGGAGTGCGGTTAAAGTAGCACAGGCATTCCTGCCTGTGTCATTCTTGCCTTGGTAGCATGCCGCTCTTCTCCGCCTCCGACATCACGAAATCCTTCGCCGGAGTCCAGGCGCTCAGGGGCGTCTCGTTCGAGCTGCGGCAAGGCGAGGTGCACGCCCTGATCGGGGAGAACGGCGCCGGAAAATCGACGCTCATCAAGATCATGACCGGCGCCCTGACGCCGGATTCGGGCACCCTGAAGCTGAACGGCCACGTCCTGACGCACCACAGCCCGGCGCACGCCCGCGCGCTGGGAATCGCCGTGGTGTACCAGCAGCCCGCGCTCTTCCCGCACCTGACCGTCGCCGAGAACATCGCCCTCTCGCTCGAAGCCGGAGGCATGTGGCGGCGCGTCGACTGGAAATCGCGCGCCGCGCGGGCTATCGAGCTGCTCGAACGAGCCGGCTCTGCGATAGGGCCCGGCCGGCTGGTGGCCACGCTCAGCATGCCGGAGCAGCAGATCGTGGAGATCGCCAAGGCCATCGGCGCGGATGCCAAGGTCCTGATCCTGGACGAGCCGACGGCGTCGCTGACCGGCCACGAAGTGGAGAGCCTCTTCCGCGTGATCGCCGCCCTGCGCAGCAACGGCGTCGGCATCGTCTACATATCGCACCGCCTGGAAGAGATCTCGGCCATCGCCGACCGCGTGACCGTATTGCGCGACGGCCAGACCATCGATACGCGCCTGGTGAATGAAGTCGATCGCGCGGAGCTGATCCGCCTGATGGTGGGCCGCGAAGTCTCGGCGATCTTTCCCAAACGCAAAGTGCCTCTCGGCGATGTGGTCCTCGAAACGCGCGCCCTGCGCAGCCGGGCTGCCGGCATCCGCGACGTGTCGCTCACGGTCAGAAGCGGCGAAATCCTGGGATTGGCCGGGCTCGTCGGCTCGGGCCGCACCGAGCTGGCGGAGACGCTCTTCGGGCTGACTCCGGCCGATGGGGGCGAAATCCTGCTCCGCGGGAAGGTGGTGCGCATTCACTCGCCCTCCCACGCCATCGGGTTGGGGATGGGCTATGTTCCCGAGGACCGCCGGCAGCACGGCGTAGTGCTCGAGATGCCGATTGCCGCCAATGCCAGCCTCGCTTGCCTGCCCGCGGTCTCGCGTTACGGCATGATCGACGCCGCCCGCGAGCGGGGCCTCGCGCGCGGATGCGTGGAGCAACTGCGCATCAAGACCGGCTCGATTTACGCGGAGACCGGGTCGCTCTCCGGCGGCAATCAGCAGAAGGTGGCGCTGGCCCGCTGGCTGGCGATTCATCCGACGGTGCTGATTCTGGACGAGCCCACCCAGGGCGTGGACGTGGGATCGAAATCCGAGATCCAAGGGCTGATGATCGACTTGGCGGAACAGGGCGTTGCGATTATGATGATCTCTTCGGAGCTGCCGGAGATTCTGGGAATGAGCGACCGCATAGCTGTGATGCACGCAGGCACGGTGGCCGGTGTGCTCTCGCGTCAGGAGGCCACGCAGCACGATATCATGCACCTGGCGCTGGGCGGGACCGACGCATGAGGGATACGGTCTCGTACCCAGCCGTGGCGCACGCACTCGTGCGTGCCGCGTCGACACTCGTGTCGACGCCTGGCGCCGCTGATGTCTCGCCCACCGGCCAGAAGCCGGCTGACAGCCGGCTGCAGGATATCATCCTGCCCCACATCCTGCGGCTGGTAGGCTCGAACACTCAGCCAACGGGACAGGGCCCATGCTGAGCCACCACCGCCGCGAAATCTCGCTGGTCCTCGCCATCGTGGCCCTCTCGGCCGTGTTGGCCATCGTCGCGCCCGGCTTCTTCACCCCCGGCAATCTGCGCGACTTGCTGATGGCCAACATGCCGGTGCTGATCGTGGCCCTCGGCATGACGCTCGTGATCCTCACGGGACAGATCGATATTTCGGTCGGCTCGCAATTCGCCATTTGCAGCGTCGCCGCCGGCGTCTTCTCGAAGCTCGGCCTGCCGACGCCGGCCGCCGGAGTGGCCGCCTGCGCGGCCGGCGCCCTGATGGGCTCGATCAACGGCGTGCTGGTGGCGTATGTGCGCATCCCTTCAATCGTGGTGACGCTGGCCGTCATGGTGGCCCTGCGCGACGGCCTACGCTGGATCACCCAGGGCGCCTGGGTGCAAGACCTGCCGCCCTCGTTCCAATGGTTCGGCGCGTCGCAATCCGCGAGCGAGGTCGTCACCATCGGCGCCGCGCTGATCCTCCTGACGCTGGCCGCATGGGGACTGCGCAACCTGGCGGCTGGCCGCGCGGTGTACGCCACCGGCTCCAACGAAAACGCCGCGCGCCTGGCGGGCATCGACCCCACTCGCGTAGTCTTCTGCGTCTTCGCACTCACCGGCGCCCTGACCGGAGCGGCCGCACTATTCAACGCTGTCCGTTTCAACCAGGTTCCGAGCAACGCCGGGCTGGGGCTCGAAATGCAGGTCATCGCCGCCGTGATCGTGGGTGGGACTTCGGTGACCGGCGGCCGCGGCACGGTGGCGGGAACGCTGCTGGGCGTGATCCTGCTGGGCATGATCGGACCGGCCTTGACCTTCCTGGGAATCAACGCCTATTGGGAGCGCGCCATTCAAGGCGGCATTATCCTGGCCGCCGTGGGTGGCACAGGCATTCGTGCCTGTGTGTCATTTGGCCGTGCGGAGATAATCGGTGATCGAGCATAGATCGTGGCGGGAACGCTGCTTCCCCAACGGCGAATGGGTGCTCGTGCTCGCCGTGGTGGTCGAAGTCGCGGCCTTCTCGGCGCTGGGCGAAAACTTTTTCTCGCTGGCCAATTTCTTCGAGGTGGTGCGGCTCAGCGTGGAACTGGGGCTTCTGGCGCTGGCGCTGACACCGGTGATGATCACCGGAGGAATCGATCTCTCGGTGGGCTCCATGATGGGGCTGGCGGCCGTGGTGTTCGGCGCGGTGTGGCGCGATGGCGGCTTCTCGATCGGAGCCGCGGTCTTGGTGGCGCTGCTCCTCGGGGCGGCCGGAGGGGCGCTGAACGCGGTCCTCATCACGCGCCTCAACATCCCGCCGATCATCGTCACGCTCGGATCGTTTTCGATGTTCCGCGGGATCGCCGAGGGCATCACCCACGGCGCAGTCAATTACACGGGATTTCCGCGGCCCTTCCTGCAACTCGGCCAGGGATATTTGTGGGGCGTTCCCGTGCAGTTTCCCGTCCTGGTGGCGGCGCTGATCGGCTACGGCATTCTGCTGCACCGCTCGGCCATCGGACGCACCCTTTATGCCATCGGGTTCAGCGCTGGCGGTGCGCGCTACGCGGGGATCCCGGTGCGCCGCCGAATCGCGCTGGTGTACCTGCTATCGGGTGTGGTCTCCAGCCTGGCAGCCATCATCTACGTGGCGCACCTGGGGCAGGCCAAGTCCGACGCGGGCACGGGCTACGAGCTGGCGGCCATCACCGCCGTGGTCTTGGGCGGCACGTCGGTGTACGGCGGGCGGGGCACGGTATGGGGAACGCTGTTCGGCCTGTTTTCGATCTCGATGCTGCAGAACGGCCTGCGGCTGGCCGCGCTGCCGTCGGAGCTGACCGGAGTGCTCACCGGGACCGTGCTGATACTCGCCATCGGCCTGGGGCGCCTGCGGACACGAAAGCCGCATCACGCGATGCAATCATCTTTAACTCTCGAGGAAGCGCCTGACATGAGGAACTCTCAACTCGCCGTGCTCTGCGCGGTCATACTGGCCGGCTCGCTGATCGTGGCCGGGACCAATCTCTGGCTGGTCCATTCGTTGCGGACAGCGGGCCCCGGCGCTCCGGCCGCATCGTCGGGCAGCGGTCGCCGCCTGGTGATCGCGGTGATGCCCAAGGCCAAGGGCGATCCTTACTTCGTGAGCTGCCGCGCCGGCGCCGAAGAGGCCGCCCGCGAGGCCAACGTGGAATTGATCTGGGACGGTCCCACGGGCCTCGACCCGGCCAAACAAAACGAGGTGGTCGAAGCCTGGATCACCCGCCATGTGGATGCCATCGCTGTCGCCGTGGAAAATCAAGCCGGCATCTCGACGGTGCTGCGCAAGGCGCGCGAGCGTGGCATCAAGGTCACCACCTGGGACGCCGACGCGGCCCCCGACGCGCGCGACTTTTTCATCAACCAGGCGACTCCCGAAGGCATCGGCAACACCCTGACCGACGAAGCCGCGCGCCTGCTGAACGGCAAGGGCGAGTTCGTGGTAATTACCGGGGCGTTGAGCGCGGCCAATCAAAACCTGTGGATCGCGGCCATCCGCCAGCGAGTGGCGGCGAAATATCCGGATCTGAAGCTGGTCACCGTGCGTCCCAGCGACGACGATCGCGACAAGGCTTTCGCCGAGTCGCAGACGGTGATGAAGGTCTACCCCGGGGTGAGGCTCCTGATGGGCATCTCGGCGCCGGCGGTCCCGGGAATGGCGGAGGCCGTGCGCCAGGCGGGCCGCAAAGACCTCGATGTGATCGGCCTCTCGCTGCCGAACCTGAACAAGCGCTACGTGCACGACGGCGTGGTGCAGGCCGTGGTCCTGTGGAACACGCGGGACCTCGGCTACCTGACGGTGTACGCGTCGGCGCTGTTGGCCGAAGGCAAACTCTCCGCGGGGATGACGTCGTTCCTCGCCGGGCGCCTGGGCAACATCGAAATCCGCGGCGACCAGATCATCCTGGGGAACCCGGTGATTTTCAATCGGGCGAATATCGATCAGTTCGATTTCTGACCGTGAGGCCGCGGCGCTATGCGATCGCTTTGGTGGGGCGGACCCCCTGGTCCGCGGGCCGACGCCCTCGTCGGCCTTTCTCGCATTCAGGCACAGGGGGTCCGCCCCACAAGAAATGCAGATTGCGCTCTCAGCGTGCCGTATCGCTCCCTCAGTGCGAAGGTGTGGCCAGGGTGGACCACTTCGACTCGTAACCCGCCGGCAGCACTAATGTGGGCTTGGCGGAGGGGAACACGAAAGTGCCGACGTCCCAGAACTCCAGGCCGCGGCCTCGTGAGCGAAGCTCGGCGCCTAATTCCTGGGCCAATTCCTTGCTGCCGTCGTACCTGGCGGCGAAGGGCGAGGAGACGTCTCCCCGCACCAGGCGGTTGAACGACATGGCGATCAGGAAGTAGGGCTGCGGCCGAAGGTGGCGCTCCAGGCGAGTGAGGCGGCCATGCACGATGGCGCCGGCGGGGATCAAGATGTCGCTTGCCCCGGGGCGGCGTACCGGCTTCATCACCTTCGCCGAGACGGGGTCGCCGGCCGCGGCCGTGCCGGTGTCGATGGGGGCGGTGAGCGCGAGCACGATCGGCAGGCCGATGGGCAGCGCCAGTGCCCCGCGTACCACCGGTTTCGCGGCGGCGCTGGCCGCGTCCGAGTCGTCGAAGTGCAGCGCCGTGTCGGTCTGGTACTCGCGGCAATCGGCGAAGGTGGTCACGTTGCTGGTCTCGCGCGCGTTGTTCATCACGATGTTGAGCCGGCCCTGGCGCGGCAGCAGCACATCGCCGTCGCCGATGCGCACGCGCTGATAATCCAGCGCGGATTCCAACTGGCACATGGAACTGGCGGGCGGCAGCGGCCCCGCGTTCACGGTGAAGCGCCGCAGATCGAACGAATCGGGATCCAGCCAGAAGGTCCCATCGTAGGGCACGGTGTGCCAGGTAGCGCCGGTCTTGACGCGGTAGCGGCTGGCTTCCGCGGAGACGCGATAGCGGTACTCGAGCATCGTACGGCCGCCATCCGGTTTTTCGCCCGCGTATTGGAAATCCACGGTGGGGCTGTCGAAGACACCGATCAGATGGGTGGCGAAAGCGCCGGTTCCGATGGGACCATCGTGGATGATCTCATCCACATCGCGCGTGTCGAACCGCGTGGCGCCCGGCCAGGCGTGGATTTCGTGACCTTCCGACACCGTCACCTCGAGCCGCAGGCGGTCGGACGCTTCGAGCTTCGCCGGCGTGGTGCGGTGGTCGAGCGCCGCCCGAATCTGGCTGCACGAGGGCGACGGGGGTTGGGGCGGCGGCTCGAAGTAGCTCCGGTCCACGGTCTCGATGCAGGCGTACTTGGACAGCCGCAGCGTCATTTCCCGCAGATTGGCGCGGGCGCGTTCCAGCACTGCGCCGGGATTCCGCTCAGCCTCCCCTCGTACCCCGAAGAGAATCAGCACCGGCAGCACCAGCCGGATCGGCAGATGCATGCAGCCTACTTCTTGGCCGCCGGCGCAACCCGCGGCTTCCAGTTTTGCGCGGCCTGGTCGGTGGCCGAAACGTCGGCGGGCGAGAGCTTGGCGGCCTGCCCGCTGCGCAGCTTCTCTATGTTCTTTTCGCCCCGCAAGTAGGCCAGAGTGAGCCAGAAATAGGCGCGCTTGGTGTCCTGCGCAATACCCAGTCCGGTGGCATAGCGTACGCCGAGCCTGGCCTCCGCCGGAGGGTAGCCCTGGCTGGCCGCGGCGCGCACCCAGCGCAACGCCTGCTCCTCGTCATGCGGGATGCCGCCCTTCCCGGCGGCGTAGAGGCGGCCGAGGTTGAACTGCGCCTCCGCGTGGCCTTTCTGGGCCGCCAGCTCGTACCAGTAGGCAGCCTGCTTCTGGTCCTGCTGCACACCATAGCCCTCGATCAGGGACCAATCGGTGGAGGGGCCGTCGCTATCCGGCGAATTGGCCATCTGGAACCAGCGCATGGCGTCGGCTTCGTCGCGCGGCACGCCCCATCCCCGCGAATACATCTGGCCGAGGGCGAACTCGGCTTCCGCATTGCCCTGCTCGGCGGCCTTGCGATACCAGCTCTCGGCCATCGGCAGATCGCGGGGCACTCCCTTGCCCTGCGCGTACAAGACACCCAGGTCGAACTGGGCTTCCGCCTGGCCGGCTTCGGCGGCCGTTTTCCACTCGCTGAATGCCTTGGCATAGTCCTTGTTCTTGAAGGCCTGCATGCCCGCGGCGGTGTCGGCCCAGGCCGGCAAGCCACATATCAGCATCACCCCAACTCCCAACAGCACGCTACGTATGGAGCGATATTGCATACCCGCTCTCCTTTCTGCAATAACCGCCTGCTGACTAGGTTGTAGCACAATTGCGGACCGGGCAGAAGCGGGGAGCGATTGAGTCCGGATGGTTTATCGCTAGTGGCTTCATGTGCGCGGCTGCCTCGGCTGGAACCAGCAGCGATCCTGGATGGCGCCCTTCGAGGAGCAATTGGGGCAGAGTTCGATGGGTGGGTGGTTGGGGTTATTGGGGTTGAAGCCTCGGGGAAGATCAGGGGCCGGGCCGGGGTTGCAGTCGGATTGGGTTCGTTCCGCACGCGGCCCGGAGTAGCAGGCTCGGGGGATGCGGCGGCCGGTTCGGCAGGGGCGGAGCGGGCTCGGGAGCGGATTCGGCCGGTGGGCCGGGATCCGCGGGGCGTGAGAGGCCCTCGGCCTGACGGATTGGGGTGTAAATGGCGCCGATCTGCCGTCGCGGGCGATGGCGAGGCGCTGCGTAAGTGGGGCCCTCCGCCGAGATTTGGTCTCGGCCCAGGCGGGGTTGTTCGGTGCTTGCTTCCCAGATGACTGGGGCGTTGCTGGTGCGAATGGGTTTTCTCAACAGCTTTAGTAATCGTTCGATATAAACTGGCGAAAGGGGTCGAATGACGAAATACGAGATCATCCTGTACTGGAGCGCTGAAGATGACTCATTCATCGCAGAAGTACCTGAGTTGCCCGGTTGTGCGGCTGATGGTACGACTCGGCAGGAGGCGTTGGCGAATGCCGAAATGGTGATTCAGGAATGGATCGAAACCGCTAAGGAATTGGGATGGCCTATACCTGAGCCGAAAGGACGGCTGTTGTTCGCCTGACACGGCCCGAACGCGTCATCCCATCCCTAGAAGTTTCCGGATATCGCCGTTTCACGAACGGAACCACCCCAAAAGAGAAGCGAGGATGCAAACTGTAACTATATGGGTTACACTGGTCCGTGGCGATCGTCGGATTCCGGCACAAAGGGCTCGAAAGGTTCTTCGTCACGGGTGCCAAGCCAGGAATTCAAGCCAAACATGCTGAGCGGCTCCGACTGATCCTCGCCCGTCTGAACGTGGCGGCGAGCGCGCAGGACATGGACTTGCCTGGTTTGGACCTCCACGAGCTCCGCGGTCCGAGAAAGGGTACGTGGGCCGTCAAGGTGAGCGGCAACTGGCGCGTCACATTCACATGTGCCGAAAGGGATGTGGACCGCGTCGACTACGAGGACTACCACTGAGGTCAATATGAAAATGCACAATCCGCCGCACCCGGGTGAGGTTCTCAAGACACTGTGCCTCGAGCCCCTCAATTTGACCGTCACCGAAGCTGCGCGATCTCTCGGAATCAGTCGCAAAACGCTATCCGGCATCCTGAACGCCCGTGCGGGCATCAGCCCAGAGATGGCCGTGCGTCTTTCCATTGCCTTCAATACCAGTGCGGAGAGTTGGTTGAATCAGCAGCTTCAGTATGACCTGTGGCACGCAGAGCGAAACCGAAAGCGGCTGCATGTGACGAGGTTGACCGCCGCCTGATTCTGCGTCCTCCAAATGGGCGATCCTCGGCATCCAGCCCAAGCTATTGTACGGCAACGCCGTATAACGACCGCGTTCCTCCGCATTGACCGGAAGCGGATTCCCGGTACGAACCACTTGGATGCCCAGCACCTCGATGGCTGCTCTTCAGCGGATACGATCCCCATTTCGAGGGGGATGAACCCCCGGCGCGGGTACTTTCCGGAACCCCACATAACGGACACAACTGTTACCGAGCAGGCGACGACCCGATGCTCTCGTGAGAGACTGGAAAGCATGGTACGTGAACTCATAATTCTCTTCTCGGCAGCCTCCATTCCGGCGCTCGCAGGCAATGTGAAACTGCTCTCCTCGTTGCCAAGCGGCGCCGTATCGAGGGCCATCGAAATCGACGCGGCGGGCAATATTTACCTTACCGGATCGCTGACGCCGCGGAACCCGAAGGATTCCCAAGACACATCGGATATTTTTGTCGCGAAGGTCTCGGCGGATGGATCGAAGGTGCTTTACTTCACTTCGCTGGGAGGGTCGTTCGCGGAGGCGGGGGCCGCAATCGCAGTGACTTCGGACGGCTCGGCCTACGTAACGGGCTCCACGGGCTCATCCGATTTTCCAGTGACTGCGGGGGCGTTCGAGACCACCTTTGACTTAGCCGGCGCATCGCAAGGGTTTCTCGTGAAAGTCAATCCGGCGGGCGCGGTAGTGTATGCCACTTACATCAACGGGAAGACCTGCACGACACTTACGGGAATGGCTCTTGGCATCGCAGGCGAGGTCTTTCTCACCGGCTTGGGCGGACCGGATTTTTCCTACTCGAGCGGCCAGCCTGCGCAGAGCTTCATTCTGAAGCTGGACGCAGGGCTGAGTAAGGTGCTGTTGTCGATCTATGGTTACGGCGGCGGCCTGATGGCTCTGGACAGCCAAGGCAACATTTATCTTGCGGGCAACGCGCAGCCTGTCACCGGAGGGCCGGTATATACGCTTCCGGCGCTGCCATCCAAAGCGTTTCAGTCCACGCACACCGCCGAGATTTGTACCGAGGGAGGGGGTCCCGGTGGGAGCTTTGCTCAGTTCTGCACCTACCAATTCATAGTAAAACTGGATCCAACGGGCAAGTTGCTCTGGGACACGTATGTCACTGGTACGTACGGCGCCATCCCCGGCGGAATGGCTGTAGACAGCGCGGGCAATGTTATCGTGGCCGGCACGACTAACTCGGACGATTACCCGGTGACTCCGAGAGCTTTTCAGACTGCATATCCGGCCGCCGCGCCTCAGTTAGTGCCGCAGGTCGGGCCGTTCAACTACTATATGGGTCCGCCGAATGCTACAGGGTACGTCACCAAGGTCAACGCCACGGGCACGGATTTGATATGGTCCACTTACTTCGGCGGTTCCTTTCAGGACCAGATCACGGGAATGGCCGTCAGTCCGGCGGGCGATATCGTTCTGTCGGGCCGTGCGGGTTCGAGCGACCTGGTTCTGGCCGACATTCCGGACGCCTGCCGTCCCTCGGCGAACCAGGTGTTGGGATTTGTCGCGCGTATGTCCGCGGATGGCGCGTCCGTGGGCGCGACGCAACTGGTCGAGGGAGTTCCCGATTGCCTGTACTTGTCGTGCAGCAACCTCTCCGGCTATCAAAGCGGATGGCCGCTGGCGTTGCGCCCGGATGGAACGGCAGTGCTCGCGGGCGCGAACGGCAGCGTGGCCTCCATCGATTTTTCGGCCGGCAGCCGCATCGGGTGCCTGGCGGATCCGGCGGACAACGCGCAGTTAAGCAGCGTAACACCGGGTCAACTGATTGCGATTTACGGCGTGGACCTGGGGCCTGCGATTCCGTCCGTTCCGAGCGGAGGAGTGGCGCAATCCACCGACACATTCGGGGTGTTCTTCAACGGCATCCCCGCGCCGATTCTCTACTCCTCGGCCCAGCAGATCAACATACAGGTTCCTTACGAGATCGCCGTAGCGGCCCCCGGCACCGTATCCGGGAGCAGTTCGCCGGGCACGGTGCAGATGCGGGTGGTCAGCAATCAGATCCCGAACCCTGTCTCCGAGACGCGAACGCTGGGAGTGGCCGACCGGCAGCCCGCTATTTTTCTCTCGCAGACCGCATTGACCAGTCCATATCCCGGTTTGTCCGTGTGCGGCGGTGCGACAGCGTTCGGTCAAGCTGCGTTGGCCCTGAACGAGGATGGCACCGTGAACGACTGCGCCAATCCGGCGATCGCGGGTTCGAAGGTCACGGTTTTCCTCAATGGCTACGGAGCGGTGACTCCGCCGCTGGGAACGGGGGCGATCGCGCCAAGCCCGGCGGTGGCCCTCACGCCATCCCTTACTCCGGGGCTTTTCACAGGGACCACGGTGGTCGCTACGACCAGCGTTCCGGGCTCCATCACGGGCCTGGCCCAGGTCAAGTTGCAGGGCGGCGGACAAAGCGTGCTACTCAACGGAGCGGCGCTCGCCAGCACGGCCTCGCGGGAACGGGTCATTGTGATTTGGACGCGCTGAGACCGGTAGTCTCGTTAGCACTACTGCGTTATAAATTGCTGGCGATACCGTGGCGCGGGCACTCGTGCCTGCCGGGTCGAGACTCATCTCGACCCATCTTCGCTCGTCGCGCAAGCGCCGGCATGGGTGCCGGCGCGGCAGCCTGAGAGGCTGCGCCACGATCGCCTCGCGAAATCTTGTAACACAGTAATCTTAGTGGGCTGGAGAGATGGGGGGGCGCGACTTCTTGCGGCCGGCAGCCGGCTAGAACGACCACAGCACACTCGTATACCCAGTGTGCGCGTGGTAGTTCTGGTCGTATCCCAAGATGTGGAACTCCTCGCCGTAATTGTAAAATTGCCACCCGGCATTCCACCGCACCTTGGGCGTGATGCGAATCGACAACCGGGCCATCGGCGCCTGGTAAGTCAGTGGAAAAGTCTGAACGGAATCGAGCAGCGACTGGACGGGGTTGTTCACGTCCGCGGCGGCCACCGGTGAGCTGCGCCCGTCGCCCGTATCTTTCGTGATGGTGTAGCCCACCAGCAGATCCGCGCGCTTCCGGATGGCGAAGTGGGCCGCCAGGTTGGCGGCGTGAATGTTGCTGATGTAATACGACGGCAGCGCCATCCCTCTCGGGCCGTTTCCGAGGTTGACGAAAAAGGCTATCCCGGCCCGCGTATCCAGATGGATCTTGGCATAGCTGGCGTCGAGGCTGAACCAGTTGTTGGGGACCCACGACGCATTGGCGCTGTACCGCCGCGAATGCGAAATGTAAGTCGAAAAGAAAAAGGGCGCGTTCAGGTTGTACACCTCGCGATAAGCCGTCGAGAACTGGAACCTCTTCACGCGATAGTCGGCCCGCCCGTTGATCGAGTGATAGCGCCTGTCGCTGACCGGAGTCAGTGGAAAATTGGCCCGGCCCGCCTCACCATCCAGATTGAAGGTCAGCGGTTTCCACGGACGAATGCGGATGCCCACCGTGGCGGAATTCAGGTGATTGCTCACCTGGTACACGTCGTTCTCGCTGGCGTTGGCAAAGGCTGGAATATCCAAGCCCTCGATGGTGCGAATCAGCCGGTCGGAATAGTGGTAGCCTGCGTAGAAGCCGATCCACTTCTTCACCCGATAGTTCAAGTCGGTGGAGTTACTGACCGTGCGGACACCCATATAGCGGAAATAGAGTGTGGTGCCCAAATTGAGCCCAGTGACAAATTCTGAGTAACTGGAATTACCGTCGATGCGATTGCTGGTGATCGAGGTGTTATTAACTACAGTCAGTCGCTCGGTGGGGAACAGACTGACGCTGAAGTCACCGGCCAGTTCGGGACGATTGGCATCGCCGCCCACCACGATCTGGCGGCTGGCGGGCGTGCCGAACTGTCCGATTCCGGAGGCCAATTCGTCCAAGGCGAAGTCCCGGTGACCGCTCACATAGGTCATGCGCGCGTTCACCCCCCAGAGCTTTCTCCGGGTGAAGAGATTGCCGAGCCAGCCGGGATTCGAGCCGTGAATCGGCTGCGAGCGCTGGAACTGCTGCAGCACGGTCTGAT